>Ga0073906_1003800_pt1 | contig 16316 bp, 13 predicted proteins | sample Inofromicrocosms_FD_65485 | JGI IMG/M metagenome (GOLD analysis project Ga0073906, IMG submission 65485) | Mouse cecum microbial communities from Vienna, Austria - Inoculum for glucosamine and mucus D2O microcosms | ecosystem: Host-associated > Mammals > Digestive system > Large intestine >... | reverse complement strand
CAATGCGTTTTGCTCATCTCTAACACCATTTTGTGCTTTCTTATGTAGCTTGATGGCGTCATTGAGATTATTATACCACTATCAATCGAATTATGCTACCTATTTCTAAAGAATGTTTCACGTGAAACATTCTTTAGATAGTTTAGATAGAATTGTTTGTTCCATAATAATATAGCAATGTTTCACGTGAAACATTGCTATATTATCTACTATATCATTCTTCTTGGTTTCTTATTCAATAAAGTGGTTTCTTTTTTACCTTACCCGCCTTTCGTGGATATCTTACATCTGTTATCGAAAGATTTTTTATAAAAATGAGAAATCTACACTCCTTGGCCAGTGAGTACTCTTCCACCTCCACAATTTCTGCACTTAATTTCTCCAAGGCCCTATGTGATATCTCAACCTCTTCATTGCACCTTTTTCCTTTATATGAAACGAAATAACCTTGTTCATTTACAAATGGAATGGAATATTCCAAAAGGACTGGTAATTCTGCTACCGCCCTGGATACAACAAAATCAAACTGATTCCGAAATTCTATTTGATGTCCCAAATCCTCCGCTCTTCCATGATACAGAGAAACATGATTCAGCTTCAATTCCTTTTTTATAATATGAAGAAACTCAATTCTCTTCATCAGAGAATCTACTAAAGTAAAGGTGTACTGTGGACAGAGAATAGCAAGTACAATTCCCGGAAAACCGGCTCCCGTTCCTATATCCAAAACAGATGCATGCTTCCTATTTATAAAATATTCGCTCTTTAGAATCAGTGCCGAATCCAGAAAATGTTTTAGAATAACATCCTTGTATTCTGTAATAGCAGTCAGATTCATTTTCACATTCCACTCCACAAGTATTTCATAATATAACTGTAGCATCTCTTCCTGTTCTTCTGTGATCATAATGCCATTTTCCGTAAAAATTTCTTTTATCATAGTACCGTTACCTTTCCCCCTTAGCTTGTTCTTTCCGATACTGCTCCAGATAGATCAGCAGAACCGATATATCAGAAGGCGATACCCCACTGATTCTGGCCGCCTGTCCCACAGATTCCGGCCGAATATCCGTTAATTTCTGAATTGCCTCCAGCCGCAGGCTCTTAATATCCGAATAATCAATCTCTCCAGGGATTTTCTTTTTCTCTAACTTATGAAACTGCTCTACCTGTTTCATCTGTCTTCTAATATATCCCTCATATTTGAGATTGATATTTACTTCCTCTCTCACCTCCTCCGGCAAGTCTGGTCGTTCGGGATCGATGCCACCCAATATTTCATAAGAGAGTTCTGGTCGTTTAATAAGTTCCGCCAAAGAAATTCCACTGTTCAGCGCAGTACTATGATGTGCCTCAAGCAGTTTTCTTACCTCCTGACTGCTGCCGGCAAAGGTATGCTCTAACCGATGAATTTCCCTGCGGATCATATGGAGCTTTTCTTTCAAATGAAGATATCTCTCCTCTGAAATCAATCCCACCTGATATCCAATCTCTGTAAGACGCTCGTCTGCATTATCCTGTCTCAGCAAAAGCCGATATTCCGCCCGGGAAGTCATCATCCGATAAGGCTCATTTGTACCCTTCGTCACCAGATCATCAATCAATACTCCGATGTATCCCTGAGACCGGTCAATGATGACAGGATCCTTTCCCTGTATCCTCCTAGCCGCATTGATTCCTGCGATAAGTCCCTGTGCCGCGGCCTCCTCATACCCGGAGCTTCCATTTGCCTGCCCGGCGCTATACAACCCTTTCACCTTCTTTAGCTCCAGGGAAGGAAGGAGTTCCAGAGAATTAATACAGTCGTATTCAATGGCGTAAGCATTTCTAACAATTCTGGCATTTTCCAGTCCCGGCACACTGCGATACATTTTTTCCTGGACATCTTCAGGAAGGGAACTGGACATGCCTCCAATATACATCTCATTCGTATAAAGTCCTTCTGGTTCAATAAAGACCTGATGCCGGTTTTTATCAGAAAAGCGTACCACCTTATCTTCTATAGAGGGACAATATCTTGGCCCGGTCCCTTTAATATAACCGGAATACAAGGGAGAGCGGTCTAAGTTCTCCCGAATAATATCATGGGTCTCCTCATTTGTATAAGTCAGCCAGCACTTCACCTGTTCCCTCTGCAGATCTTCCGATGTATTAGTAAAAGAGAATGGTACGATATGTTTGTCTCCATATTGCGGTTCCATCTTATTATAATCAATGGTACTGCCGTCGATTCTGGCTGGAGTTCCCGTCTTAAAGCGCCTGAGGTCAATACCAAGTCTTTCCAGGGAGGAGGAAAGATGATTTGCCGGCTGAAGTCCATTTGGTCCCGAATTCACCGACACATTTCCAGTTATACATCTGGCGTTCAAATAAGTACCTGTACATAGGACACATACCTGACAGCGGTATACCGCATCCGTATATGTCCGCACCCCTGTGATTCTTCCCCCTTCTACAAGAAGCTCCGTCACCTCCCCCTGACGGATCACTAAATGCTCCGTCTCTTCCAGAACCTCCCTCATAGCCTGGGTATATGCACCTTTATCTGCCTGGGCACGAAGGGAATGCACCGCCGGCCCTTTGGACTGATTCAGCATCTTGGACTGGATAAAGGTCCGGTCAATATTCTTACCCATCTCCCCTCCCAGCGCATCCACCTCCCGAACCAGATGTCCCTTTGACGTCCCGCCAATATTGGGATTGCAGGGCATCAGGGCAATGCTGTCCACACTTACGGTAAATAGTATTGTATTTATCGAGAGTCTTGCCAGGGCAAGAGCAGCCTCACAGCCCGCATGCCCGGCACCGACCACAACCGCATCAAAATTATGCTCCATTCCTCTTATCCACCTTTCCCATCAAAACAAATATCTATTTTCCCATACAGAAATCCTTGAAAATCTTATCTGCAAGATCATCCTCTATCGTCTCACCAATTATCTTTCCCAAAGCCTCATAGGCATTGACAAGGTCAATGGTATAGAGATCCTCCGGCATACCGGTCTCAATGCTTTCCCAGAGCTGGCACAAGCTTTCCAAGGCATCCGCCAGCGACTCCTTCTGTCTGGCATTCGTTATATATATCTCATCATTATAATGAATCCGGTTCTCTATAAAAAGTTCGTTTATATATCTCTCCAGCTCCTCCAGTCCTTCTCCTGTGACGGCGGAAAAAGGGATTATTTTCTTATCGGCGCTGACAGGAATCTTTTCCAGGCCTGTCACTGAGGGAAGATCGATCTTGTTGTATAAAATAACACCAGGCAGTTCCTTCGCCTGCTCCAGCACATAAAGATCCTCCGGCTCCAATTCACTTCCAGAATCTATTATACAGATAACGAGATCTGCCTGCTCTAGTTCTTCCTTCGCCTTCTGGATTCCCATATTTTCAATCAAATCGTCCGTTTGTCTTATGCCGGCTGTATCGATAAATCGAAAGAGCATGGATCCAATTCGTATCTCTTCCTCCAACGTATCTCTTGTCGTCCCGGGAATATCTGTAACGATAGCCCTGTCACTGCGAAGAATACAATTGAGAAAAGAAGACTTTCCCACATTGGGTTTACCGATAATGGCCGTCCGGATTCCCTCCCGGATCAGCCGGCCGTTCTGACTATTCTGAAGCAGGTGATCAAGCTCTGATTTTAGAAAATCTGTATGCTCTCTGATGCGGGGAGAAAAATCCTCCAAGGAAATATGCTCTGGATCATCCAGGCCGGCTTCCAGATAGGCTGTGTCCTCCAAAATCATAGAACGCAGTTCCTCAATTTTATTTTTCACACTGCCCCGAAGCTGGCTGAAAGAATTCTTCCATGCTATATCGCTCCCCGCACGGATCAGATCCATAACAGATTCCGCCTGTGTCAGATCGATCCTGCCATTCAGAAAAGCGCGCTTTGTGAATTCACCCGGTTCTGCGATACGGGCGCCCCGTTCCATCAGAAGCTCCAATATTTTCTGACATATCATATAACCGCCGTGGCATTGGATTTCCACCACATCCTCCGCCGTATAGCTTCTAGGTCCCCTCATGATCAGTACAAGAACCTCATCCATTACATTATCCCCATCCGGGCCTATATAACCGTAATGGATCGTATGGGAGCTGCAGTCTGATAAAGGATAGGGCTGTCCCCCCCGGTGAAAAAATATCCCGGCCACCATACTGACAGACTGACTTCCACTGATGCGGATCACACTGATACTCCCATCCTTGGAGGAAGTTGCAATAGCCGCTATCGTATCCTGATGATACATCCAATACCTCCTTATAAGGAAAGGCTGAACCATAAGATCCAGCCTTTCGCACTTAGTTCAACGGCGCTAATATAATCCCTCCGTTTACCAATCCTCAAATAATATGTTTACTTGTCGCCTTCTTCTCTTCTATACGATCTCTTCCGATCGTGAGAATAGCTATTATTTCTTCTGCGGTAATTGTTGTTCCTTCTGGGAAGTTCCGATGAAAATTCACGGTTCAGAGAAATCACTACCTTTCTGTGCGGCTCATCCCCCTCACTATGAGTATCTACATATTTATCTCCCTGCAGGGCAGCATGGATAATACGTCTCTCATATGGATTCATCGGCTCAAGAAATGCTGTCCTGCCGGTTTTCTTCACCTTAGATGCCACATTTCTTGCCAGATTCTCAATGGTCTCCTTCCTCCTCTGACGATAATTCTCTGTATCTATCTTTACCTTAACATAATTATCTGTCTTCTTGTTGGCAACGATCCCTGTAAGATACTGCAAAGAATCCAGTGTCTGTCCCCTCTTGCCGATAAGCATTCCCATCTCATTTCCACTCAATTCGATATTAATATGCCTCTCAGCCTCGTCATAATCAATCTTTATCTCCACTACAAGATTCATAGCGTCAAAGGTCTTTGTAAGAAAACTGCGGACAATATCCGTAATATCCTCTTTCTTCCGTACACGGATACGTGCCGGCTTACTGAATAATCCAAGAATACCATTTTTCTCTTCCTCGATCACTTCATAGTCGATCTGGTCACTCGTGGTCTCAAGCTGAATCAATGCATTTGTCAAAGCCTCATCCGCCGTCTTGGCAGAAAACTCCTTCCATTCTTCCATAGATCATTTACCCTCCTACTTATCTTTTCCTTTACCTCCGGAAAGCATATGTGCATATCCTGCAACGCTGCCTGGTTCAATATTCTTGTTAATATTCACATTTTTCGGTACCGGATCTTTATCCTTATTGTCATTTACCGGTTTATTCTGATAAGATGAAGCATTTCGTATCGTCGAAGTCTTTGTCTTGGCATACTGCTCCATCTGACGGTTTCTCTCCTGGATCTTGGCATTTTTCTTTGCTGCTTTTTCCTTATTCTTCTCAATCAGATCATCCAGGGACACCTTGTCCATTTTCCGATTCACAAAAATACACTGTACGATCCGGAACAGAGAACCGGTGATCCAGTAAAGACCGATACCCATATTCAAACTCAGGCAGAAAAACCCTGACATCACAGGCATCATATAATTCACCATCTTCATGGACTGTCCCATGGAATCTTCCGATGCCGGCGCATTGTTTGTGCCGGCCTGCATCACCTTTGTATTGATAAACTGCAGTACCATGGCAAGTACCGGAATAATAAAAGCGATCCAGCCATAGGGATGATTCACCTTATCACCAAAAAATCCCATAGGGCTCATATTAACATCCAGACCAAGGAAATTACCTGCAGCCGGTTCCTTCAGTGCCGGAATATAATTACCGATATTATACATTACCTGATACAGACACCACAGAATCGGCATCGTAATAATAAGCGGAAGGCATCCCCCAAACATACTGATGCCATATTTGGCATAGACCTGCTGGGTCTCTTCATTCATCTTTAACTGGGACGCCTGATCTTTTTTATTCTTATACTTCTTTTGTATCTCTTTGATCTCCGGGTTGACCTTATTCATCAGCCGGGTCGATTTCTGCTGCTTGGAGTTCAGCGGATACATGATCAGATAGATTACAATCGTCAATAAAATAATACATAGTCCCGTATTATGAATGCCAATGGTATGGAACACTACCCAGTCAATCCCAAACAGAATCTTACCAAATATCCAATATAACCAACTCAAAATAACTTCCTCCTGTTAATCACGGCACAGGATCATAACCACCTTTATGAAAGGGATGGCACCTCAAAATTCTTTTTACAGCCAAAAAACCACCTTTGCACGCACCATATTTTCTGACTGCCTGTACGGCATATTCAGAACAGCATGGCGTATAAATGCAGGTAGGCGTTCTTTTCAGTGGTGATATATATTTTTGATATATGTGCAGCACTGCCAAAAAAATTCTTTTCAAAATAATCACATCATTTCATTAATCCATGTAATCGAAACAAATGAATCACTGCGCCGTCAACATCTCTAAAATTTTTGTCCTTCACATTGTTTCTGGCAACGATCACAATACGGTTGCCTTCCTTTACCGATGCGTCATTCTTACGAACGGATTCCCTTAATAATCTGGTAATGCGATGACGCACGACACTATTACCGACCTTCTTACTTACAGAAAATCCGTAACGATTGGGACCACTCTCCCCTGTCTTTACATACATGACCAGATACTTATTTGCTTTGGATCTACCTGTTTTGTAGACCTTCTGAAATTCGGGGTTCTTACCCAGCTTTACAAACACAATGGATTCCTCATTGCGAAGACATAAGGTCACAAGAATGCGACCTTATGCAGACAATTTCTTTCTTCCCTTGGCTCTTCTTCTGGCAAGTACCTTTCTTCCATTGGAAGTCCTCATTCTCTTACGGAAACCGTGAACCTTGGATCTCTGTCTCTTCTTAGGCTGAAATGTCATTTTCATGCGGTATACACCTCCTTCATTTAAATAGAATATCAAAATCCGTATCAAGCCTAATTATATTATCAATTTTTACAATAGTCAAGCGTATCTTTCGTATTTATCGCAAATTTCGCGAATTATTATGGAATAAAATTTGATTTTGCCTTTCATTTGTAGTACAATAAGATTGAATGTTTTTACCCATATTCAAGTTTTATTAAGATAGGCAGGATTTTTCATGGAAAACAAGATTAGAGACAAATGGAGCGAAATAATTGAATATCTAAAGGATGCCTATGAGGTCAATGGAGTGTTATTTCGCACCTGGATTGAACCTCTCGAGGTTGTTTCTTATAATAACGGCACTCTGGTTATCAGTATTGATGAACAAAAGCAGGGAGACATCCTAAATTTAATTGATAAAAAATACAAAATGCCGCTTCAGGTAGCCATAGAAGTAATTACGGAAGAACAGGTAAATATTCAATTCCAGTACAAAAGCGAACTTACGGATAAAAGAGTTTCTTCCTATAATAAAGAGGAAATTATGGCAGAAAAATATCCATTCTTAAACAATGGACACTCCTTCGATACTTTCGTCGTCAGCGGCAGCAACAATATAGCTTATGCCGCTGCGCTGGCCGTGGCAGAAAATCCCAATGGACAGATCTACAATCCTCTCTTCCTCTACAGTGGTCCGGGTCTAGGAAAAACCCACCTGATCCATTCCATTGCCCGGTACATTATAGAGAACCACCCAGACTTCAGCGTCACCTATACAACAAGCGAGGACTTTATGAATGCTGTGGTGGAGGCCATCCGTACCAACAAAGAGAAAGGAAATACAGCAGCTACCGCTAATCTCCGCAAAAAATACCGGAACATCGATGTACTTCTTATCGATGATATCCAGTTTATTATAGGTAAGGACAGCACGCAGATTGAGTTCTTCAATACCTTCGAGGCACTTTACCAGTCCGGCAAGCAGCTTGTCATCACAAGTGACCGGCCTCCCAGTCAGATGGAACAACTGGACATGCGGTACCGTTCCCGGTTTAACTCCGGAATGACCATCGACATCCAGCCCCCTGATTTTGAGACCAGCATGGCGATTCTGAGGAATAAACAGGAACACGCGGAAATTAAGCTGGATGACAATATACTGGACTATATCGCGACGAATATAAAATCTAATATACGTGATCTGGAAGGAGCTTACAATAAAATATTGCTCTATGCAAAGTTTAACAATCCAAACGGCAATATCACGCTTCCCACTGCAGAAAAAGCCTTAAAAGATTTTATTTCTCCCAATGAAAAACTTATCATCACAGCGGATTACATACTGGAGATTGTAGCCGACCATTTTAGTCTGGACAAAGAGGCTCTTCTCTCTCAGAAGAAAACAAGGAACCTAACGCTTCCCAGACAGATCTGTATGTATCTTTGCAGTGAACTGACAAATCTTACACAGACAGAAATTGCCGCAAAGCTCAAAAGAAACAACCATACGACAGTTATCCACGGTGTCAACAAAATAAAAGAAGAGATTATTGTGGATAACGAACTGGCAAATACGATACAAATTCTGAAAAAGAAACTGAATCCATAATATTTTGTGGATAACCTGTATACATAAGGAAAAGAAACAGTTGATACCAATTCTTCTCTCTCTTTCCACTAACCCTTGTCCACTTTTCAGGACAGGCTGTATACACAGTTTAAATTATAGAAAAACGGCTGTTTTTCTGTTACTTTAAGTGTTACCAACAAATCAACAGCCCCTATATACTAATAACTACTAAATTATCCTTTATATTTATATATAAAGAATTTTCAACATTACATTAAAGTTTGAAAGGAGTTATTCACATTATGAAATTCACCTGTACAAAAAACAACTTTAACAATGGCATTAATATTGCCCTAAAAGCTGTACCGGGAAAGACGACGATGCCAATCCTGGAATGCGTGGTGATCGAAGCCCAGGAAGAAAGTATCAAGATGACTACAAACGATATGCAGCTGGGAATTGAGACAAGGATCCCCGCTGAGGTACAGGAGGAAGGAATTATTCTGGTAAACGCCAAAATGATCGCGGAAATCGTGCGCCGCCTTCCCGATGAAGATGTGAATTTTGAAGTAGATGAAAATAACAATATCCTTCTCTTTTGCGGTAAATCGAAATTTAATATACCAGGCATCAACCATGAGGAATTTCCCATGCTGCCGCAGATCGATATAGAGAAGAAAATCGCTATCTCACAATTTACGTTGAAAGAGATGATACGTCAGACTATCTTTTCTATCTCGGATAATGAGAGCAATAAAATACTTACTGGTGAGCTTTTTGAGATAAATGGGGATGAATTCAAGATTGCCTCTCTGGATCTGGTCCGGGTCTCCATACGGAAGATTCAATTGAAGGAGAGCTATGACCACATTAAGGTAGTTATCCCCGGCAAGACACTGAACGAGATCAGCAAGATTCTTACTGGGGGCATGGAGGATGAGGTGACCATTTCCTTTTCAAGAAATCATGTGCTGTTTGAATTCAATGAGACGCTTGTCATCTCCCGGCTGATCGAGGGTAATTTTTATAATATTGAACAGATGCTTAAGAGCAGTTACGAGACAAAAGTAAAGGTGAATAAACAGGAATTTTTTGGATGTATCGACCGGGCTATCCTTCTCACCAGGGAATCGGAGAAGAAGCCTGTGATCCTGAATATAAGAGACAATGAGATCCAGATGGAGATGAATACGAAGATTGGCTCCATGGATGAAGAGGTAAATGCGGAAAAAGAGGGAAAGGATCTTAGGATCGCCTTCAACCCCAAATATATCATAGATGTATTGAAAGTCATTGACGATGAAGAAGTATATCTATATCTGTTTAATTCGAATGCACCATGCTTTATAAAAAATAATGAGGAATCCTATATCTATCTGATTCTTCCGGTAAATATGAATTAATGGTGGAAAGGTGACAGGGAATGCAGAAAATCACTATTAGAGATGAGTATATTAAACTGGGACAGGCACTGAAGCTTGCCGGACTTGTGAGTTCCGGAGTGGAGGCAAAGATATTCATACAGGAAGGGCTTGTCATGGTAAATGGAGAGGTGGATGACCGCAGGGGAAGGAAACTCTATCCGGGTGACGTATTTTCACTGAATGGAGAGGAAGTAAAGGTTGCCGCTCTATGATCCTTCAGTCCATCGAACTAAGCAACTTCAGGAATTATGAAAGAGAAGTATTTCATTTCCATCCGGGCACCAATGTTCTCTATGGGGATAATGCCCAGGGAAAGACCAATGTGCTGGAAGCCATCTTTGTGGGGGGGACAACCAAATCCCACAAGGGCAGCAGGGACAGGGAAATGATACGGACGGGGGAAAGGGAGGCGCACCTGCGCTATTTTGTAGAAAAGAGGGAAAAGCTGTTCCGGGTGGAGGTGCATATGAGAAGGAGCGGTTCCAAAGGAATCGCCATTGACGGACTTCCCATAAGAAACAGCAATGAGCTTCTTGGATTGTCGAATTTTGTATTTTTTTCGCCGGAGGATCTTGGCATTATCCGGGATGGTCCAGAGGAGCGTCGCCGCTTTGTTGATATGGAGCTGTGCCAGCTCAATAAGGCTTACCTTTTTTATCTTACACAGTATAAAAGAATATTGAAACAGAGAAATGCCCTGCTCAAGCAGATTCAGGAAAGAAAAAATCTAAAGGATACCCTTGAGATCTGGAATGGACAGCTGGCAGAGCATGGCGGGAAGATCATAGGGCTCAGGGAAGAATTTGTGACAGAGCTGAATGAGATCATGAAGAGAAAGCACGACTGCCTTACGGGCGGCAGGGAGCAGGTAGAAATCGTCTACGATCCGAACTGCAGGGAGCAGGAATTGGAATCCCGGCTGTTTTTAGAGGAAGACAGGGATATTTTTTTGGGAACGACTACTGTGGGACCTCACAGGGATGATATCCGCTTTCGGACACAGGGGCAGGACCTTCGGAAATATGGATCGCAGGGTCAGAAAAGAACAGCCGCTCTCTCCCTTAAGATGGCGGAGATTGAAATAGTAGAGAGATCCATTGGTGAAAAACCGATTCTTCTTCTGGATGACGTACTTTCGGAATTGGACCGGAACAGGCAGAATTATCTGTTGGAAAACATAAAGGGGATACAGACCATCATTACGTGTACCGGCCTGGAGGAATTTATAAATAATGGAATCAACATTGATCGCACATTTGAGATCATAAAAGGAACTTCAAAACAACAAGAGACATGAATAGTATGATGAGACGGAGGTTTCCAGATGGAAAAGGAAAATGAAGTAGTATATGGAGCAGATCAGATACAGATCCTTGAGGGATTGGCGGCTGTCCGCAAAAGACCGGGAATGTATATAGGAAGCACATCTGAGAGAGGGCTTCATCATCTGGTATATGAGATCGTCGATAACAGCATTGACGAGGCGCTTGCCGGATATTGTGATGAGATCGAGGTTTATATCAATCCGGATAATTCCATCACTGTGACAGATAATGGGCGGGGAATTCCGGTGGGCCTCAATCATAAGGCGGGCAAGCCGGCAGTAGAGGTGGTTTTTACCGTTCTGCACGCAGGAGGAAAATTTGGCGGCGGGGGATATAAGGTGTCCGGCGGTCTGCACGGTGTAGGTGCTTCTGTAGTCAATGCCCTTTCCAACTGGCTGGAGGTAGAGATCTGTCAGGATGGAAAGAGATATAAGCAGCGTTATGAAAAAGGACATACCATGTATCCCCTGAAGGAGATTGGTACGTCGGATAGCCGCGGAACGAAGGTTACCTTTCTTCCGGATGAGACGATTTTTACTGAGACAACCGTATATGAATTTAAGATATTGAAGAAACGTCTGCGGGAAATGGCTTTTCTCACCAAAGGGGTGAAGATCATCCTCTCGGATCTCCGGGAGGATGAGGTGAGGACAGAGACCTATCACTACGAGGGCGGTATTAAAGAATATGTGGAGTATCTGAACAAAAATAAGGATCCTCTCTATGAGGATATTATATACTGTGAGGGGCAGAAGGGTGATGTGTTTGTGGAGGTAGCCTTCCAGCACAATTCGGAATTTAATGAAGGATGCTACAGTTTTGTCAATAATATCACCACGCCGGAGGGGGGCACCCATCTTGCCGGATTTAAGAATGCCCTGACCAAGACCTTTAATGATTATGCCAGAAATAACAAAATACTTAAGGAAAATGAGCCCAATCTCTCCGGTGAGGATATCCGGGAGGGGCTGACTGCCATTATCAGCATAAAGATACCAGAACCCCAGTTTGAGGGGCAGACGAAACAGAAGCTGGGAAACAGTGAGGCGAGGGGGGCCGTGGATAGTATTGTCAGCGAACAGCTCACCTACTATCTGGAACAGAACCCCTCTGTGGCAAAGCATATCTGTGAGAAATCCCTTCTTGCCCAGAGAGCGAGAGAGGCGGCGAGAAAGGCAAGAGATCTGACCCGGCGGAAAAATGTATTGGAGGGGGGAGGACTTCCCGGAAAGCTGGCCGACTGCAGCGACAAAAATCCAGAGAATTGTGAAATATATATTGTAGAGGGAGATTCCGCCGGAGGAAGTGCGAAGACGGCAAGAGACCGGGCTACACAGGCAATCCTTCCTCTTCGCGGTAAGATTCTCAATGTAGAGAAGGCGAGACTGGATAAGATTCTTGTAAATAATGAGATCAAGGCGATGATCACGGCATTTGGAACCGGGATCTCCGATGATTTTGATATTGGGAAACTGAGATATCACAAGATCATTATAATGACGGATGCGGATGTGGACGGCGCTCATATCGCCACCCTTCTTCTGACATTTTTGTATCGGTTTATGCCGGAGCTGATTAAGCAGGGATATGTGTATCTGGCACAGCCTCCTCTGTACAAGGTGGATCGAAATAAAAAATCCTATTATGCATACAGCGATGAGGAGTTGAATCAGGTTCTGGAAGAGATCGGAAGGGATGGAAATAATAATATCCAGCGCTATAAGGGTTTGGGAGAAATGGATGCCGAACAGCTCTGGGATACAACAATGGATCCGGAAAAGAGAATACTTCTGAAGGTTACGATGGAGGAAGACGATACATCGGAGATTGACCTTACCTTCAACACACTGATGGGGGATAAGGTAGAGCCGAGACGTGAATTTATAGAGGCAAATGCACGATATGTAAGGAATCTGGATATATAAATTGATGGAGGGAAGAGGGAAAAATATGGACGAAAATATCTTTGACAAGGACGGATTTGACGCCATTCAGCCAGTGGATCTAAAGACCACCATGGAAAATTCATACATTGATTATGCCATGTCAGTCATTGCTTCCCGGGCGCTGCCGGATGTCAGGGACGGATTAAAGCCAGTACAAAGAAGGATCCTGTATGCCATGATCGAGCTGAATAACGGTCCGGATAAGCCGCACCGTAAATGTGCCCGTATCGTCGGTGATACAATGGGTAAATATCATCCTCATGGGGACAGCTCCATCTACGGGGCGCTGGTTAATATGGCCCAGGAGTGGTCTACCCGTTACCCCCTGGTGGATGGTCACGGAAATTTTGGCTCTGTAGATGGAGACGGGGCTGCCGCCATGCGTTACACGGAGGCGAGGCTCAGTAAGATATCTATGGAGATGCTGTCGGATATCAATAAGGATACCGTTGACTTTATGCCGAACTTTGATGAGACAGAGAAGGAGCCCACGGTACTCCCGGCGCGTTTTCCCAATCTTCTTGTAAATGGTACATCTGGCATCGCTGTGGGCATGGCGACGAATATCCCCCCGCATAACCTTACAGAGGTGATCAACGGCGTAGTAAAAATTATTGACGATCAGGTGGAGGAGGACAGGGATACCTCCCTGGATGAGATCATGGAGATCGTCAAGGGACCCGACTTTCCCACCGGCGCCACCATTATGGGACGCCGCGGCATCGAGCAGGCGTATAGGACCGGTCATGGCAAGATCCGTGTCCGGGCTGTGACCAATATTGAGACGATGGCGAATGGCAAGAACCGTATTGTAGTTACGGAGCTTCCTTTTATGGTAAATAAAGCGAGACTGATTGAGAAGATAGCGGAGCTACATAAAGATAAAAGAGTGGACGGCATAACAGATCTCAGGGATGAATCGAACCGTGAGGGCATGAGGATCTGCATTGAACTCCGCAAAGATGTCAATGCCAATGTGATCCTGAACCAGTTGTATAAGCATACACAGCTTCAGGATACCTTTGGTGTGAATATGCTGGCACTGGTAAACAATGAACCGGTGGTTATGAATCTCCTTCAGATGCTGCAGCACTATCTGAAACATCAGGAAGAGGTGGTGACACGCCGCACGAAATATGACCTAAATAAGGCAGAGGAACGAGCTCATATATTGAAGGGACTGCTGATCGCCCTGGATAATATTGACGAGGTGATCAAGATCATCCGCGGCTCGGACAGTGCGGCGCTGGCAAAGGAAGGTCTGATGGAGAGGTTCGGACTGGACGAAGTACAGGCTCAGGCTATTATCGATATGCGTCTGCGGGCTCTCACCGGTTTGGAGAGAGAAAAGCTGGAAAACGAATATGCCGAGCTGCAGAAAAAGATCGCTGAGTACAAAGCGATCCTTGCCGACCGCAAGCTCTTACTTGGGGTGATCAAAAGGGAGATTACAGCCATCCGGGATAAATACGGGGATGAGAGAAGGACAAGCATTGGTTTCGATGAATTTGACATTTCCATGGAAGACATGATACCAGTGGAAAATACAGTGATCGCCATGACTCACCTTGGTTATATCAAACGGATGACCAGTGATAATTTCCGAAGCCAGAACCGGGGCGGCAAGGGAATTAAGGGAATGCAGACGATAGAGGAAGATTATATTGAGAATATATCCATGGCGACGACCCATCATTATCTTATGTTCTTTACGAATAAAGGGCGGGTATACCGCATGAAAGCTTATGAGATTCCCGAGGCGGGCCGTACTTCCCGTGGGACTGCCATAGTGAATCTGCTCCAGCTGATGCCGGAAGAAAAGATATCCGCCGTGATATCCATAAAGGAATATTCGGAAGACAACTATCTCTTTATGGCCACAAGGACGGGAATTGTAAAGAAGACCCCCATTAAGGATTATGAAAATATCCGAAAAACGGGACTTCAGGCCATCACCTTAAAGGAGGAAGACGAACTTATCGAGGTAAAGGTGACGGACGGTGACCAGGACATCATTCTTGTAACGAAAGAGGGTCAGTGCATCCGTTTCCATGAAAAAGATGTCCGTTCCATGGGACGCATTGCTATGGGTGTCCGGGGAATCAATCTGGGACAGAGCGACGAGGTGGTGGCGATGCAGATGAATTCCCAGGGAGACAATATCCTGCTGGTATCGGAAAATGGTATGGGCAAGCGCACGAATATCAATGAATTTTCTGCCCAGTTCCGCGGAGGAAAAGGGGTAAAATGTTATAAGATCACACCAAAAACAGGACAAGTGGTGGCGGCAAAGATTGTGGAGGATGGATCGGATATTATGCTGATCACGAATGAAGGTATTATTATCCGTACCGGCGTTGACGGGATTTCCATTCTGGGACGTGTGACTTCCGGCGTGAAGCTGATGAATCTGGATGATGAAAAGGATATCAGGATCGCCAGCATCGCCCGGGTATGGGAAGATGATTCAGAAGATGAGACCGACGGATCGGAAGAGGATCTGGAAGGAGTGGAAAATTCTTCAGGAGATGTTGAAAATGAGAACGATTAGTACCAGTGAAATAACAAGAAATATAAAAGAGATGTGTATGGAGGTCAATATCCGCCTCTCCGATGATGTAAAGAAGGCTCTTATCTCCAGCAGGCAAAAGGAAGAGTCCGTGATTGGAAGCCAGATATTGGGCCAACTGGAAGAGAACATGGATATTGCTTATGAAAATCAGATTCCTATCTGTCAGGATACCGGTATGACAGTTGTATTTTTGCGTATCGGTCAGGATATCCATATTCAGGGTGGATTGATTGAAGATGCTGTAAATGAGGGAATCCGTCAGGGATACCAGGAGGGATATCTCCGCAAATCAGTAGTGGGAGATCCTTTGATCCGTGAGAATACGAGAGATAATACACCCGGCGTGATACATTATGAAATCATGCCCGGAGACCAGTTGGAGATCACGGTGGCACCGAAAGGATTTGGCAGCGAAAATATGAGCCGCGTCTTTATGCTGAAACCAGCGGATGGCATCGAAGGTGTCAAGAAAGCCATTCTGGAAACAGTAGAAGCGGCCGGACCAAACGCCTGTCCTCCTATGGTGATCGGAGTAGGTATTGGAGGGACATTTGAGAAATGTGCGGTCCTGGCAAAAAAAGCATTGACAAGAGACATTGGCAGCCATTCTCATCTCTCCCACATAAAAGCTT
>Ga0073906_1003798_pt1 | contig 16333 bp, 15 predicted proteins | sample Inofromicrocosms_FD_65485 | JGI IMG/M metagenome (GOLD analysis project Ga0073906, IMG submission 65485) | Mouse cecum microbial communities from Vienna, Austria - Inoculum for glucosamine and mucus D2O microcosms | ecosystem: Host-associated > Mammals > Digestive system > Large intestine >... | reverse complement strand
GAGGCCGATTTGTTCAAGCAAGTCGTCAATATCGGTGGTATTGCGCGAAACGAGGGTCTTGGGCGTGTCGATACCAGCTTTGGTGAGAATCTGCTGAGAACGCAACTTATCACGGGCGCGAGTAATAGCAATAGAACTTGAAGCAGTCCAAGCTCCCTGCATCTCAAACTGGCGTACTACAGCGCAACCATAACGGGTCATGCTGTTGGAGATACGGGGGATAATCGCATCGAACCCAGTAAGCTTCTTACCTTTATAGTGTACGCTGGGGTATTTTTCGTCCAGCGACATGTAACAATTCTTGTATTTGACTACTTTGACTTTGTGACCACGAGCTTCTGCCTCTTCGACTAAACGTTTGGTCGAATAATTGGCGTTGCCGTTAGATAGAATTGCAATCTTCATACTTCTATTGTATCACACCTTAAGCGGTTTGTCAATAGTATTTTGCTGGGGCGAGTGGCCCTTCTGGTCTTCTCTCTGAACGGTGTGCTATAATGAAACTATGAAGAAGATCTTGATTTTAGCGAGAGAGCCAGAAACATTTGCAAAACTTGCTCAGTCTTTAACGACAGATGCAGCTGAGGTGGAAGTGGCAGCATACAGCGATTTGGCTTTCTGGATTGACGATGACGAAGCAAAGGTTTTTTGCTATAAAACTAGTAGGGACTTGCGGGAATACCAGAGGATTTTGGTGCTTTCGACGTCGCCGTATCACAAACAAAATTACATATTTAGCGCCCTAGCATGCTATTGCCGGCGTTACGGCATAGAACTACTGGACGATAGCTTTACCAATACTGACGGGAAGCTGTATGCGATGTGGCGCTTTTGGGAGCAAGGGGTGAGAGTGCCTCGAACAGCCTTTGGACCAGTAGGCTTTTTGGCAGAGACTTTGCCGAAATTTGGTGGGGTTGGCGTTTTGAAGTCGGTGAATGGGACAAAGGGTCGCGATAATTATTTAGTACGAAGTGCGGAAGAGATTCGTAAAATCATAGCCGAAAATCCCGAAACGTACTTTACGCTGCAAAATTTTATCCCCAACAATGGAGATTATAGGGTGGTGTTGTTGAATTTTGAGCCAAAATTAGTGATTTACCGTTCGGCCAATGGTAAGGATTTTCGCAATAATACTTCGCTTGGAGGACAAGCAAGTTTGGTTGCGTTGACAGAGGCAGATCCGAAGGTGCTGGATTTGGCCATTAAAGCTGCTAAAGCCCTAAATATCAGAATTGCGGGAGCGGATATTTTGCAAGACAAGACGACTGGCGAGTATAGCGTACTAGAGGTAAACCGTACGCCACAGTTAGCATCAGGGGCGTTTGTAGATGAAAAAATGCAAATTCTAAAGGAATTAGCTCAATAAAAGTGACTACTCAAGAGAGCTATTAATCGTTAATCGAGCCCGCTCATGATGTAGAGGACGTTGGTATGTTCGGCACCATTTAGGGTGTGGTAGGATTTGGGTCGGCGGAGGTCGACTAAGCAGGCGTTTGATGAAAGGTTCTTGCGACATTCTGCGGCAATGCGGGCGCGCAACTCTGGATAATCGGTGTGAGACAGATTGGCACAGACCAGGAACTCAATCCTGACATCGAGGATTAAGGAGTCGAAATTATTAGTGATAATCTCTGCGCAGCGGTCGAGCATTTGGTGAGCTAAATTTAGCTCGGTGACGGGGCGAGTGTAGAAATGCGAGTCGCAGAGGATAATGTGAGTATAGAGGTAAATTAGTAGTAGCGGGTCGGCGGTGGCGGCATCATACTGCAGGGCTTTTTGAGCAAGCTCACGGACGACATTTTTGCCACGCGGGAAGAGCACTTCAGTGAGGCAAATCACATTGACCGCCCAAGTTGAGAGGGCAAGAATAGCACCGTCGTCATCTATCAAGGCGTCAGCGAGATCATACAGGCGCTCCAGCGGGACTAGCTCCAGAAGTTTCTCGCGTAGGTCAACATTGTACTCCTTGAGTAAATGATTAACCCGAAAAAGCGCAGCATCAATACCATAGAGGCAGCTGTATTTCTCAAAATAAGGACGACGAATATCTATTTTGTTGACATGGGAGAAGTCATTATCCGCCAAAAGAGCAGCGAGGTCTTGACTCGGCATGTAACTAGCGAAGAAATCTCGAAAATCGTCGGTATGGAAGTAGTTTTTGATGCGGGTGGCAAAATGAAATTGCTTATCAGGGGAGAGCTCGTCGAAATGTTGGTAGTAATATTCACGGACAGTCATGAACTTTAGCGTTGGCCTTTCATGTATTTTTGGTGAAAGCGTTGCGGGTCGGCTTGGAGCTCTTGATTGAGGGTGCTATTGCCAGGGCGTGAAGCATATTTGACGTCGAGTTTAGAAACATCGACCAGGAATTTGCCTTTGAGGGTACGGCGGCCGATGAGAACTGGGAAATCATTGCGGCTGCGGTCAGCTAGGGTATAGGTGATGCGGATCCGGCGGCCCTTGATGGTGGTGGATAGCGCAACCATGTAGCGAATTGACTCTTGACCGGTAGAGTTGCGGACGTTAAGGACTTTGTATTCACTGGCGTTTAGACGTTCGCCGGTGTAGAGTTTGTAACCAGGTGCGAAAAGACTGAATTCGAGCTGGTTGTCTGGGGTGAGGTGGATGTCGCTAGCCCAGATGGAGGAGATGGTCGCACCGGTATCAACTTTGGCGGGAATATGTTTAATCTTACCAATATTAATCTTGACACTGTTGCCGATGATGGGCAGGTCGCGCTGGTGGTCTTTTTGTTCAGTCATATTGGTAATTATAGCACAGTATGTGCAAAAGTCAAAATAAGCATTGACTTTTTAAGTAAAGTGTGCTATAATGTATAGTATATAGTTCGATTAGATTCCCTAAATACGGACTGTATGAACATTATAGCTTAGGAAAAGAGAGGTGTCAGCATGGGTACTGTATGCAAGCGGTGGGCACGCGCACAGAGACGCAACAACCTGCTGCCAATCGAAGAGCTCAGAGAAGTATCTACTCCCCAGCTGGAGTGTGCGCTCGACGAGCTTGGCGAAATCGCCGGAAAACTCAATATGGTAGAAATGGTAACCGCAGTCAACCACAACACCGAGCGTGACAAATGGCTGGAACTGGCGCGGCAGGGTAAGTTTACAACACCGCATCTGGAGTATAATGTAAATTTGCTCAAAGATGCGGTCGCGAAGAAAACTGCCGTAGAAAAAGCCGCAGCAAATATCACTGCCGCCTGTGCGGGATTGCCTGCTACGGTGGTGGGTGGCGATCTGCGAGCGCTGGCGAACAACCGAGTGGCGGAAGTCAATTCGATGATTTCTGCTGCCGATGCAATCCTGCGCAAGGACGCCTTAACGGCGGGGCGCAAGATGATTGCACTCTATGGCCTACCGACTGATGTCAAAGAAGTCAAACGAATCATCGACGCGCACCGAAACGGAAGCCCAGTCGCAACGGCTCAGCCGATTTACTCGACTGAGGAACGCGACAAGCTCGCAAGGGTTCAGCTCGATGCGGAAGCGCTCAGGAAGTTATATGTCTGGGTCGCTCGGAGGTATGGTATTGCCGATTCGCGACCGGTGGTCGTAAGTGACCAGGCAACTTCACCGGACGTACGCGACGTTTCATCAGAAGGACCAATTGTGGTAATCCCAGCGGATTTTACCCTCAAGGGTACCTCTGCGGCGGCGCATGTGATTCATGAAGTCGGCTGTCATTGGCGCGACTCAGAAAATGTGCAGCGTCTGTTACCAAAGGTGGGTGCCGGCGCATTGAAGCCGGTAGATGAGCTGCTCTATGAAGGACATGCGACCTGGGAAGGTCGGCGAGTCAATCTGTGTGTCAACGGGCAGGTGAAGCTTTCTAGGGCGTTCTATTACCCGGTGGCGATTCATTATGCCTACCACAATGAGGCACTTTTTGCGGAGACGGCTCGGTATTTGTATGATTTTATCAAATCTGAGGACGTACCCGTGGAGCAAACCCTGGACAATGTTTGGAGGGTGACTTATCGCGTCTACCGCGGCAACCCCCAGATGGAACGCCGTTCTGGCTATGTCTATACGAAAGACCGTGCATATTTCCAGGGCAGACAGCTGGCGCAAGAACTAAAAGACGCTGGTCTTGGTTATCTACTCAACTACGGTACGCTGGCAATGCGCGATCTGGCGATCTTGGTGAATCACTTCAAAATGGTGCCCCAGGGCGGATTCCCCTACCCGGAAGAGCCTGTCCTGTATCGGGAAATTTGCACAAAACTCTTGAAAGGAGAATCTTTTACCTAAGCAACTGCCCGCCCCATGATGGGGCGGGATTTTATGGTGTCGTGAGAGTGATGCTTAACCCCAAAATCCGTGTTTTTTGTTCTTGGGATTTTTGAACTCTTCTAATAACTCTTTTTGGCGTTTGGAGAGATTCTTGGGGGTTTCGACGATGATGGTAACAATGTGGGGGCCGCGGTCGCCGTCGCTACGCATTAGGGGTACCCCGTGCCCGGAAAGCTTGAATGGAGTGCCAGATTGAGTACCGGCGGGGACTTTCATGCGGACATTACCATCGACGGTTTCGACGTCGACTTCGGTACCAAGTGCTGCGTCAACCATAGAAATGACACGGTCAGAGAGAATGATATTCCCTTCGCGAGTGAGGCGCTTATGCGGTTTGACACGAACAAAAACATAGAGATCGCCTTTGGTACCGCCTTTGGGGGCTGCGCCGCCTTTGCCGCTAAGACGGATAGACATGCCATCATCAATACCAGCAGGGATTTTGACTTTGAGATCTTTGCCATCAGCGGTGATGATCTTGGTAGTGCCGAAAACTGCTTCTTCAAAATTTAATACAACAGTAGTGCGGTAATCAGTACCCCGAGCTGGACGCCGAGCGCCACCACCGAAGCCGAAAATTGATCCCAGAATATCATCTAGCCCTCCGCTGCCACCAAAGTCAAAGTTGAAACTCTGTCCATTGAAACTATAGTTACCGTTCGCAAATGGGTTGCCGCCAGCGCTACCACCAGCACCGCCCACGCCAGCATGACCGAATTGATCATAGCGAGCACGTTTTTGCTTATCGGATAAGACTTCGTGAGCCTCAGAAATTTCTTTGAACTTGGCTTCGGCTTCTTTGTCGCCAGGGTTCTTGTCGGGGTGGTATTTAACAGCAAGCTTGCGATAAGCCTTCTTAATTTCATCATCGGAGGCGTTTTTGCCGACGCCTAATACTTCGTAATAATCTTTTTTTGCCATATTTTCCTCTAGGAGTAGTAGTCACCGGATGACTTGACATTGCTATTAAGGTTTGGTAGAATGGGATTAATTAGTTTATGTGATTACCGCTTTTCCTAGAAGTGGTAATTTCAATTTCAAAGAAAGTCTTATTCAAAAGGCGAAATCTCAAAATCATAAACCTTCCCTCCCTTCTCCTGTACATTAAAGGTGCAGTCAGAACTACTACTCTACGAGTATTTTAGCATGAAAGAGCCTAGAAAACAACGGTGATTTTAGCACTCGTGGGTGATGATTGCTAGGGTGCGGCGGACCTGGAGGTGGTAGTCTGAGTGCTGGCGAAGGAATTCATCGACAGCGCGAGCCGAACCAGGGAGCTCGGGGTTGTTGTAATCGTGCACAATAATAATTCCCTTTGGGGCGAGGCGCGGAGCGACGAGCTGGAGGCTGGTCTTAATGGAGTCATAGAGGTCGCCGTCACAGAAGGCAAAAGCGATCTGTTCTGGCAAATCTTGTGGTTGGAGCTGGTCGAACCAAGCCTTTTTGACGATCACGCTAGATTGGCTTGGATCGGGGCGGCTGGAGGTTTTAAGACCATGCTTGCGGAGTTTTTCAATAACTTCGCGCTTGGTGACAAGTAGTTCGCCCTCTTGAAAGTTGGCGCCGGCGCCGGAGGCGTCTTCAGGAGTCTTGGCGGGGAGGCCAGCGAAAGAATCGTAGATCCAGAGGTGCTTGCGCGAAGTCTTGCTAGCTGGTCGATACTGGACTTTGATAGACCAGTCAGAAATCTGGTCGGAGAAGACGGTTTCTGTTGCGGGGCTAGCTTTTGTATCGTGCGATCTTAGGAGCTTGCCAAGGAGAACAGAGGTGGCTCCTTTATAACAGCCAAGTTCGACAAAATCGCCTTCCGCGGCGAGGGCTAGCTCAGCTTGGCGGAGGATTTCGGCGGTTTCTTCCCTAGTGACCTGGTCATTCATGGGATTATTTTAACATATTTTTGGCAGTTTTATTGCGGTCAAAACGACATGAGCAGAGTATCATTTATTATACTTTGTTGCAAGTTTGGCAAAATAAGCATAATTAGTATTGACTTTTTGAGTGATGTGTGCTATAATGGATCTATAGCTATAGAGCTAGCACCTTACCGTTTTCACTGTGCCATTAAGGTGGCGGTAACTTGTGCTAGACTAATATTTTAGGGGGTAAAGATCATGAGCAAGTTCAATTTTAACGACACTACCTGTAGCATTCTGGACAACTGGAACGTCACTGAGGACGACCTGGATATCCTGTGCTCTACAGGATTCCGCCGGTTGGTCTGTGATAATCTAAGTGTTTACAGGGCAATCAATTGGCAAGAAACCTATGCCGAACTGGGCAAGCACGGAGATGAGGAATCTCCGTACGCCTGGGTGTACAGAACTATTTTGGCGGCCTCTTACGAAGTTCCCCACATTAGACTTCTGTGCGCTCCACAGGCTGATGGTACATCCTTCATCAGTAAGCTGCGTCGTATCAATGCTAAAACCGAGCAACAGTTTCTGCAAACACTGTCCGACATGGTTGGGCCAGCGGCGACATACGTTCGCCGGCTTATGGGGGAGCCTAACTTCTTCCTGCGATATAAGCCTCTCAGAGAGTACCGCGGACTAAGACGTGCGTTGGGCTGCGAAGATAACTTTGCGCAGCTGGCTAACGTCGCCTGTACAGCTAACCCTCGTACTGACTTTGGTAGCGACCGCCACTTGCTTGACACGCAGATGTACGTACTCCATCAAATAGAGGTGCGCTATTCGCTGGGTGCTTTAGAGTGTGGCGATAATGCGAACGAAGTCTTGGCAAACTACGGGATATTCGACGCCACCGTGAGCGGCGTAACCGCTTGCCAAGAGTTGCGCTGCAAGTTGGAGCAGGATTTTCATAAGACGTACCTCAATAACGGGGTGCTCTCGATGGGGATCGGTACCCAGTCAGATCAGCGTTATACTGATGTCTGGCAATTACAGCTGGCTTAGCGAAAACGGAATGGGCATTCTACGGAATGCCCATTTTCTTTGGTTCGCTAGAATCTTAAGAATAGGCTGATAAGATGGCGGGTGTTTAGGCTGTGATGAGCTGCTGGGCGCGGCGGATCATTTCGTTGGTTTCGTTGGTAGTGATGACGTAAATTGGCCTAGAACTGCTAGCAGCGATGTTGATGTGACGGTTAGTACCAAGACCATCTCTATTTTTAGTATCACTAAGCTTGAAGCCAAGATAACCGAGCCCGGTGGCGATGTCGCGGCGGATCTCGGAGTTGCGTTCGCCAATGGTGGCAGTAAAGATAAGGGTGTCGATACCTTGAAGGCTGGCGGCCATCTGGGCGATAGCACGCTGAATGCGGTAAATGTACATGTCGTAGGCGAGTTTAGCGCGAGGGTCGCCGTTGTTACGAAGACTGATGACGTCACGCATGTCATCGGTGGCGCCGGTGACGCCAAGCAACCCACATTCTTTGTTGAGGTACTCTTTGAGCTTTTCGCCTTCGAGCCCGAGTTCGCGGCCAATGGCAAAAGCGGCCGCGACATCGATATCACCACAGCGAGTAGCCATCATAACACCTTCTAGAGGTGAATACCCCATGGTGGTGTCGAAAGATTGATTGTCCTTCAGGGCGGTAACGGAGGCTCCGGAGCCTAAGTGGCAGACAACAACCTTCTCGGCGGTGAGATCGTGGGTTTTGAGGTAATGCGCAATAGAGCCGATACTAAGTCCGTGATAGCCGTAGCGCTTAATCTCGGCTCTATCGGCGAGGTCTTTGTCGATGGCGTAATATTTGCGAATATTGTCGCGGGTGTTATGAAAAGCGGAATCGGAAATAGTGATAACTGGGGTACCTTTGAATTCTTTGATGCATTCTTCAATCTCGGCGGCGACGACGGGAACATGAAGGGGGGCACGCTTTTTGGCGAGCTCAAGATGTTTGAGACATTCAGCGTCGACTTGATGATCGGTGGTAAAAAATTCGCCCGTGGCAACCACGCGCGCTAAGATAGCGTCGAGATTGGAGCTTGGGCCAATGTAACCTTGGTCTTCGAAAATCTGCTTGGCGTATTTGACGGTGTCGGTGAGCTTCTCGAAACCGTGAGTGAGCTTTTGCTTGCGGCCATCTGGAAATTTGAGGGTGCAGACGATGTTTTTGTCTTCCATCTCAAAATGTAGTTTGCAGACCGCTTCGTCACCTCGGTAGAGGGCATATTTGCGGGAGGACGAACCGGGGTTCGTCACGAGGAATAATCTTTCCATGTGGACTCCTTTTTATTATTATATCAGGGAAAGTGGGATTAGGGTGAGATGGCGCAATTACATGGTTGAAGACTTTGACATCAGGAGAAAAGCCCCCGGCGAATGCCGAGGGCGGTTTTGCGAGATGAGTAGATTATAGCTTACACCACTGATGCCTGATGAGCTGGGAGTCGGCTGAGTGCGGATCGATCTTCACCGTAAATACGAACGTATCCAACTTGATGCAGTGAGCATGGCAATAGCTGGCGAGCTCGTTACTACTTGAGCTGTGAACGCGAAGGCGATCATCAACAAAGTAAACTTGGTCGTAAACCTCGCCGTCCAAATCAACCCATTTGGTCCAGAAGGCCTGACCGGGCTGCGCCTGTACGATAAGCTCTTTCCACGAATGGTCGGGGTTATCTCGGTTGACAGCTTCACAGCGATCAATGATAGCCGTGCGCTGCTTATAGGGAATGCGAATAGTGCCCTTACCATCCTTGCTAACAGTGAGTCGTGAGGACAAAATCAGGTAGAGATCCTTTTCTTTGCGCACAGTGTCAATACGCGGATAGCCTTTGCCGGTAGAGCCAATAGTATAGTTTTCGTGGAAGCCCATGGGGAGTTTTCCTACTAACCCCTTGGGGGTAGGGAGAAAAATACCCCTATTCCGCAGATCGGACATGCGATCAAGTGTGGCGGCAAGGATAGTGCCGCTGCGTAGTCTCTGGCCACTGATATTTAAGGTGACGTTTGTGTAGAGCAATTTTACCCCTCCATACTCTTGCAAAACTTAGGCTCTAGCTACTGCATAGGCCTATTCTTCCATTATAGCACACTATATTGTATTTGTCAAGAGAAATCGGGGGTAGGTGGGCGGTGTGTTATAATGAGGCTATGATTAGATTTACTGGTAGCCGGGATGACTATGCGCGTTTGCAAGCAAAACGTTTGGCGGAGAATGGGCACGATTTTTATTCTTATGCCAATATGAACACTTTACATAAACAACTGAAGATTTACCAGAAATACTACCCAGAGATTATTTGCGAGGTGGAGATGATTGCAGATGATTTGCGAGTAGAGAGAGATCTACTGTTGTATGAGGAATTGGGGGCAGCGGTAGATCAGCAGCGACGCAAGGCGAATGTACACCAGCATGGCTGTACGATTTTTGCGGTGAGGGAGAATGGGCAGACTTTTGTGGGGCGGAATTATGATTGGCTGCCAGCGGCAAGAGGATTCTTCGAGGGCTATGAGTTGGCGATAGCAGGAGTAAATCGGTATTTCGCATTCTCAGACGAGGGAGTATGGAGGCGACACACTGGTAAAAATACGCGTAAGCCGTACTTCGAAGACGCGGTGAATGAACACGGGCTATACATTGGGCTGACTTATGCACACCTTGATAAATGGGACTACGGGATTAAGCCGAGCCACATGATTCGTTATGTAGTAGAAAAGTGCCAGACGACGCGACAGGCGCTGGCGGCATTCCGACGAATACCAAATTCGATACCGAAGAATTATTTGATTGCGGATGCGAGCGGAGATATAGCGGTGGTGGAACATGCAGCACGGGAGTATGCGGTGGTTAGGCCAGGGCAAAGCGGAGTAATTGTAAAGACTAATCATGCTTTGGCGCCGACGCTGCAGAAGTATGATAAAGTGTTGCGAGATGACCCGGCAGCAACGTCGTTCGTGCGCCAGGCGGAGGCACGGTATCTGATCGCGGAGCAGATGCCGAATTTCCAGTTTACAGATATTTGGCGGATTTTGCGCAAATCTCATTATGTCTATAACACGGAGACGATTTGGTCGCTGGCACTGGAACTGTCGTCGGGGAGATTTAATATTTATTCGGATACGGCAATGGGGCAAAAACAGGAGAAATTTGGGTTTTAGGGGTTTTAGGTGGCGATGTCGGAGTGGTGGGGCTTGACAAAATTAACATTCTGTGCTACAATGGTAGATAGGGGTCTGTTGAGGACCTCTGGTTGACTGTGGCCGGTATAATCCAAAACAGAGTACTTTGAAAGGGTGAGGGTATGAAAATTGCAATTTTAGCCATTGGCGAGAGTCGCCAGACCGCAGCGCCGTTTGGAGAGCGGATTTATGAGACGATTCCCTGTTTCATTCCGCGCACAGATAACGATGGTATCAACGTAAGCGTCATTAGCACCGATATTGCATCAGTGGATTTGGCGCTTAAGAAGGGGGTAGCACCATTGCCAGAGCTGTTCATGCAGGCTGATCGGCGTATGATAGTATCGGCTGACGACGCCGCCAGCCGATATCTAGACGCCTTAGGAGAGGCGCTGACACAGGCATATAAGCGTTACCAAGTTAGCGCCGAGCAGATACCGCAAATCCTGCAGATGAACCAAGCAATTGCAAGAAGATGTCTACGCTTAAACCTGACGACAGTTACATTCTTGGCAGCGGGTCCGAGCAGCGAAAGCGCTCTGGCGGAACGCATCAGCAAACGGCCTGGTTTCAGCGTGCATACGATGGAACGGCACGTTTCTATGCAGTTGCAAAATAAGCTCTTTGAGGCGGCAGTCGATGTGGCGGTTAATGCTGGCCGCAGAGGCCTGACACGAGAATTCCGCAAAATGCTGAATGCGCTGGTCGGCAAGATGGCGCAAGTGGTGGTCATCGACGGTGATGCTGCGGGCGATGTAGTGCCGGAGATTAATGCCGACAACGAACTGCCCGTGGTGCTTGACGCGCAAGACGTTTATGTACAAGCTATCAGCGATTGGGCTTTGACATACAGGGCCAGTAACACCCCCCCCCCGTTGCTATTTTAGCAACACCCAAAGCCTCCAGTGGCTTACTGGAGGCTTTTTCATGGGGTGGGTTTGTTAGTCTTTGTCGACGATCTCGCCTTCGACAGGTTCGGCACCGTCATTGTCGGATTTGGTGTCTTCTTCGGGCTTAGACTCACTGGCCTTGGCGTCGGTGGTAGTGTTTTGGTACATCTTAGCACCGATAGGCATGAGGACTTCGTTTAGGGCTTTCTCAGCGGCTTCGAGTTGGTCCTTATCGGCATTATTATCCTCCAAAGTCTTTTTCGCCTCGGCGACAGCGTCTTTGATCTTCTTGACATCGTCTTCGGAGATTTTGTCTTTGTATTCGTCAGGCATTTTGTCGGCTTGATAGATGGCATTCTCAAGTTTATTCTTAGCATCAATGGCGTCGCGCTTCTTCTTGTCTTCTTCGGCGTGAGCTTCGGCTTCTTTTTGGGCTTTTTCGATGTCTTCTTTACTCATATTGCCGGAGTTCTGAATAGTAATACTTTGTTCTTTGCCAGTTCCCTTGTCTTTGGCGGTGACGTTCAAGATGCCGTTAGCGTCAATATTGAAGGTAACTTCAATCTGAGGGATACCACGAGGAGCAGGAGCAATACCATCTAAGATGAAGCGGCCGAGGGATTTATTATCGGCGGCCATTTCGCGTTCGCCCTGGAGAACATGGATCTCGACCTGAGGCTGATTATCAGCAGCAGTGGAGAAAACTTCGGATTTGCTGGTTGGGATAGTAGTGTTGCGCTCGATGAGCTTGGTGGAAACGCCGCCCATAGTTTCGATACCGAGAGAAAGCGGAGTAACATCGAGCAAGAGGACGTCTTTGACATCACCTTGGAGGACACCACCTTCGATAGCGGCACCAACCGCGACGACTTCATCTGGGTTGACGCCTTGCATAGGATCTTTGCCGAAGATTTTTTTGACTTCCTCGACCACGGCAGGCATACGAGTCATACCACCGACCATGACAACTTCGTCGATATCTTTAGCGGTGAGCTTGGCGTCTTTTAAGGCCTTCTCGACCGGCTCGGCGAGGCGAGCGAGGAGCGGTTTAACGAGCTCTTCCATCTTGGCGCGGGTCAAAGTGTACTCAAAATGCTTCGGTCCATCGGCGTCAGCAGTTAAGAATGGTAGGTTAATCTCGACGGAAGTGGTGCTGGAGAGTTCCTTTTTGGCTTTCTCGGCTTCGTCTTTGACGCGTTGCATAGCAGCAGCGTCGTCACGAATGTCGATGCCGGATTCTTTCTTGAACTCGTCGAGCAAGAAGTTGACGATGACGTTATCGAAATCTTCACCACCGAGATGAGTGTCGCCATTAGTGGACTTTACCTCGAAGACACCGTCACCAATATCGAGGATAGAGACATCGAATGTACCGCCACCAAGGTCGAAGACGGCGATTTTCTCGTCTTTTTTGCTTTCAAGACCATAAGCGAGAGCGGCAGCAGTGGGTTCGTTGATAATGCGACGCACCTCAAGACCAGCGATTTTGCCGGCGTCTTTGGTGGCTTGGCGCTGAGAGTCATTAAAGTAAGCTGGGACGGTGATGATGGCTTCGGTGACTTTCTCGCCTAAGAAAGCTTCAGCGTCGGCCTTGATCTTAGCAAGAATCATCGCAGAAACTTCTTCTGGAGTGTATTCTTTGCCGTCCATTTCGACAGCGACACCGTTGCCCTTCTTGACGATCTTGTAAGGCATAATATCGAGGTCACGTTGGACTTCTTTGTCGTCGAATTTGCGACCGATTAAACGTTTAATACCATAAATGGTGTTGCGAGGGTTAGTGACGCGTTGACGCTGGGCAACTTTACCGACGAGGCGGTCGCCTTTTTTAGTGACGGCGACGACGGACGGAGTGGTGCGGTCACCCTCGCTATTAGTAATAACCTCTGGTTTGCCAGCAACCATGTATGCAAAAGCGGAGTTGGTGGTACCGAGGTCAATGCCGATGATTTTTGACATATAATTCCTTTCCAATTTGTTTCTTAACCTAATCTTATTCAATTATATAGCGTTAGCACTCATGTGTCAACAGTGCTATTGTAGCAAATTAGCACTCTAGTGTCAAGACTGCTAATATTGTCTGTGTTGATTGGAGGAAGGAAGATTCCGGGGCGCTAAGAAGAGCCCCCAACGGGGGCTCTTGGGGCTCATACTTCGTGAAAATAGATACCATGAAATTCTTCTACCGGTAAAACCCAATACTCGGGGCCATTTTGGCGGCGCCTACCGGCAAGATGACCCTTGTGGAGTTTGTTGAAGAGGAGATCGTTGCAATTGCAAAGCTGGTAGCTGCCATCATGACTGGGGCGCAATCGGCGAATTTCGCGGATGCGAACGGCGGCAATAGATGGGAGGAGAGAGTCTTGCGAGGCTTCCTCCAAGGGTGGATCTTGTCGGGATTTCTCAAGATGAAAATCCACTGCGCAAATGCGATTCTTGTTGTGGTGAATCGAGGCCTGCGATGGAGTACAGGGATGAATACGAAAATGCAGATCCCCCTCTAAACCACGAAGCCGAACTACGCGGTAGATCTGCGGATCATTGAAAAAGCCAAAAATGAACAGTAGCTCGTCGCGACTAGGGCGCTGCCGATACATCACCGCGCCAAGATAATAGCCTTGGTAAGAGATGCAGTCACTAGTATCAAGGAAGGAAAGGATACGGCAGAATTGGCGAGCATCGATGGCGCTGAAGCCAAGGCGACCTTTGGGCATAACCATGTTGGTCTGAGAGTGATCGAGGGTGTTTTGGAAACTATGCTGCAAAGCAATACGGAAATCATGACAATCGTCGTAGGTGTCGCCGTAGGACAGCAGGTTGAAGCAAAGCGGATTGTTGGGGTCAAGCAGCATGCGAAATTCATCAGGCGATCGCGGTAAGCGGCCATGCAGCGCGTTGCTCCAATGACGAGTTTTGCCGCTAGTCACAGCGTAACCCGGGTCAGAAAGATCGCGTTCGTAGCTGCGGAATAGCAAAGTCTTTTGGCTAAGCATGATGATTCTCCTTTTTACAAAGTCTGAGACGTAAGGTACGAGGTGAACATCTCTGTTTACAGTTTACTACAGATAATGGGGATTGTAAAACTCTTAAGAGAACATGTTATAATATAAGTAATGAGGACTAGGCAACAATCAAAAACAGCAAAGGCACCACATTGGCGGGAAGTTTTTTCTGAGCCGGTCGACGAGCCAGAGCTAAAGCTGACAAAACGGGCGGTTTTTAACCAATTAGTGCTGATCTTTACAATTGGATGTATCTTTGGAACGTATTGGGAAGAGATTATGCACCTAGTGACGAGCTTCTGGGCGACAGGCGTACCAGAATGGGAATCGCGCAGGGGGCTAGTATATGGGCCATTTAGCCCAGTGTACGGGATTGGGGCGGTGTTGATATATTTGATATTCTATTTGCCAAGGTTTAAGGCATGGGTGTGTTTCGTGGGTGGAGCGATTTTTGGCGGGATACTAGAGTATATATTGAGTGTGCTGCAAGAGTGGATTTTTGGAACGATTTCCTGGGATTATTCGGATAGACTGCTAAACATCGATGGGCGGACGACGATTCCCTATATGATAGTGTGGGGTGGGCTAGTGGTGATTTTTGCGCAAATAGTGTTGCCGTATCTTGGTAAGGTTTATCAACAGATCAAAGAAGTAAACATGAACCGAATCTGTATAGTGCTGGCAGTATTCTTGGCTTTCAATATTTCGATGTCAGTGGCAGCGGTACTGAGGCAAAGTATGCGTCACGAGGGCAATCCAGCGGACAAGAGGATTGAGATTTTCTTAGACGAACGCTTCCCTGATGAGCGATTGCAGCAGATTTACAGCAATACTAGGGAGAGGGAGTAGCATAGAGAGCCTTGTGCGTGGATATACATGGGACTAGGTGAGGGCTAGTGAAAACGGGGTGCAACCTTGTGTTTTGTCAAAATAAGCATAGTTAGTATTGACTTTTTAGCAAATGTGTGCTACAATATATAGTATAAGGTAGTGAAGCTACCTTAGCACAACGCAGTTTGAGATGGTTTGGAGTCTGATTTTGAGGAGGTATTTTTATGAAAAAGATTACCGAAACCGCCCTGCTTCTGTTTTCTCCTGTTGTCATTGCCTGCCACATCGCCTGTTTTTTGACGGGACATGGGATGGCCGGCTTGGTGGGAAGCATCGTTCACGCCATATATGTGGTGCTAATTCCATACAACCAGCGCCACGGCATCTTTGGCAACCTTAGTACGCGTCACAAAGGGCTCTGGTGCCTCTATGTTACCTTTGCCGTCCCGACAGGTGCAGCAATTGATTACAGTATCGCACGGTTTGGTTGGTTAAGCATCATTGCAAACAGTATAGTCCTGTGCACATCAACCCTATTGCTTATGGCTGACATGTATCTGGATATTAGACTTTCTCGTGCCTAAGCCATCTCGCAAGCGCCCTTCCAAGGGCGCTTTTCTTATGTTACAATGTGGGAGTAGAACAATTTTCTAAGTAGTTTAGCAAAATCACATGTTATCTTATTTTAGAAAGGATTGGTAGAAGTTGAAGAAAATTGAGCTTCACTGCCATTTTGATGGCTCCTTAGATGTAGGATTTGCGAGTCGTCTCATGCAGGAGGACGTAGCGTCCCAAATGATTTGTACTGGTGCAAAGAGCCTGGCTGAGTACCTGGAGAAGTTCACTCTGCCGATTCAACTGCTACAGACCGAAGGTAATTTGGAGCAGTTTAGCTATTTGCTTGCTAAAGATCTGGTGCGTGACGAGGTAATCTATGCGGAAATCCGTTTTTGCCCGCTCCTGCATACTTCTCAGGGTCTTACCCCCAACCAAGTGATTGCTGCGGTGCTGCACGGATTGCGACGCGTGCCTGAAGTCAAAACAAACCTCATTCTCTGTATGATGCGTCATTTCAGTTTCGGGGAGAATAACCAAATTATCAACGTTGCTCTGGAATGGCTAAGGCGTGGGGTTTGCGGTATCGACCTGGCTGGCGACGAAGCTAATTATCCGACGGATACGCCAGATTTTGCAGAACTTTTCC
>Ga0073906_1003791_pt1 | contig 16347 bp, 14 predicted proteins | sample Inofromicrocosms_FD_65485 | JGI IMG/M metagenome (GOLD analysis project Ga0073906, IMG submission 65485) | Mouse cecum microbial communities from Vienna, Austria - Inoculum for glucosamine and mucus D2O microcosms | ecosystem: Host-associated > Mammals > Digestive system > Large intestine >... | reverse complement strand
CGCCAGTGCATTCATAACTAGTATCACCGGATATATAAAGAATACGGACGCCAGTCCCTTTATCGCGATTTCCCAGTCGCGTTCGCCGCCTGTTATTTCCGACACCAGCATCATCAGGCCGCCCATAACGAACAACAGCGCCACCGCCAAAACAGGAACGATAACAATTGCAGAAAACACCGCCCCCAGTGTTACCGTCGCACCGCCCATCAGGCGCAGGCCCAACACCATTATACCCCCGACCAGGCCGTACATGAATGCCTTTAACATGGCTTCCTCCATGTTGCCGTCTGCGACTATTTTTGTGAAAAAGCGCCGCGGTTTGATAATTATGTCGCGAATGCTTTTCATCCATTTTGTTACTTTTGATTTCATGTAATGTGACCCTTGGGTTTGATTATTTATATTTTTGCTTTATAATTATAAAAAATCAATGGAAAAAACGATGATAAAAGTAACTATTGCTGGGCGCCCGAATACGGGAAAATCAACATTGTTCAACGGTCTGACCGGCACGCGTGATGCGCTGGTTCACGACCGTCCCGGTGTTACGCGCGACACCATATCTGGTACTTTTGCGGCGCGGCCTTATTCACTTTATGATACCGCCGGTCTGGAAAAGGCGCGTTCTGGTATTGCGGCCGATTCTACGATAATGGCGACCCGCGCAATAGAACAGGCCGACGCTATTTTGTTTGTTGTAGACGGCCGGGCGGGCCTGACCGGCGAAGACATGGAATGGGCGCGTATGGTCCGTCGCAAAACCAAGGCGCCTGTATTACTGCTGGTAAACAAGGCGGAATCGGCACGTCGCATGGCCGATGTACATGATTTTTACAAGTTGGGTTTTGGTGCGCCTGTTCTGATTGCGGCCGAGCATAAGCGGGGTTTTGACCAGATTTATGAATTTTTGGACGGCATTTCTGGTTTTAATGCGGCCGATGATAATTGCGATGACAATCCTGGGGCGCCGACCGATACACGGATAAAAATTGCCATCCTGGGCCAGCCGAATGTGGGAAAGTCAACATTGGTTAACCGTGTTTTGGGTGAAAATCGCCAGATAGTTCGTGATGCGCCCGGCATTACACGCGATACGGTAAAAATTCCGGCGCATTTTTACGGCCGCGACATAGTTTTGATGGATACGGCCGGCCTGCGCCGCAAGGCCGGTGTAACCGACGATGTTGAAACACTCTCGGCGCTAAAGTCATTGGATGCGATTGAAAAGTCTGATGTGGTTATACTGGTTGTTGACGCCACGCGCAATATTGAAAACCAGGCGCTGGGGATTGCGGCGCGTGTATTTGACGCAGGCAAGATTTTATGTGTCGCGTTAAACAAGTGGGATTTGGTGGAACCCGAGCTGCGCGATGAAAAACTGCTTAAACTCAAACACCAGTTCTCTAATTCGTTTCATCAGATTATAAAGCCGATGATATTGGCGATATCTGCGGAAAAGGGTACCGGCGTACAGAATTTGTTTAAACGTGTTTATCAGCAGTGGGATATATCCGACGCATCTGTTCCGACCAGCCTGCTGAACCGCATTGTGGAACGCCTGGTCGCATTGCGCCAGCCGCCGATGTCGCGCCTGAAACGCCCGATGAAGATAAAGTTTGCGCGCCAGACCGGACGGCATCCGATGAAGATAACAATAAATGTCGGTGGTGCATCGGACATACCGGAATCATATACGCGGTATCTGCGCCGCGGAATTGCAACACAACTGCACTGGGAACACTTGCCTGTTGTAATAGAGTATGAAAAATCTGATAATCCATATGATTGACAGGCCTGCTGTCAATCTGTGGTTGTCGCGTGCTGTTTGTGCTCTATACGTCAACCGTGTGCAATACAAAAAGGCGCGATTTTCGCGCCTTTTTGTGTGTCTGCATGACTTTTTAGAAACCTTTTGGTTTTTCCATGCGTACGTTTGAAACCTTTTTGTTCAAGGCGTCTATAACCTGGTCTGTTATGTCCAGATTTTCTGCATCCTGGCCAACGCGTGCAAATCGGCCGTCAATTACCAACGACAGTTTCTTTTTTGCAATCGTGCTTTCGATAATCGGATCCAGATGATTTGCCTGAACATCGTTCAGTGCTTTCTGAAAGGCCACATCAATACTCTGTGCGCGTTCGGTCAAATCCTGTTGCAGTTTTGCAACGCGGTTTTGATAATCGACCACGCGGCGCTGCAACGCATCACGGGATAAAATATCCTGGGATTTTTCAATTTCAGCTTTTTCTTTTTCCAGTGCCTTTTGATCGCGTGTCAGTTCATCGCGCAGTTGTGACTCGTATGCTTCTTTTTGCTTGCGCAAATCCTTCAGCGCGTTTGCACCGCTTTGAATTGCGTCCATGCGTATAACCGCCACGCGCAGGTTTGCACCATTGGCGGCATCGCTGGAAATAACCTCCATCGCGGCGTCCAGATTGGATGACTTTTTATTGTTCAGGCTGGATACCGCGAATATGCCTATAACACCAACCGCCACAACCGCGGCCGCGATTATGCCGGTTTTTTTATAGTTGCGCACCGCCGGATTGGCCGCCGTGTTTGCATTCTTGTTTGCCATATTTTTCCTTCCTTTGTTTTGTTGATGAATTCAGTATAACAATAAAAAAATAAAATGAAAAGTTGATTTTTTGCGACTTTTACCGTGCCGGGGCGATACGAATTTCAATACGTCTGTTGGTCAGACGGCCAATGTCGTCCTGGGCGGCGATGGGGCGTGCCGCACCGCGCCCGACTATAAACATTCGTGCCGGCAATACCTTGTGGCGTGCCAGAAAAACAGCCGTTCTCATTGCCATATCAGATGACAGTGCGCTGGCGGCGCGGGTATCGCGCATGGCGTCGGTATACCCGGCAATTTCTATGAATGTTGCATCGTATTTGTTTAATATTTTTGCAATCGTGGCCAGTGTGTCTGCACCTGTTGGGGATATTTCGGCCACATTTATTTCCATTATTGCATCACGTACCAATATGATAACGACGTCTGTTCCGGCCCTCTGTACCGATATGCCGGGTTTGCGCAGGGCGTCGTATAATGCAAATTCCAGTTTCGCCATGTACTGCATTGCGGCGGCATTGTCATTTGCTATTTTGTCGCCGTATTCTGCGCCGCTGGCCATTTGTACGGCATCGCCCACCAGGCGCCCACCCGCCCCCAGATAGACCGGCCGTTTGGCAACACGGGCGGCATCGGTCATGTCAGACATGCTGGCGCCTTGTATATAATACCGCCATGTGTCGCGTGGTCCGCTGGTGTATGCCGTGCATGCGGATAACAACAGTGGTAAAAAAAGCAGTCCTAAGTATCGCTTCATTTATTGTGCTATGAAAGATATTTCATTTGTACGTGATGAAAAACAGCTGTCTGCGGTGGAATCAGCTGGCATGCCGTTTACACGAACCTGGCTTGCCCATTTGGGCATTGCGGTTATAAAGTAATCACATTCCCCCACCGACAGTTCGGTTAGGTTTATTGCAAATGTTTTTCCATCGGCGGATGTGGTAACCGACCATGGCCCGCCCAGCGGGGCGCGTTCTGACTTCAGTGCGCCGGCCTTGATTAAATATTCGACGGAAATTCCGGAATAATCCCCGCGCATACCCATCAGCATCTGAGTATCGCGTGCGATTTGTTCCAGCTGGGCCGATGCGATGGCGCGTATCTGGTTTCCGCGTATCATGTTATAGAGTGATACCGCGCTGACCGTCATGATGGCGCCGATTGCCATTATGCCTATAACCTCAACAAGGGAACGTCCTGATTCTTCGCACATGGTATGTTTCCTCCGTATTGTTTTAGTTTGATACGCCAACAATCTGGGCGTCTGCGAAAAGATTCATTGCGCTGGCCACCAGCGGGTCCGCCTCCAGCTCTTCTTGTTTCTGCTCTGTTATAGTGTGTGTGTTCTGAGATTGCGTTGCGCGTTCCAGGCGCCATTCATGTCCTGTGGCCTGTGCCAGCCATGCCGCCAAACGCGGTGCGAAATCTGCATCTCCTTTGCGGTCGAAATATTTTATGCATCCATCTGCAAAGTCGCATATCTCTATATTGCTGCTATAGTACGAATACAACAGAATTTCGCGCGCCTCTTGTAATGCCGCCCCCAGTGCGGCCGCACAGGTAATGTCGCATACCTTTTGTTTTGGGGCCGCCGCGGCCGCGGGTGCCGCCGGGGCGGGGCGGGGCGTGTTGCGTTCTTTGTTTCCGGCTGGTTCGGCCGCCTGGGCCTGTTTCAGCAATTCTGAAATAGGTGGTATTTCCGCAATATGCATGCATCGCACAATCAGCATGTCAAAACACTGTTTTTGATTCCCCGCGGCCTGCATTTCGGATATCGATGCGACCAATACCTGCCATATGCGCGACAGGGTGTTCAAACTGACATTTGCGATGATTTTTTGCATTTGTTCGCGCATGTCGGCGGTATATGGCGAATTTATACATTCCCCTGCATGCAGTGCCGGATGCATGCGCGTTGCCCAATGTGTCCATTCCATCATGTCGGACAACAGCATGGTCAAATCTGCGCCGTTAGTGTAAATCTGGTCGGCTTTTTCCAGTGCCGCCGCCACGTCGCCGGACAACAGCGTGCGCATAAAGTCGACAACAACGCCGCGGTCTGCGCGTTTCAGCATGGCCAGTACGGCCGCCTCGTCTATGTTGCCGCCTGTCTGGGCGATGGCCTGGTCCAACAGGGACAGTCCGTCTCGTACGGAGCCGTCGGCGGCGCGTGCCAGCAGTTCGTTCGCGGCATCGGCCAGTTTAACGTTTTCCTGGTCTGCAATCCATGCAAAGTGTTTCTTTAATGTTTCAACAGGCACGCGAACCAAATCAAACCGCTGACAGCGGGATAAGATTGTAACGGGAACCTTTCTTATTTCGGTTGTTGCCAGAATAAATATTACATGTGCCGGCGGTTCTTCGAGTGTTTTCAGCAATGCATTGAATGCCGACGTGGACAGCATGTGAACTTCGTCTATGATATATACCTTGTACCGGCCGTTTGTTGGTCTGTACTGTGCGGCGTCCAGAATATCGCGCATATTGTCGACGCCCGTATGTGATGCGGCGTCTATTTCAAGAACGTCTATATGCTGGCCGGCGGCAATTGCCCGACAGTTTTCACATGTTCCGCATGGTGTTGCCGTTGCACGGTCGGCAGAAAGACAGTTTAACGCCTTTGCCAGAATGCGTGCGGTACTGGTCTTGCCGGTTCCGCGTATTCCGGTAAATATGTATGCATGTGCAATGCGACCTGTATTAATCGCGGTGGTCAGTGTTTTTACCAGCACATCCTGGCCGATTAATGATTGAAAATCCTGGCTGCGATATTTGCGGGCCAAAACGGTATAGTTCGTATCCATGCAATTCTTCCTTTGGAGGAAAGCATAGCACGCACAGTCTAAATTTCAACAATTAAAAGTTCGGTTTTTTCGTTATTTCAGGTTGGAAATAAAGTCCGGGAAAGTATTCTCGTCTTCGTCGCCGTCGGCCGCGTCTTCTGGTGCGGGTACCGGTGCAGATTTGTCGCCTGGGGTGCGCGTGGAATCAATTTTTCCCTGTTCGGCGGCAACGATGCGGCCATAATGTTCTGCGGTCTGCATCAGGCGTTCGCGTTCAATTTCGTCCGCGGTTTGACGTGCCTGGTCCATGTACTGCTTGCGCTTTTGGCGCCATTTGTGACAACGCTGAATCATCAGCCCGACCGAGGATTGGTTTTTCTTATTCTGCATTTAGTTTTTCTTTATTATCAGGAAATACTTTTTTCTCTTTTGCCGACGGATTTTTTGTTTTTCTACATCGGCGTCCGACGCATAGGTTAAAGCATCCTAAAACTGATTGCAATATTTTTTTTGTGTTGCTATGCTGGAACAACGTAGGAGGGACGGATTTTGTCACGGCAAAGTGGAAACTTTTTATTACAGGCCCTGCTGGCATTGTCCCTGATTTTTGCATTCATACCATTTTTTGCCGACCGGCTGGCGCGTCGTGATACCGACGCCCAGATGTATTCTGCCACGCGTCAGGTTGATGTTGCATCCACCGCGGCCCGCATTTTTATACGCGAAAACGCATCGCACATACAATATGACAAGACTGTCGTCACGGGAAACGATTTTGCCGACCTGTTGGAACCGAATGGCCTGCCGCTGGGGTTTGTGCCACGAACGGCCCTGGGCCAGGATATTGCGCTGGTTATAAACAAAACCCCGCAAGAGATATCTGCGTATCTGGAACTGTCGGGGGGCGATTTGTCGGCGGTTCGTGCGGCGGAACTGGCGCGGCGTATCGGGTTTTATGCGGTGTCGCGCGATGGCGTTGTAAATGTGGGCATCCCCCTGGATGAGGGGTTTTCGGACGTTGTTCGCCGAAACGAACCCAATGTTGATGCCAGTGCATTTTTGACCGATTTGGATATGGGCGGTTTTGTGTTTGATAGTGCGGCCTCGTCGGTTGCGCGCACGGGCGGTTTTGATACGGCGATTATTTCAACTTTGTCTGTGGCGGGCGTTGAAAACGGGCGCAAGGTTCGCAACCAGATAGACAGTCTGTCCGCCACGCTCGCCGTGTTCCAAAGCCAGAGCGGCGAGGCGGCATTGTCCCTGGCGCGTGGTACGCTTGTCGCGGACAGTGTCGATGCCCGTACTGTTGCGCGTTTTGGCGATACTGGTAACTTTTCGGCCGCCACTGGATCGATGTATGATTTTTCAATGACCGCCGGCCGCACCGGCTTTACCGGCCCCAGTATATGGAATATACGCGGCAACGTGTTGGCCGACAGAATTAATTTCAGTGTAGAGCGTCTGGATGTTTCGTCATATATAAACGTATCGCGCGGCCAGGACGTATTTATAAACGACGATTTGGAATACAGCTCGCGCAGTGGCATAGAAACAGACACTCTTATCGCGTCAAATGTTACGATGCGCGACCAGACGTCGGATGCGCTGTCGTCCGGGGACAGTGGCGCCGTTATTCTGGATGTGCGTCCGGCGGGCACGTCTTATCTGCCCGATGCATATGTTAATTCTGTTGACAATGGCGCGTTTGAGATTATCGCCGATCCGGCGGATCCTGACGGCAAGACGGTTGACTGTAAATCCGTTGTTGTCGGTTTGGATGGTGTTTATAACCAGCGCAGTCTGTCGCAGTATTTGATATGCCAATACGTCTTCTGGCAGCGTTTGGAACAAAGAATAAATATATTGCAGTGCTTACAGGATGGCCGTGATGACTGTATATAAAAGTGCAATTTTCAAAGACGATTGTTCGGGCGCCGGGCTGACAGAGGCGTTGCTGGCCATGGCCGTTGTGGCAATTGCGGCCCCGTTTGTTTATAACCAGGTTGTTGCAACGACCCGTACGGCATCTGATATTCGCATGGCCCAGCGGATAATTGCAACACGTGGTTCGGCATTAAATTTTGTTCGCATGCATGGTGACGCATGGCCGGATATGGCCCAGATTCGCCTGGCCCCCGAAGAACTGGAACAGATTGCATCCGAACCGTCGGCCGGCTTTATAGATAAATATAGCATATCCGGCGGGGTCGTTACGGATGTCTATTTGGCGTTTGATTTGCATGATACCCCGTTGCGTGCGGCCTCGATTGCACGCCATATTGGCCTGGATGCCGCGGTTGTGGGCGAAGACGGTGTGGCATATGGCGCATCATGGGCGGTGACCGCCCCGGATTTTCTGCCCGGTGATTTGATATACCGAATATCGCGTGACGTCGGCGGCCAGGATACGGCGAAATATCTGCATCGCGGCACCTCTGGCGAGGATAAGCTGAACGTGATGCAGCGTGATTTGAACATGGGCGATCACAACGTTTACGATATAGGCGGTGTTTCTGCAAAATCCGCAAAAATGTCCTCTGCGACGGCAATGTTTGTGGAATCTAAAAAAGTCGTTACGTCTGCGGCATATTTTTCCGCCGGCGCAAATATCGACGGCGGGACGGCATCAATGGGGGCACTGCGCGTGACGGGCGACATTACCGGGTTTAGAAATATTGCGGCCGCATCGTTAAACGGGTCCGGATATACCACTGCGGGGCGCGTTATCGCCGACCGTGCATCGGTATATCACAGTGTTAACGTCGCACGTGATTTGACTCTAAAATCTGACACCAGTCGCACCATCAGCGGTTTTGACGGCATCACGGTCAGTTCTGTCGCCGCGCCGTTTATATCTGCAGATGAAATAATTTTTTATGACAATTTTGGTCTGACGCTGTCGGGCGAGCTACTGATGTCGACCACGGCGCCACTGCGCATAGGGTCATGGACATTCCCGTCGACCACGCCGCCAAAATTTACGAAACTAACACTCCGGCGTGCGGAATATCCGGCCGCTGTGCGAAAAAACGAATTCGCGCCGATAATTCGCCGCGGATGGATGGATGGATATGAAACAAATGAAACCGCGCCAAAGATTTTTTAGTTCCCCGTCCCAAGGCGGCGGGATGCTGGTTGAACTGATGCTTAGCGTGGCATTGGCGATGATTGTCATACCCTTTATTTTTAATTATCACCAGCGCGCCGTTCGTCGTTCGCAAAATATTGCCGTCGCCCGCCAGATGCAGGGTGTCCAGTCGGCACTGGAGCGCTATATTGTTGCGCGCCGCGATGAATTGCTGGCGCCGGTGGGAAAAAATATTGTTCGCGTTGAGCTATCGGATTTGATTCCGTTTGGCGTTTCCCAGGACCTGGTGGCGGCCCGCGGCGATAAATACCAGCTGCGTGTGTTAAAGTCGGCCGATGCGGTCCGGGGCGCCACCCTGCAGGGGGTAATAGTATTGGCTGATGATGAAATAAGTCCCATGCGCACGCGTGAGATTGTAAATATCGCCGGCGACAAGGTTGGTTTCTTGGACAATGGTCGTGCATATGGCGCGTTTGGCACATGGCGTTCGGCCGCGTTGGATTTGGGCGTTGGGTCCGCTGGCGGAATAGTAGAGACAACATCCGCCCTGCGTGACAATGCAAAATATTTGTGGCGGGTGCCGTCAAATGACGTGTCTGATGCAACAATGCTTTCCGCGCTTAGTTTGGGTGGGCATGACATTGTGGGGGCGTCATTTTTTAACAGCCGTACCGCGCGTTTCGACGAAATGCTGCGCATTGGGGAAATTGCCGCTGATAATGTAATTTTTCAAAACAGAACTTCGATTGATAAACAACTGAGCGCCGGGTCTTCAACTGTTTCCGGAACATTGTCGTCGGATTCTAAAAATATGGAGGTTTCAGGCCGGTTTTCCCTGGCGGACACGGCAAAGTTTTCAAATTTTTCCGTCGATGACATGTATGTTACGAATATGACCCTGTCGGGATTAAGCATTACAGACACAGAAAAAGTTTCCACATTAAAGATAAACCAGGCCCTGGATATGACATCGGGGCGCATTGATGCAATGTTTGTAACTGTTGGTTTTGCCGGTTCTATAACGCCGCGCCTGGTTGTGCGCAGCCGTATAGAGGATTCGGTAAACCCTGCCTATTATTGGGATGCGTCGGCGGGTGTTGCAAACTTTTCGGATGTATCGTTTGCAGAATTGTCGCATATGGCGCGTATTGCGCTGGCCAAAGAGGGCGGCGCAACAACGGCGTCCCAGATTTTTGGTGCCGTTTCGGCAAACAAGAATGCAACTGTTTCCGACTATATGAACGCAATAACGGAAATTCAGGAAAAAGTTCGCGCCAAATATCGCGGGTTGAAATTGTAACTATTTATGCTATAAGATAAAAATATGAAGACAACATGTGATTTTTGCAAAACGGAATACAATCTGGATGCATCAACCCGCGGTCGCGTTCAATGTGCCGTTTGCGGTTATGAATGGATTATATCGCCGGCATCCCGGCGCGGGGCGTGGCTGACATTTATTGCGGCGGCAACGGCGGCGCTGGCGGCGATTGTTTTTTCTGTGGCGGTTATTACCCGGCACCAGGCGCGTGCGGCGGCGGATGCCCGGCCATTGGTTGCAACGATAACTGATATTCGTTCGGTTATAGATGCGGCCGGCGTTTCGCATTTTGTGGTGTCTGGGCGCGTCACGAACCAGTCGGCCGAGATATATGGCGTGCCTGATTTGATAATTGTTTCCCGTGATGAATCAGGGGCGGAAATTGCCCGTCAAAAATTTATGCCATCGGCAACATTGCTCGATTCTGGAGCCTGGGCGGAGTTTTCCCATACATTGTCCGCCCCCAGCGACGGTGTTAAAAAAATAACAGTCGAATTAAAAGACCAGGCGGGGGAAATATGATAAAACGCATTTCTTTATTCATATCCGGATTGTTTGTGTGCATGTATTGTGCACATGGTGCAACCACCACTGCAACGCCGCCGCGCCCGCGTGTCAGTATTTTTTCCACCAGCACCGACTGGGAGGCTGTGACAGGTCTGACCCTGCACGAATATCGCGGTGAATTTACCTACAAGAATAATGATAAATTAATTGGTCGGGGGTTGGTTTTGTATTATTTGGACGGTTTTCCGTGCTATGGCCTGGGCGAGGGGGTGCGCGTATGGCTGGGGCCGCGCGGCGAACATGACGGCGAATTGCGTATCGCATGCGCCCATGCCCCGACCCAGATAAAGTTTGGATGGCGCAACGCCACCCGTGATGCGGACCAGGCTGTGACAGAGGGTATTTTAACATGTCCCGTTGCCGGTGATCGGGATTTAACAATTGATTTGTCGCAATGCACACGCGGCGCAGACTGGAAGAGCTATAAATAATGACTGATATGCGCAGATTTAAAGTTGACGATGCATCTGCTGGGTTGCGCCTGGATAAGTTTCTGGCGACTCAGATGCCACAGTTCTCGCGCAGCGAGATACAGGAATTTAATGTATGGCGTAATTACCGCCTTGTAAAGTTCTCAGAGCGCGTTCGCCCCGGGGAAGAATTTTTGGTTGAATTGACAGAGCGTGCATCCGCCTCTGATGTGGCGGCCGACAATGTTTCATCGGATTTTGATTTGGATATCTTGTTCGAAGATGATGATATCATTGTTATTAACAAGCCGCGCGGGGTTGTGATGTATCCGTCTGCGGGGAACAAGACGGGGACTTTTGTTCAAAATATTTTGGCGCATACACCGTTGTCGACACTTGGGGGGGCGACGCGTCCCGGTGTTGTCCACCGTCTGGACAAGGACACCAGTGGCGTCATGGTTTTTGCAAAATCGGATGCGGCGTTCCGCGGCCTGGTAAAGATATTTTCCGAACACGACCTGACGCGCAAATATGTTGCGTTTGTATGGGGTGTTCCAAATTGGACCGGGGCCGATATTACTGGCAACATTGCGCGTTCGTCACGCAATCGCCAAAAGATGAGCATGGTAAAAACCGGCGGCCGTCCGGCCCATACGATTGTAAACGTAATGGATGTTTGGCCGCGTGTGGGCGTGTCGGCGTTGCGCTGTACACTGATGACCGGCCGCACGCACCAGATACGCGTTCATTTGTCTGCCCATGGTTTTCCGGTATTGTGCGACCCTGTCTATGGTCGTGGTGCATCGCGTTTGGGCTCGGTCAAGAATCCGGATTTGCTTGATTTTATAAAAACGCACGACGGCCAGATGCTCCACGCCGAGGTTTTAGAATTTATTCATCCCACAACCGGCGCCCAGATGCATTTTCGCGCACCCTTGCCGGATGATATGGCGACACTTCGCTGTATCTTGGACGAGGCTGAATAAAACCGCCACATATTTGATTATTTTATTTGTCTGAATTTCTTTTTATGATATAATAAAATATAAAATATGGAGCGAGCAGAATGAGTCTCTTTACAAAATCTATTAGTTTTTTGGCGGTTTTGGCGGTTTGTCCGGCATCCTATGCATTGACGGCACGCCCCAGTGTTATTGGCACTGCATCGGCGCGTATGCCGACAATGACGGCCATAATAACAAATGGCGGCAACTCGGTCAGCGGTACAACGACAACAACATCAAACCTGTTGGCGAATGCTGAGTGCATTGATGCATACACATCCTGTATGAAGGGTGGCGATGCCTGCGGCAGTGATTTTGAAGAATGTACGACCAAGGTTCTGTTCCACGGCAAAATGCCCCAGTGTTTATCCACATTGGCACAGTGCAGCACGGCCGGTGTAACCAGCCTGTTTGGTACGGGAACTGTATCGGCGCTGTCTGCTGTCGCTACAAAGAACAGCTATGGTGAGGTAACAGACTACACATACCCCACCGACGGCAGTGTTCTGGGCCAGATGATAACCGGTGCGGCAATTTCTAATAAATACGACACATCAACCTGTATCCGCCGCTATACGTCCTGTCTAAAGAAAGACAATGTCTGCGGAAATGATTTTGAGCTCTGCACCACCGACAAAGAATTTAGAAAACAGCGCGTATTCTGCGATTCCACTCTGGCACGTTGCCAGTCTGATGGCCTGATTGAACTGTTCGGCAGTGCCAGCACATCCGGCACACCGTCTGGGACATCGCGCATTGGCGAAATGATTACAGAGGGTGCGGCGTTGGCGGCGGTAAATGCGGTCTCTACATGCTATAAGGTTGTTGACCAGTGTATCCTTAACGCCTGTGCGGCAAACCCGTACAAGTGCTTTGAAAACAGCACAAACGAAACAGTTAATTTGGTTGAGTTGATAAATGCCGGCACCGCAACGGCTGAAAACACGGCCGCGTCAACAATCGCCGCCGTTACCAGCGGAATGGATATTGTAACAAAATCCAATGTTGCGTCTTATATTAAAAATAACTGTCTGGACACAATCGGTTCAAACAAATATTGCTATGCGACATTCATTGGCAACGGCCAAATGCCGACCTCGTCTCAGTTAAAAGATGAAGATAACCAGGAAGAAATCTATGACGAAGCCTACAGCGCCCGTATGAGCAGCGCCATGAAGGCCAAGATTGCAGACCTGGTTGATAAGTTTGATACCAAGGCAAAGCAAAAGTGCACCGAAACAATCAAGACATGCGTAATGCGCGTATGTGGTTCGGGTTCTGGTGCGGCCTGCTACAGCCAGGTATTTGGCAATCGTGACAAGTCTATTAACAACAGTGCGACCTATCCGGAGCTTCAGACCGGTTGCGCCGCGGTTGTAAACACGGATGCATATTGTAAATATGCGGCGGCAAATCCGAACTCGACCGGTGGTTATACATATTCATATATAAATAATGATGCGTTTAGCATTTTGTTCCCGGAATACGAAGAAGGCGGTAACGACCCCATTGGCGTAGTATCCAGCCTGAACGCTGCGCTGGCTAATAACTATAGCGATGCTGCAATCGCCACGATGAAACGTCAGTGCCAGGCGGTCGCAACCAGTTGCGTAAAATCCATGTGTGGTGCCGATTACCAGAATTGCTATCGCAACCGTACGGATGTTTACTCATCCCTGACCCAGACTGGTGACTCTTCGTTCGATAAGTCTATGAACAAAGTTGGCGGTGTTTTGGATTACACGATTGTATTGGGGCTGTGCCTGGATACAGTCAAGGGCGCATCTGTATGTGAGGAACATCTGGCGATAGAGCGCAACAAGCTGAAGCTGGCTAATAATTCCAAGGCATCCAGCTGGGGCTCGGCGGGTAACGTACGCGAGGGCTGGATTGATGCCGGCGCGGCGACCGCTGTCACCGCCAGCACAGAGCAGGTCGCTGCAACCGACGAAAACGGCAATGCACTGTGCACGTCAAAGGGTGGCACAGACCAGGGTGTCTGCTACAGCGTTGATGCCGCGGGCAATATTTACGACCAGCCTGTATATATCTCTTACACCACGTATGTGGAATCACAGGCCGCATCAACATTGTTCAAGGACCTGATTTACGACCTTGAAAAAGAAGCGCAGGCGAAGTATAACGCAAAGCTAACGAAACAGCAGAATATGTGCATGTCTTCGAACAATGGCGGTATTATAGGCAAACGCGACATGGGCAGCACTTTCCAGTGGGTAAAGTTAAAGTCCAATACGGTGCCAAAGGCGTATCCGGTATCGGGCCTAAAGCCGTCACAGTTCGCCGCCAGCAATGACCTGTATGGTTCTTTCTGCCGCGTTCGTGTAACACTGCAGTCTGATGATAAAAAGATTCAGGACGTAATCGCCAAGGGTACAGATTGGGCCACGGCTTACTTTGCGGCAGGTGATACATTCACATGCGGCTCCTGGATTCCGGGCGATAAATTAGAGGAAATGGCCAATAGTGTTGCGGATGAGGCACGCGACAAAGCGTCCATAGGAAACAGCCGTGTAAAGAACTGGATGGCTGTATTGGGTACTATCGGGGGCGCCGGTGTGGGTACGGTTGCCGGCAGTAAATTTGCCGACAGCAACTTCCTGGGCGGCCTGACAGGGCAGACTTCTGTAAAGGACAACAACACTAACGCGGAAAACTGTGTAAAATACGGTGAATATTATGCCAGAGAGCGTAATAGTGACTATTTAACACGTATGCTTACCGCTGCACGTAAGATAGATACATCTAAGGATACTGGCAAGAAAGAGGATTTGGATAGCGCGATTTCCAAACTAAGACAGTCAATGATGAATTCGAATATGTCTTACAGCACGAATAATTCTGCTAGCACCAATGGTAGTGTTGCTGATATCTATGAGTGCAATATTGTCAAGGTAATCGGAACCAAAAGAAATGGTGTATCAGCCGAGTGTGGCACTATGGGAATAGAGGCCAATGGTGCCTGGACTGCGAATACTACTGGTACAGTTGATGCCTGTACATATTCACATAACGGTAAAGGATCATTTATCAGATCTGTTAACGGATCAGCTAATATCAACAACCTGACAAAAGACAATATAGGTGAGTTATTAGTATTCTGTAATCAAAGCGGTACTGATGTCACAAAAGCTGTAAATACAGCATTTACGAACTGGAGCAATGTAACAGAAGGTGTAATATACATAAACAACAAAGGAGAGGTTGTTTCAGAGCGAGCAGGCAAGGCGTACAGCGATAATGTTATGGCGGCAGATCTGAACGATAATGTCAATAACTTAATAGACGCCTGTAGCTCATATATTAGCAATAAATCTAATCAAACTGCTAAACTGTGGTCTACTGTTGGTGGTGCGGTAATAGGTGGAACGGCCGGCGGTGTACTGGCATACCAGGCGACACGCAGCATCCAGAATGCTAATCTGGACAAGGTTCAGCAGGCCGCCTATAACGAATGGATGGAAGGTGTCGGAAAACATATCCGCTGTTTCATCGGTGGCGAAGAGGTTGGTATGTACGGCGAAATGATCAGTACAGCTATGGAGTAATAAACAAAATCCCGGCAATGCCGGGATTTTTTATATCGCGCAAATTCGCACGGCCTTTTTTACATATTTATCGTGTCATAGTACGTAATGCCTGCATCGCGGCGGCTGTATATTTGATTTTGTTTCGCATGTCATAGTATGCGCCGTATGCGGTGATAAATTTATTTGCCGCGTGTTTGAAATCCCCGCCAGGCCAGATGGCGTCGCCGTTTGCCAAATCGGTCAACAGGCGAATTCCCGCAATCGGGCGCCATTCAATCGGCATTTTCAGGATATCGGCAATTCCGCGTTCTTTTGCCGCGCGGTAACAGGCGTTCGTCATATATTCCAGTTCATGTGTCGTGATTTTCATTTGTTGTCTTTCCTTGCATTATTCAGGCGCAGTTGGCCGCAGGCACTGCCGATATCGGTGCCGCGTTCGCGACGTATGCGCGTATGAATACCATTGTTGATAAGTACATCTTGGAATCGATGTACCGCATTACCCGACGGCGATGCGAAATCGCGTTCATCCACGGCATTCCATGGTATCAAATTTACCATGCAATTTTTCCCCCGCAACAGCGCGGACAGTTTTTCAGCATATTCTGGCGTGGCATTAAACAACTCTGTCTGGCCGTCCGAATTTTTGCGCCCCAACAGTATATATTCAATCATCAGCTGGCGATTATGCAGTGCGGTAAAGTCATCGGCCGCGGCCATGACATCCCCCAGGTGGTATTTATTGTTTATTGGCATTATTTGGCCGCGCAACTCGTCCGTGGGCGCATGCAGTGATATCGCCAGATTAATCGGCCGGCCCCATTCAATCAGTCGGCGGATTCCGGGTACAATACCGCACGTGGACAATGTTATTCGGCGCCACCCGATACCCAAATCCTTGTTCGCGCGTTCAATAAAATCTATTACGTTTTCCGTATTCTGCAGCGGTTCGCCCGTACCCATGATAACGATATGGGACACATCGCCATTATTTGCGTCGCCGTTGGGCCGTATGTTGGTTTTATCAGCGCGCGTCCGACGCAG
>Ga0073906_1003789_pt1 | contig 16349 bp, 18 predicted proteins | sample Inofromicrocosms_FD_65485 | JGI IMG/M metagenome (GOLD analysis project Ga0073906, IMG submission 65485) | Mouse cecum microbial communities from Vienna, Austria - Inoculum for glucosamine and mucus D2O microcosms | ecosystem: Host-associated > Mammals > Digestive system > Large intestine >... | reverse complement strand
GGCACCTTGAACCAGATTTCTCCGGTTGCCATGGCCGCCGCCATATCGGTGGAACCGAAGCCGGTGGAGAAGGCCCCCAGTGCGCCATAGGTGCAGGTGTGGGAGTCCGCACCGACGCAGAGCTCACCGGGGGCCACCAGCCCTTTTTCCGGCAGAAGGGCGTGCTCAATGCCCATTTCTCCCACGTCAAAGAAGTTTACAATCCCCTGGTCCCAGGCGAATTTGCGGGAGATGAGGCACTGCTGAGCGGCCTTGATATCCTTGTTGGGGGTGAAGTGGTCCAGCACAATGGACACCTTGTTCTTATCGAATACGGGGCCGAAGCCGGCCTTTTCATATTCGGTCACGGCTACCGGTGTGGTCACGTCGTTGCCCAGTACCATATCCACCTTTGCGTTGATCAGCTGACCTGGCACCACGTGGTCGAGACCGGCCTTTTTGGCGAGAATTTTCTGCGTCATTGTCATTCCCATTGTGTTTCCTCCGTTCTGTTTTTCTTGTCATATCAGGAATTCCAAGGAATTCAATAAAAAGCCTCCGTCTCCTCAAAGAGAGACGAAGGCAAATTGACTGCTTCCGCGTTACCACTCCCGTTGCCTGTCCGGAGACAGACCACCTCTGTCCGTGACAATGCACGGCTCCCGGTAACGGGGGAGGGACCGTCTTTCCTTAATAGAGGGAATCTGTTCGGGAAAGAGGCTCAGGGAGGAGTTGGGGGACGGTTATGGCTGCTTTCCACCGTTGCGCGAATCCATATAAAGGTTTTGCGCGGCAGCTCTCTGGTTGCATAAGTGAGTCCCTTTGGTTCCCATCAGCGCCTTTGGCTATGGAAATAATGTTACAACTTTTTTGGGGAAATGTCAACTGGAAATTCGTCAAAAGGAAAAAGAAGATAAATTATCCCGCAAAGCAAAAAGGGGGATGGAATTTTTCTCCACAATGTGCTAAAATAAAGCCGTGGGGTTTATGGCGGAGCACAGCCTCCGCAAAGCTGCTGGCTGCCGGGACCTTCCTCCCGCCAAAAGGAGGATTCCATGAATACAGCGGTTCATACCGAATATGCAGTCAAAACATACAGCACTGCGCCCTCCAGAGCTGCCGCCGCCGCGAAGGGCGGGAGCTTTCTGGAGGCTATACAGAATACCCTTTCACCGGAAAAGACCGGTGAAACCCAGCGCCCTGACGCCCAGGAGTATAAAAAATACCTGGAAAAGCGTTTTGGGCCTGTCACCCTGCAAAGCGTCCCCAAGGACCAGAAAAGCCTGGACGCAGTGGGAAAGAAGATGCGGGGCAATGATATCTATATTGCCCCCAATATCTTTGAGAAGATGGTGGAGGACCGGGATACGGCCAGCTACTATGAAAGGAAGATTTCCTACTTCTTCACCGACGTCATCCCCAACGGCCGGGCCTATGCCCAGTCGGTGGGCCTCACCTTTGAGCCCTGCGGCGTGGTCATCCACGAGGACGGAACCGTCACCTACATCTGCGGCGGGGGAGATCCGCCGGAGAAGGTTGCCAAGGTTGCGGCTGAGAACCGGGCCAAACAGCAGAAGCGTGTGGAACGGAACAAAGAACTGGCAGAGCTTTCCGTCGAGCAGTCTGCCAAGCGTCGCGCTCTGTGGGAACAGCTTGTCAAAGCTGCGTCCTTCACGCAGTCTATCCCCGGCGCGGATTCCGGCATACCGGACGCGGGGGAATGGCTCAGGCTGCGGCAGTTGACCGCCCCCGAACCTTCCGCGGAGCAAACAGCGGGAACGGCGTTCTTTATCCTGTAAGCTGAGAAAACCGGCAAAACACGGGAGACGGATTTCCCCATTGTTGGGATGCTTTCCCGGCAATGGGGAAACTGGTTTTCGGTTTATTGTACGGTTTTGCTTGCTGTTCTGTAAACAAAGATTAAAATTTTTGCTTTTTTTCCGAAACCCCTTGCAAGTTCATCGGAAATATGGTATTCTTTATTCAGAACGAATCTTAATAAGGATTCAGTTTGGATAAGAATATAAAATTTTGGGAGGAATTCAAAATGAAAAAGTTTGTATGCTCCGTCTGCGGTTACGTTTACGAAGGAGAAGCCGCCCCCGCTCAGTGCCCCCAGTGCAAGGCCCCTGCTTCCAAGTTCACTGAGCAGGCATCCAACGAAATGGCTTGGGCTGCCGAGCATGTTGTCGGCGTTGCCGCCGGTGTTGATCCAGCTATCGTAGAGGGCCTCCGCCAGAACTTCAACGGTGAATGCACCGAGGTTGGCATGTACCTGGCCATGGCGAGGGTTGCCCACCGCGAGGGTTATCCTGAGATCGGCCTGTACTGGGAAAAGGCTGCCTGGGAAGAGGCGGAGCACGCCGCTAAGTTTGCCGAGATGCTGGGTGAGGTTGTCACCGACTCCACCAAGAAGAACCTGGAGCTGCGGGTAGCCGCTGAGAACGGAGCCACCGCCGGTAAGTTTGAGCTTGCCAAGATGGCCAAGGCCCAGAACCTGGACGCCATTCATGACACCGTCCACGAGATGGCCCGCGACGAAGCGAGGCACGGCAAGGCTTTCAAGGGCCTGCTGGAGAGATATTTCGGCTAAGGGTTACGCTGTATACAGGCAATTTGAGAGGACAGGCAGGGGTGCTTGTCCTCTTTTATACATTAAGCAACAAGTTTTGCTTTAGTGGTTGTCTATTTAGGCGAAACCATATAATTATAATGTAGGAGGTGGAATATGTATTTCGCTCCATATATTAAACAAAATGATACTGGCAATTTTGTTGATGTGTCTTTTGAAATTGCATCCGAACAGGACTTGCTTATGACGAAGAATCATCCAAAATGGCAAACAGACTGGACATCAGATTTTTAGAGAATAATTTTCAATTGCATTATAACGCCTAAGCGGTTGGAATACAATATTCCGACCGCTTTATAAAAACCTCGGCTACTGCTTTTTCAATATTGGAACCCACATACGGAAGCCGTCGGGAACCCCGCCCTTTTGGAACCATTTCTCAGAAAAAATATGCTCCTCATAAAAGATATGCGCGTCACAGTCAAAAGCATATTCCGGGTTGCGCTTGATGAATTCCACAAAGGCCTCCGACGCCTTTATCAGGCTGAGGGCCATGTCGATGTCCCCGTTTTCGTCAAACTGGTTCAGAGCGGCATCGTTTACCAGAAACAAACCCGACGGAGCATCCTCAACCTTCCGGCCAAAGAATTCATCCTGCTGGCATTCGCCGCCTATCAGGTACATCATCGCTGTGTAGGGATGTTTGACATGCTCAGAGGCGTTTTGATGCTCCTCCCCCTGGGGATGGTGACCCAATGGCGCAACGCCTGCATATCTTCTGGCGGTGCGGTCAGGTATGTTTTTTCTGCACCATAAACGTCATTTGATGTATATTTGTGAATCAGGGCTTTCTTAGAATGAGGAGGAGCGGGCGGAATGTGTATCCGGGACGCCTATGGAAATTCACACGGCTTTCTCGTGAATCCTTTTTATTCCGCCCCTCAGCGGCCTGAACAGCACCAGGGCCAGCACTACATTCCCGCCGCAGTGGAGCAGGTCAAAGGGGATTCCGCTAACCCAGTAGGCAATTCCCGCGGCCAATCCCCCCGCGACGGCATAGGGAATGGCGCACAGCGCCCCGAACATCAGCCCGAATACGCCCAAAACAGCCGCCCAGAACAAGACAGAATCAGTCCTTCTGAACAGCCAGCAGACCGCCGCCAACAGCGGCCACACATACAGGTACATCACCCACCATATTCCGAATCCATAGATTAGTCCTTCCAGCAGCACAAACACCGCCAGTGCGCCGGGGATCTGTCTGGGGAACTCTATGGCGTACAGCGCCACCAGCAGGGAAACCAGCTCCACATTGGGCAGGGGGGCCAGCACCACCTGGACGGCCAGCAGCAGCGCGCCGAAAAGCCCCGAAAGGATTAAGTCCTTCAGGGCTGTGTTGGTTTTTCTCTTTTCCATCAGTAGCCGGAGGTCAGGGTGATTTCAAAGTGATCGCCGTCGGCAATAGGGGTGGAGTCAACGCTGGTTTCCAGCATCTGGCCATCCTTGCTGAAAAACCACCATTCCTGTTTTGAGTCGTCGGCAGTCACGCCGTCAACGGTTTTGACAAACAGCCCATATTGGCTTTCTTCACCGGAGATCAGCTTTTCCTGTTCCAGCGCGCCCCGAAGGAATTCCTCCGAGGTTTTGATGGTGTGGTTTCCGGCGGTACCGTCTCCGAAGATTACCGCGACTTCAATGGTTTTCTCTCCCGCAGTTCCCTGGGGACGGTTGAAAAAATACACCGCTCCGAAGATGACAGCTAGTACGGCCAGAACCGCTAGGGCAATGGCGATTTTTTTGTTTTGACTTTTCATAGTGCATATGTCCTTCCTTTATGTTTATTCTGGGACTTGCTTTTGCATAAAAGATTATACTGGAATTGGAGGTAAATTGCAATCTTTTTATTGTTATATCTGTTTCTATCAACTTACCGGCATAGGGGTAAAGGTATGGACCAAACCCTTTGATTTTGCTTGTTCGGCGGTTAGTACAATTACCTTTATATGGTTGGTTTTTTCAAATTTCCTTAGGGACAGGTTCAGAGCATCCTGAATATGACATACCCAATCTGCCTTACTCTGGGTGATGACAAGGACAAAAATCGGCTTTTGGCCGCAGACGTTGCGAATTTTTTCGCGCAGTTCCGGCGGCATGTCCTCAGATTGCATTCTGCCTTCGGCGATGCTGAGAACCAAGCACAGCGACAAAATGAATTTTTCACATATATCTGAAACATAGGATGGAACCATTTTTACCGATTTGATCAGTTCTTCGTATTCCTTCAGATTCCCGGCTTTTATCATTTCAGCCAATCGCTCTTTTTTTCGTTCTGCGCTCAGTTCCTTTGGAGCCGTTTTCTTTACTTCAATCAACAGCAGCTCATCATTCCGTATTACCACACACTCAACGGATTTAAGGTGCTCCTTTCTGGAAATCCTTACGTCCTTTGAGTTTTCGATATTATAGAACCCATCCTGATCAAATGGGCCAAGCACAATTCCAGACCCTGTTTCCTCCCTGTATATCTGTTCTGCCATAATCATAGTACCTCGTTTACTTCTTCCTCATAAAGGCGAATTGACTCCTGTACAATGGCGTTTTCAGGAAGTTCTTCCCAGAGATCACCGTACCGAATCCCTTCGTCTCCCTCCAAGGAGAGCACAGGAATGGACATGTCGTTTTTTTGCGCCAGTAAATAAGCCTTTTTCAGAACAAAGTAAGAATAGCTGGCATTTTCCCTTTGAACCGGTAGGGATATTGCGCGGACAAGGTCTAAATAGGTATCGTCAAAGCCAAAAACGGAGTCCTGCTCCCGGCTTTTTCTGATGATGCCGCATATAGAAAGAACCTCTTTTTCAGGGATAAAGACGGTGTTGCTGCTGCGCTGGTTATGCTCATTGACAATATTGGAAATGGTCTTGGTTGTGCTGTCCCCAAAGCCGTAGGAAAACCGTTTCCCGTCAAGAACCATCTGAAAGGACAGATTCTCATCAGAGCCTTTTTTTCACCATATCTCCCAAGGTCTTTGTCTGAAATGTCCAATACAGCTTGTCAGACAAAATTTCCGCCGGAGTTTTGTTGTTTTGTCCCCTTCCGAACGCCTCTATGGTTCTCATTGCCGAATAGATGGCTTTCAATATAAAAGACTTCCCGCAGCTATTTTCACCTATTATCAGATTGATTTTTCCCAACGAGTCCCACTCTATATTTGAATGTAACCCATATTTTTTTAGCTCCACCTGTTCAATCATTGTGGAATTCCTCCCTTCCGCCTCTATGTATCAGTATACCATAAAATCAGAAAGAACACATTCGTTTTTGTCGAAAAGCTGTCATACTCCTGCAAATATCTTCCCGACTAACGCTTTTACCTGTTCCCCCGTCTTTTGAGAGGTCAGATGGCTGGTATCCAAAAATACCACGTCTTCCCGCCCGCGGAACCATTCCCGCTTTAACGGCAGAAGGGACTGTACATAAAAATCAAAGAAACGGCGGGAACGGGTTCCGTCCTTCTCTTTCCTCTGCCGGAGAATCTTTTCCTCCGCCTCCAGGAAGAGAATTTTATCCGGCATACATTCCCGCAGCATCGCCAGCTCCCGTTTCAGCGGTCCGGAAATTTCCCAGGTTTTTCCCATGGCTTTGGGGTAGTCCAAGGTATAAAATTCAATCTCCTCCGCGCCAAAATCCATTACAACATTGGAATACCGGGAAACTCGCTCATGGCGTTGGATTTCATGGAGGATATACAGCCGCTGGATTTCAAGGTAGTCCTCGTAAACATCTTTTTTCAATCCACGCTCTTTTACCTTTTGAACTACAGCGGCGTTGTCTTCAAAGGATACATGGATTTCCGTCGCGTGCTGCTGGAGATAGCGGGCGGCAGTTGTTTTACCCGCCGCCATACAACCTTGAAGGGATAAAATCATTTTTTCAGCTCCCTGTACTCTTATAATGCCTGACTCCAAACTTCCACACAAACCAAGAAGCCAGCAAAAACCCTGCCCCCACCGGCAGCGGCAGCCAGCCCTTCCACATAGGTTCTCCCCAGCCGCAGATGGCAGACATGGGATAGTAGCTGATCACCAGCACCGGGATGATAAAGGTAAACACCCGGTACAGCGCCTTGGGCATATATTCCACCGGGCACCTTGTTACCTGATACCCTGCATTGGTGAAAATGTAAATCCAGTCTATTGCCTGTATGGTAAAGAAGGAGATGCCGGAGGTGAGGATAAACACCCCTGCATACATTAAAAAGCCGCCCAGCAGCGCTGATACAAGCATCAGAATCCGGGCCGGATCCATTATGACATGGTGCTTGCAAAAAAGAAAGGCAATCACCCCCAGCCCGCACAGCGGCCTTGACAGCCTGTGGAGGTGGAAAGCGGAGGCGGCAACCTGTAAGGCAAGGGGCCTTGGGCGGAGCAGCACCCTGTCAAATCCGCCTTTGCGCACCATGCCGAAGGGGAAGGTATCAAAGCCCCGGCAGAAAACCTCCGCCAGCCCGAAAGCAGTGACAGCAGTAAAATAAATCAGCAAAATCCGATCGATTGACCATTCCCCAATGCTCCCAAAGCGGTCGAACATCAGCAGGGTGGAGATCACATCGGAAAAGACGACAAAGACAACCTGGACCAGCATCATCCACCAGCCTTTGTACTGGACGCCGGAGCGGGCATGGATGCGGATATACTGCCAGTAGAGGGAAAGATTTCCGGGAGAAGTCCTTGCTTTCATAAAACATCAACCTCCCTGCACCACAATATTTTTTAATTGCCTGTTCATAATCAGGTTCCCTAAAAAGATAAAGAAACCAGACCAAAGAATCTGTAACCCTACTGCCCACACAGCGTCAGACGGCGCAAGGGAGCCGATGTAAAGGCGTATCGGCAGGTCGGCGTATCCGGCGAAGGGCTGAAGGAGAAGAAATCTCTGCATGAAGTCCGGCCAGAGCTGCAAGGGGAGATAGGTACCGGACAGCACGCCGGGAACCAGCAGCAGAATAAACATGGGGCCATTTCCCCAGGAAACATTCATACGAACAGATGTGACAAACATCCCGTAAGAGGTGCAGAGCAGCAGCGATCCCACCGCCGAAATCAGCGTGGCTGCAAACCCCGCCGGGGAAGCGGGCAGGGACATCCGATAACCGCCCGGCAGGATGATGCCCGCCAGCAGCACCATCGCACCCCGCACCGGCAAACTGCTTAAATTGATGGCCGCCAGCCTGGCGAACCAGTGGCGGTAAAGGCGCATAGGGCGGCATAATTCCAAGCCCACATCGCCGGAGGTGATTTTCTGTGTGAACTCCCCGGGAACATGGGGCTGTATCAGGAACATAAACTGTCCCAGCCAAATGTAAGAGGCAAGCTGTTGAAGGGTCATTCCTGCGGCGATTCCGGCAGCATTGTTGTCAGCATATCTGTAAAAGACAGTGTAGACTGTAATCTCGACAATTCCCCAGAAAATACTGGTGGCGGCTCCCGCAAGGGCGGCAATTCGGTACTGCACCTTTTGCAGCAGCTCAATGCGGAAAATAGAGAAATACGCTTTCCAGGGCGCGGTTTTGGAAGGCGGGCTTGCTGTCATCCGAATTTCTGCGCTCATAATGACATCTCCTTATACATGGCGGCAATCATCTGGTCGATGTCCTGTTCCTCGATGGTCAAATCCCGCAGGGAAAAGGCTTCTGCCAACAGGGCGGCGGCTTTGGGGGCTGGAAAATCCCTGGGGTTGAACATGGCGGTTACAGTGTCCCCTTCTATGGAAAGATTAGACAGCCCCGCCAGGGCAGGAAGCCCCTTTTCACTTCCCCATTCTTGGGAAAGCCTTGCGCGGATGCGGTGCAGGGGGGCGTATTTTTCTTTGAGGGCTTCCAGGGAGCCGTCATAAAGCAGTTTGCCATGGCCGATGGTCATAACCCTTTGGCAGAGGGCTTCAATATCATCCATATCATGGGTGGTTAGGAGGATGGTCACACCTGTTTTTTGATTTTCTTCTTTGAGGAACCGGCGCAGGGAGAGTTTGGACACTGCGTCCAAGCCAATGGTCGGTTCGTCCAGAAAGAGGATATCCGGCGAATGGAGGAGCGCGGCGGCAATTTCACAGCGCATCCGCTGGCCCAAAGAGAGCTGGCGCACCGGGATATTCCGAAGGGGTTCCAGCTCCAAAGCCTTGGAGAGCTGGGAAACTCTGTCCAGATATTTCCCATGGGGGACAGAATACACATCCCGGAGAAACTGGAAGGAATCCTCCACCGGGACATCCCACCAAAGCTGGCTCCGCTGTCCAAAGACAACCCCGATATGGCCCACATAAGCTTCCCGCTCCCTCCAGGGGGTGCGGCCGAGGATGCGGCACTCGCCGCCGTCGGGGTTGAGGATGCCGCTCATGACCTTGACGGTGGTGGATTTGCCTGCCCCGTTGGGGCCTATGTACCCCACCAATTCCCCGGCTTCCACTGAGAAGGTGATATTTTCCAGGGCCTGGACTTTCCGCTTTTCCCGGACAAAGATTCCCCGCAGGCGGTTCCCTTTCTGCGGGACGGAGACGGTAAAGGCTTTTTCGATGCGGTTGAGGTAGATTTGCTGCATGGTATAACGCTCCCTTCCATTTTGAGGTTCTATCATTATAGCAAAGGTACGAATTTGAGGCAAAGGGCTTTTCTTCCTCTCTGGATGCTTCCCAGAAATACACAGCGTGAAACGGGCTGAAATCGCTTTTTTTCTCAAAATCTCTTGACATTTTGAGATTTCCGTAGTATAGTATATATACAATCTGGATTGGAAACCAGGGTGTGTGTTTATATTAGTGTCAAAATTAGCTCATATACTGTTTTTTATTCATCTTCCCTTATAAAAAGGGGGGATTTTCTTTTGCCGGGAAACGCTATCATCGGAATTAAAAACAAGGAGCTGTGAGGAAAGTTAAAATCCTCACAGCTCCTTTGTTATGTTCACTTTTTCATCTCGTAAAAGCAATACTCATGGGGAGCATTGTCGTTGATATCCTGATACTGCCTTGTTTCCAACAAACGGAAGCCAACCCGCTCCAAGGTTTTACAGGATGCTGGATTGTCCGCCCTGGCGGTGGCGATTATCCTGACTATATCATAGGTCTTCAAAAAGAAGTCCGCGTATGCCTTGGCCGCTTCCGACGCAAAGCCTTTTCTCCGGTACGCCGAACCGATAAAATAGGTTATCCCGACCGCATCCATATCCCTATAGTAGGAGCAGCCCACCGAGCCGATTACGATACCGTCCTTTTTGTCCACAACGGCATAGGCCAAATACTCTTTTTTCGGGTTGTTTTCCCGGTCAAGCTGGAGCGCTTCCCGAATCCAGCCGCCCATCCACTTTTCACAATCCCGGCAGTCGCCGAAAATATCGTGAAGGCTCCCGTCAGATGCCATTTCGACATAGGCGGATTTATCCTCCGGCTTTAAGCTGCGGATGATGAGCCTGTCTGTTATGATTTTCACCTTTTTCCCCTTTCGCATCAAAGCAAATTAGATTTTTATCCCCGGAAATAGCTCAAAACCGAAGCCGTGACAATCTTCAAGCCAGGGATCAGGCTTTTCAGTTCAATCGATTCCTCACGGGTATGGGCGCCGCTCCCGCTGTACCCGCCGAAGCAGATGGAGGGAATCCCCATGGAAAAGGGGATGTTGCAGTCGGTGGACCCGGAACCGGCCTTGGGGACTATCCCGCCGTTGTAAGCCGCCATAATGGTGGAAAATCTCTCCTCCAGCGCCTCCTGCGCCCTGGGATCGACCACGCCCATGCAGGGGCGCTTGCCCAGGACCCGCACGTCGATTTCAACGCCCATATTGCGGTAGGCATCGATGAGGCTGTAAAACATCTTTTCCATCTTGTCGATGCAGACCTTGGAATCGGAGCGGTACTCATACAGCATGGCAGCCCGCTGAGCGATGGTGTTGACCGATGTACCGCCGGAGACGGTCCCCACATTATAGGTTGTCTTGCTGTCGCCGTCCACAGGGACCTTTACCGAATACAGGGCGTTGATCAGGTTGGACATGACCGCTATGGCGTTCCGGTTGCCGAAGCTTCCGTAGGAGTGGCCGCCCTCTGTTTTAATCTCCACCAGATAACGGTGGGAGCCGACGGATTTATTGCAGTAACGGGTCATTCCTCCGTCCAGGGAGATCACCGAGGCCACCCGGCCTTCATAGTCCTTCATCAGCTGGCGGCAGCCCTTCAGATTGCCCAGCCCCTCCTCCCCGGAGTTGAGGACGAACAGCATCCCGCAGGCGGGCCTTAGCTTCTTCTCAATGATATACTTGACGGTGGTCAGCAGCACGGCCACGTTGGCAGTATCGTCCCCCACGCCGGGGCAGTACAGTCTTCCGTTTTCCTCCTTCATGGGCATGGGCTCCGTGTCGGGGAAAACGGTGTCAGTGTGGGCCATAAAGACGACGATGTCATTGCGGTTTTCACAGTTGACAGGGTAGACCACGTTTAAAGCCTCATCAATATAAACTCCCTGGGCGCCAAGGTTTTCCAGCCAGTCCCTGATCCATGCGGCGCGCTTTTCCTCGTGGTTGGAGGGCGCGGGGATTTGGCAGAGCTCCTTGAGAAGTGCAACGGTTTCCTCATAGCGGGAGGCGATTTCACGTTCTGCTTCCGGGGTGAGTAAGTATTTCATGGGGTTCAGCTCCTTTTTTGACTTTTTCTTTATTCTTATAATCGGAATTTGTTGGGAAGTCTATAGGGTTGAGGGGTAAATTTATCTATGCCAAAAGCATCTGTATCCGTTTTTGAATCACCCTTTCCATCATCGCAAGCCGCTCGGCCGGAAGGTTATGTTTGGAGTTTCTGCGGAACCGGAAATGGAGCAGGCTGCGCAGTTTCTCCCGGTGCTCATGGGTCAGTGACGCTTTTGCTGTGCCGGTAAAGTCATCATAGACTGCGGGGTAGAGTGTTGCCGCGTATTTTTCCAGGGCGGATTCAGATGCAAAGCCTTCATTGCCTGCAAAATTGAAAAGCGAATTTCCATGGTCAAAAAGAGGCGCGGGCGCGACAATGCGGTTGGTTTCATTGTCAATCAAAAAACCAAAGTTGCCAAAGTGCCGGTCTGTATTGCAGATGATGGCGTCCAACAGGAACATATCGCCGAGAGCCTTTTCAAACATGGGGCCCAGTTGGCGGTAATAGGCTTTGACGGCATCCATGCCGCCGGATGTCACAATATGGCCCACTGGTATAAATCCATATTGTTTGCCGGTAAACAGCTCGCAGGTGGAACACAGGCAGTTTTTCCATTGGGCAAGACCATAATCTACAGCATCAATGCCCAGCTTTTTTGCAATTTGCGCTGCGTAATATTCCGAATAAGGCTCGTTTCCGGTATTTGAGGCGCCGAAGGTTCCTCCCTTAAAGAGGATAATTTTCCCATCTATTCTGCGCCAGCATTTGGGGAGCATCCCGTTTGTGGTGAACTCCGGACTGGAAATCAAAGAGCTGCGGATATCGCTGCCATAGCCGGTAAAGGCAATAAGGGCCAAGGTTCCGCTGAAGCGGTTATCGTATAAATTAAACATATCGAAGGTTCCGGTAAAGCCCTCCTCTACCACCCAATAGCAGTCATTCAGCGAAAGCCCTTTGGAAACCTGGATGAGATTCATCGGGCGGTTCAGGCTCAGTCCGCATTTGTTGAGAAAATTATGGACATAGGCCCGATTTTTCGGAACTGTGCGGCGCTTCAGCCATTTTTGCAGGCTGGTATTGGAGACCGGCTGCATATCCAGGGGCAGCAAAAAAATTTTTTCTCGGTTTTCCCATAGGATTTCAATTTCCGGTGAGCTTGTATTTTCCGAGGCAGCAAAGCGGAGCAGGGGGGTATCAAAATGTCGAAGCTCATAATTCATTCTGACGGCCTTTCCTTTCCTGATTTTTAACGATATACAATGGCCTTTGCTATAGTATATCCTAAAGGCCGGAGATTTTCAATGGGAAACAAAAAATGTCCCTGACCGCCCGCAGCAGCCAGGGACATAGATGCCGGATCATTTATTCTTCCGCTTCTTCCCCTGACTGGGAGGGCAGCGGATCCCGCTTTACCAGCACTCTCTGAATCCTCTGATCCTCCACCTCCAGTACGGTGATGGTCAGGTTTTCAAAGGTAAATGCCTCACCGGTCTCCGGCAGGTGCTCCAGGGTTTCCAGGACCCATCCGCCGACGGTGCTGTATTCGGCTTCAAAGTTTTTAAGGTTCATGTCCAGGTTCTCAAACATATCGTAGATGTTCATGTCCCCCGATACCTCAAAGAGGTTGTCGGCCTTCTCCACAAAGTTGTTTTCCACCTCGTCGCTTTCGTCCCAGATATCGCCTACCAGCTCCTCCAGGATGTCCTCCATCGTCACAATGCCCATGGTGCCGCCGTAGTCGTCAGTGACCACCGCCAGATGGGTTTTGGAACGCTTCAGCTCGTTGAGGAGGAGGGATATCTTCATGGTCTTGTGGACAAAGGGACATTCGTGGAGCAGGGAGCGCAGCTCCGGCTGCTTCCCCGACGACAGTGCCAGCAGATATTCCCGGACATACAATATTCCGATGATGCTGTCAATACTCTTTTCATACACCGGTATCCGGGAGTAATGCCCTTCGCTGACCGTTTCATAAACCTCTTCGGGGGTGTCAGATATGTTGATGGCGGTCAGATCAACCCGTGGGGTCAGAATTTCCTGGGCCGTAATTTCATCAAAGTCCAGGGCGCTCTGCACCAGGTCGCTTTCCTGTTTTTCCAGGACACCTTCGCCTTCAATGGTTTCGATAATGTACTTCAGCTCGTTTTCTGTGACATAAGGCTGGGCCTCGCCGGGGTCCTTACTGAGGGTCAGCTTTTTAATCTGAAGGAAAACCCATACAATAGGTTTTAAAAGCTTGATGAGAAAGGAAATAACCCCAGAAAACAGCAGAGCGACTTTTTCGCTGTTGGCCTTGGCATAGCTCTTAGGGAGGATTTCGCCAAAGATCAGCACGATAATGGTCATGGCTATGGTGGAAACCAGCGGACCATAGGCCGCTCCCACCAGATTTGTAGCGATTACCGTTGCCAGGGACGCTGAGGCGATGTTTACAATATTATTGCCCACCAGAATTGTGGTGAGAAATTTGTCATAATCCTCGGCAATGGTAAGGGCGCGCCTGGCCTTTTCATTGCCGTCCTCCACCAGGTTTTTCAGACGTATGGTGCTCACCGATGACAACGCCGTCTCCGATGCGGAGCAGAAGGCCGAACCTACTAACAAAAAAATCACACTGACAATTTGTAACCAACTGGGACTTTCCAAAACAATCACCATCTCCTGTTTCGTTGAATTTTAAAAATATTTGGATGCTACGCTGAACCGGCGGTCCGGTATTTAGGCGCCGCTCAGTGCCAGACCATGGGCTGCGTCACCACCGGCTCCCCGGTTTCCAGTGCATTGCCCATACAGATAGTCAGATAAGTATCCTGAAGTGCCTCCGGCAGGGGATAGAAGGCCTCCGCCCGTCCCTTGGCGTATTCATACATTCCCACCAGGCAGTCCGCTATGGCAATCTCCTCGTCGCCCATCCGGGCGGGGATAAAGGGATTGCGGTAAAGCTCCAGCTCGCCAAGGGTGACGCTCCGGGGACAGAAGCCGTCATGATCATAGCCGACCCCGTAATCATACCGCTGGAATCTCCCGGCGGAGGGAACGCCATCCTGAGAGAGCCAGAAGATTTCATCGTCGTTAATCTCTCCGCGGTGGCCCAAAATCTGGACACCGCTGCGGCGGATGAAGGAGCGGTACTGCTCGCTGGAGAAGTTGTAAACCCCTGTCTTCCCGTTGGAAAAGGAGAAGGTACAGAGGTCCCGCTTGGCGCTTCCGACAATATACTGCTCCGGGGAGAGCTCTCCGTCGCGGGTGCGGGTCTGGGTGGCGGGAATGAGGAACCGCTGGCCGCGGACGACGCAGTCCTCAAACCCAATCCCCAGAAATCTCCGGAGAAGGTTGACTCCGTGGTAGCCGTGACAGATGGATTGCTCCGCATAGGAGACCTCCCCCAGCATACCCAAGCTGATTGCTTCCAGCTTGGCGGCAATCATCGGGCGGGCAAAATATTGCTCCGCAACCTGTACCTTAGCGCCGCGCTGGGTGTATTCCTTCCAGAGCTCCTCCAGCTCCGGAACGCTCCAGGCGGGGGGAGTTTCACAGAGGACAGGGACGCCCATCTTCATCAGCAGGTGGAGATATTCCGGCGCCGCCGAACGGTGGACGCTGAGGACAACAAATTCCGGGGAAGCCGCCATGAACTGATCAAAGCTGGTGAAGGTCTTTACCCCTGTCTGGGCGGCATATGCCTGCGCCTTCTCTCCGTCCCGGAGCAGTACGCCCGTCACCCCAAACCGTTCCGGCATCTGTCTGGCAATGGTGACATAGAACCTGCTCCGCCAGCCTCCGCCGATGATTCCAAACCGAATTTTTTCCATAGACCGCTTTCCTCCTTGCTGTTTGTTGTCTGCTGCCAGCTGTCATCTGGCAAATAAAAAAGAGTAATTATTGTTTATTATACCATCTTTTCCGTTTTTGTTCATCTCCCGCTTTGGGCGGTTGCGGGGGATTACAGAGGGTTTTGGGGCGATTAGCCAAGATAACGGGCCTTTGCTTTGGGTTTTCTCTTTTTTTGCGGCTTTTGCGGATGATTTTGTGAAAAATGAATGGTCTTCTTAAAAAAGTCTTGTTGTTCGTTCAAGAATCATTTGTTATAATAGTACAAAGCCGTCTGTGCGGCCACGGGCAAATCAATTTGCCTGAAAGCTTTTCCAATCTGATGAATAGAGGGGGTATGCTTATGTACATCCAAAAACCGCCGATGGGCTGGAACACCTGGAACACCTTCGGCCCGGATATCAACGAGGACCTGATTTTGGAATCCGCCGACGCCATGGTCTCCACCGGCCTGAAGGACGCAGGCTATGAATACATCGTTATCGACGATATGTGGTCCCTGAAGGAGCGGGATTCCCAGGGCCGCCTGGTCCCGGACCCGGAGAAATTCCCCCACGGGATGAAGTATCTGGCAGATTATATTCACGGAAAGGGTCTGAAATTCGGGATGTACTCCTGCGGCGGGTACCTGACCTGCGGCGGATACCCCGGCAGCTTCGGCTATGAGTGGATAGACGCGAAAACCTTCGCGGAATGGGAAGTGGATTTCCTGAAATATGATTACTGCTTCCATCCCGCCAGCATGGAAGGACACTCCACCTATAAGAGAATGGGCCTTGCATTGGCCAACTGCGGGAGGGATATTCTGTTCAGCGCCTGTTCCTGGGGGGCGGAGTATACCCGCCAGTGGATACGGGAGACCGGGGCGCACACTTGGCGCTCCACTGGGGACATCAACGAGTCATGGGACCATATCAAGCGGCTGTCCCAATCCCAGATTGTGGCCCAGGAGTACAACGTACCTGGCTGCTTTAACGACATGGATATGCTGGTGGTGGGCATGAACGGCAAGGGCAACGCGGCCATCATCCCCTGTACGGAGGACGAGTACCGGCTGCACTTTGCGCTGTGGGCGTTTCTTTCTTCCCCGTTGATGATAGGTTGCGATATCCGGAATATGTCCGAGCAGACCAAGGCAATCCTGATGAACAAGGACATCATCGCCATCAATCAAGACCCAGCTGCGCGTCCTGCCTTTTTCGTCAATACCCGCAGGTACGAGCCGAACTTCAGCCGCGGCCCGGAGGACCCCTTCTTTAAGGACTATGAGCTGGACCGCACCTGTATGGCGCGGTACT
>Ga0073906_1003787_pt1 | contig 16356 bp, 10 predicted proteins | sample Inofromicrocosms_FD_65485 | JGI IMG/M metagenome (GOLD analysis project Ga0073906, IMG submission 65485) | Mouse cecum microbial communities from Vienna, Austria - Inoculum for glucosamine and mucus D2O microcosms | ecosystem: Host-associated > Mammals > Digestive system > Large intestine >... | reverse complement strand
CGCCGCCGCCAGTACTTCACCAAGCCTTCGATCGCGAAGCGCGAGGCGATGATGCACGCCGTCTACGTAGAGCACATGTACCGCGACGAGGAGTAGTCTCCTGTTCCGATACGCAATGCGCCGGACGCTCCACGAGGGGTGTCCGGCTTTTTTATATTATAGGTGTTGCCGGGGGCATTTTCAATTTCTCCTCGGGCCAGCCTGCGGAGGGCGCACGAGCCTCGGGCGAGTTGCGGGCCTCCGCCGCCGGAGGCTGCGGCCCGCACGACCCTGCGGGTCGAGAGCAAAAGTAATTAACTAAAAGCGGGACGTGAGGGGCAGGCCGTAGCCGGCGCCCGGCTAAGAGCCAGGTCTTCTTTTTTTATATAGTTCGACCGCTGTTTTCGGCCCGTAGCCGGCGAAGTGGCGCGAGAGTAGCGAGCAGCCCTTCGCCCGGGGACGGCTACGGGCTGCCCGGCCCATCGGGCCGAGAATGAATAATTGTGCATTGCGCCGCTGCAAGCGGCGCCTCACCCCGCCCGGCGAAAAAGGCGGCCGTCGGACGGCGGCTAAAAGCGCGAGCGAGGGGGCAGGGTTGCTCGCTTCGGCGAAGGCCGAAGTGGTGCGCACGTCGGTGCGCGCCACAACCCCGCGAGTAGGCGCCCCGAGCCAGCGTTAGACGTCGTCGGACAGCCTTTTTCGTCAGCGGGCCGGCTTTTTGCGGCGCTTTTTGCCGGAACAAAAAGCGCCAAGGATCGAAGCCGAAGGTTTCGCTGTCTCCGGCTCGCAGAGCCGGCAGCCCGCAGCCACCCGGCGCGGAGGGCTGCTCTCTTCGCTCGCGAGCCTCTCCGCTGGCTGCGGACTGAAAATGAAACATGAGGTCGAAGACCGACTGAACGCAACCATCCCGGATAAAACACACGCTTATTCAGACGAATGGTCGAAGCCAGAGGCTTCGAGAGAATCAAAACCAAAGGTTTTGGCAGCCCGTAGCCACTCATCACTTAATTACTTCTCACTTTGTACTTATTACTTTTTACTTGCCCCGGCGGAGCGTCCGAACAAAAAATCGCCCTTCGACGACAATTTTCCCGCTGAAAATTTGCGGGGGGGGGATATTTTGTCTAAATTTGCAAGAACCCAAACACTTGCAACCATGAAACGACTTCTTCTCCTGGCGGCCCTGCTGTGCGCCGCCGCGACGACGCGGGCGCAGATGCCCGAGGTTCCCGAACCCGACTTCATCGGCGAGGTGGTGGCCGTCCTGCCCGACGGGAGCACCGCCAAGCTCGAAAAGGAGACCGTGCAGATGCGCACGCGCGCCAACGCCGGCGTGCTGATCGTCGGCATCGGCAAGGCCAAGACCAAGATCGTCATCGAGTCGCCCGCAGCGGCCGTACGCCTCGACGGCGAGCAGCCCATCCGCTTCATAGTCAAGGCTGTGGACAATAATTCCGACCCCATTTCGATCATCAACGTCTTCCGCTTCGACGCCACCAAGAAGCGCCGCCTCGCAGAGGTGGCCTCGGCGAGCACCTTCGGCAGCGTGAAGACCAACAAGCTGGAGCGCCTGCGCTTCGAGGCCAGCAAGTACGGCGAGAGGTCCTACCTGCTCACGCTCCTCGACAAGCCCGCCGGCGAGTTCGGCATCACGGTGAGCAACCCCAACCTAATCGACGAGAAGCAGACCATCGTCGCCACCTTCGCCATCGAGGGTCCGGCCGACGAAGCGGCAGAAGCGGCCGAGGCAGCCGAGGCAGCCGAATAGCCCCGAGCGGCAGCGAAGAGCAACGCCCACACCGAACGAAGGCGGCCCCCGCAGGGGCCGCCTTCATCCCTTATCGAACTATAGAGCCATCGAATGATCCGACAGCCGCAGGCCGCTCCCGCCCCGGCAAAGGCCCTACATGCAGGCCTCGAGGATCTGCCGCGCCACGGCGCCGTCGACGTTGCGCGCCTCGCCGTGACGCACGCCGCTCGCCGTGAAGCGCCGCTCGATCTCGGCCACGGTCTCGGCACCGATGCCCTCCTCGGCAAGGCGCGTAGAGAGCCCCAGCGAGCGGAAGAACTCCTCCGTGGCGGCGATCGCGCGGTCGATGCGCTCCTCCTCCGTCCCCTCGGCGATGCCCCAGATGCGCTCGCCGTATTGCAGGAGCTTGGAGCGCTTCTGCTCGCGCAGCACGCGCATGGTACCGCACATGACGATGGCCAGCGTCGCCCCGTGCGTGAGGCCGTGCAGCGCCGTGAGCTCGTGGCCGATCATGTGGGTCGCCCAGTCCTGCGCGACGCCCATGCGGATCATATCGTTAAGCGCCAGCGTCGCCGAGAGCATGTAGTCGGCCGCGGCGTCGTAGTCGGGCGCATCGCCCAGCACGCGCAGCGCCACCTCGCGCACGCTGTGGAGGATGCCCTCGGCCCAGCGGTCCATCAGCCGCGACTGCCCCGCGCGCGTAAGATACTGCTCCAGCACGTGGACGAAGGTGTCGGCAAGGCCGCAGGCGATCTGCCGCTTCGGAAGCGAAATGGTGGTCTCGGGGTCGAGCACCGAGAAGAGGGGGTAATTGCCGTAGAAGGCGCGCTTCTCGCGCGTCTCCTGCCGCGAGATCACCGCCCCCGAATTCATCTCCGAACCCGTGGCGGCCATCGTCAGCACCGTCGCCAGCGGCACGGTATCGGTGGCGCTGCCCCGCTCGACGATCTCCCACGGGTCGCCCTCGTAGCGGAGCCCCGCGGCGATGAGCTTCGTACCGTCGATGACCGAGCCGCCGCCCACCGCGAGCAGGAAGTCGACGCCGTGCTCGCGTCCCAGCGCCACGGCCTCACGCACGGTCTCGACCGAGGGATTGGGCTCGATGCCCCAGAACTCCACCCAGTCGCGCCCCTCGAGCGCCCGCGCCACCTGGTCGTAGACGCCGTTGCGCCGGACGCTGCCCCCGCCGAAGGTAATCATCAGCCGCCGGTCGGCCGGTATGAACTCCGCGAGGCGGGCGATCGTTCCCCGCCCGAAGACCAGCCGGGTGGGGTTGCAGTAGGTAAAATTATTCATGGTTCGAACTGTTATTGGTGTTGCGTGTCAGATGGCCCCGCGGCATGCGGCCGCACGCGCCGAGAGACGAGGATAAAGATAGCGACGCCGGCCGAGAAAACAAAGCGCACCGAACGAAAAATTCGTTCGGTGCGTTTCGTATCGTCGGGTCGCGAGCCGGAGGGTCCGCGCGTCGGCGATTCATCGGGCGGCCATTCCCGGAGAAGCAGCCGCCTCGGCAACCGCCCCGGTCGGGCGAACAACCCACCCGGCAGGCAGCCTTCGGATCGGTCGGACAACCGCCCGGGCCCCGGGGGCTCCCCCGCCCCGCCGTTAGAAGTACTTGCCGCGCAGATCCTCGATCCGGGCCATCTCCTGAACGGCCTGCAGCGAGAACTGCTGCGCGAGGCTCTCGGCCATCGCCTGGGCGCGCACGCGCTCGGCCTCGGGGGTCTGCTTGGCGGCGTTGTCGGCGTCGTCGACGCGGAAGACGAGCACGCTCCCGAGACCCTTGACGGGTGCCGACACCTCACCGGGCTGCGCCGCGGAGATCGCACCTACCAGACGGGGCTCCAGACCCGCGCCGTTGACGTAGTAGGAACCGTAGCTTACGCCCTCGAACGCCTCGGGCTCGCTGCCCAGCGAGGCGGCCTGCTCCTCGAGCGTCGTGCCCGAGAGCTGCCCTACGATATAGTCGTATTTCTTGTCGCGGAGCAGCTGCGCGCGGATCTGCTGCGCTACCTGCTCGACGGGCGCATAGCGGTCGTCGTTCACGTCCGTGAGGGTGGCGATCACGTAGTCCTTGCCCACGTTGAAGATCTCCGAAACGTCGCCCACCTCGGCGCCGTAGGCCCAGCGGGCCACCTCGCGCGAATCCTCCAGGCCGTTGATCGTGCGGTCGCCCTGGGCCATCATGGCCACGCGGGGCGTCACGGCAGCCGAGTCGGCAGCGGCGGCGAAGCCGTTCTTGGCCAGCACGGTGAAGGTACCGGCATGGTTGTGCACGTCGCGGCGCGTAGCCTCCGACGCCTCGACCGGGTAGGTGATCGAAGCCACCAGCACGTGCTTCACGGGCTTGTCGGCGCGGTAGACCTGCACGAGCTGGATCATGTCGCCCGACGCGATCTTCACCACGTCGCCCTGCTTGGCACCGGCCAGCGCCTCGGCGAACTCGCCCGAGAAGGAGGAGAAGGGCAGCACGCCCACCTCGCCGCCGTTGGCGGCCGTAGCCTCGTAGGCCGAGTAGGCAGCGGCCGTCTGCGCGAAGTCGGCACCGGCCTTGAGCGCGCCCATGAGGCTGTCGGCCAGCGACTCCTGCGTATAGGGAAGGACGATGTGGCGGATACCCAGCGAGTCGGCGACCGTCTTGGTGTCGAGCACGCGGGCCATGGTCCACTGGTTGTTCTTCAGCACGGGGCCGTAGGTGCGGCCGTTCATCAACGCCTCGGCCTCGTCGTCGGCCAGCTGGGCCGCCGTGACGTAGCGGTCGGCGATGCGGCCGTTGCGGTTGGCGCGCACGAACGAGCGCAGCTCCGCAGTCTCGGCGAACTCGGCGCCCACCTCCGCGACCTTGCGCTCGAGCGCGAGCATGTCGTCGTCGGTCGGAGCGACCTCGAAGACCACGTACGACAGCGTGCGCGCGGGCTGCTGGCGGAAGCGGTTCTTATGCGCCTTGTAGTAGGAGCGGATCTCCGACGAGGAGACGTCGAAGAGCGAGTCGGGAACCGACAGGTATCGCTTGCCGGCCCACTTGCCCGAGAAGGTCTCGTTGGCCGCCTCGACGCCGCGCGCCACCTCCAGCGAGTTGACGTAGGCGCCGCCGCGCACCAGACCGAAGTACTTCTGCAGGGCGCGCTCCGCGCAGATCTGCTCGTTGAGCTGGGCCCAGGCCTGCTGCGCCTGGGGATCGGTCTCGGCCTGCAGGAGGAACTGACGCACGGCCTCCACGTCGTAGCGCCCCGTGCGGGGGTCGGCGAAAGCGTTGTAGAGGGTCTGCGAGAGGTGCTCGCCGCCGATGATCGCCAGACGCTCGGCGTCGCTCACCTCGAGGCCCAGCTGCTCCAGACCGGGGGCGACGACGTAGCGGTTGAAGAGCGACTGCCACGTGGCATTGGCCAGCATGGCCGACTGCTGCTCGTCGCTCTCCTGAGCGCCGCTCTGCGCCTTGACGCGCTCGTACTCCTCGTAGTACTCCGAATAGTTGATCTTCTCGCCGGCGATGACGCCCACCTTGGGGTCCTGGCCCGAGAAGCCCATCTCGGTCTTCAGCGAGAGGATGAATGCCAGGAGGGCCAGCGCGATGATGACCGACAGCACGATGCCGAACCTGGTGCGTAACGTGTTTAAACTTGCCATATGAATCTGTTAATTATCGTTTGTTGCGGATACCTGGACCGGGATACGGGCAAGCAGGGGCGAAAGCAGGCTTTGCCGCGCGCACGTATCTTCGGCGGCCCCAAAGATAAGAAAATATTCGGTAAACACCTCTATTTATCACAACTTTTTCACGCGCGCCAGCTCGATGCGCGAGCGCGTCGTGCGCAGGATGCGCAGCTGCAGCCCGTCGAGGACCAGCGTCTCGCCCGCCTGCGGGATGCCCTCGTAGCGCGAGATGATGAAGCCGGCCAGCGTGTCGTAGTCGCGGCTCTCCTCGATCCCCAGGTCGTAGCGCTCGTTGAGGTACTTGACCTCGTGGCGGCACGAGAGGACCCACTCGTCGGGCCCCACCTGCTTCTCGGTGAGGTCCGAGGCGTCGTGCTCGTCCTCGATCTCGCCGAAGATCTGCTCCAGCACGTCCTCGAGCGAGATGACGCCCGCCGTGCCGCCGAACTCGTCGATCACCACGGCGATGTTGCTGCGGTGGCGCGTGAAGTTCTCCAGCAGCAGCTGCAGGGGCATGGTCTCGGGCACGAAGTTGACCTCCATGACCACCTCCGAGATGGAGGCCGGGCACATGAAGAGGCTCTTCGAGTTGACGTAGCCGACGATGTTGTCGATGCTCTTGCGCCAGACGAAGATGCGCGAATATTTCGACTCGACGAAGCGCGCGGTGAGCTGCTCGACCGTCGTATCGTCGAGGTCGACCGCCTCGACGTCGACGCGCGGGACCATGCAGTCGCGCACACGCAGGTCGGCGAAGTCGAGCGCGTTCTGGAAGAGCTTCAGCTCGTTGTCGGGCTCGGGACCCTGCTCGGCGGCGTTGCCGTCGAGCAGCGCGGCCAGATCCTCGCGGTTGAAGCTCGCAGGGGCCGGGCGCTCCTCGACGCGGCGGCCCACCAGACGCAGGATCCCCTGCGAGAGCAGCGTGGTGAAGCGCGCCAGGGGGTAGAGCAGCACGTAGAAGAACCAGATGACCGGCGCGAAGGCGCGGTAGTAGAAGTTGGGGTTGTTGCGCACGATCGACTTGGGCAGGAACTCGGCGCAGAAGATGATGATGAGCGTCGAGACTGCCGTCTCGACGGCCACCGAGCCCTCGGCGGCAACGCGCTCCCACCCGGCCAGGTAGAAGAGCGAGCGCAGCACGAGCGACATGTAGAGCGAGTAGACGACCAGCGCGATGTTGTTGCCCACCAGGATGGTGGTGATGTACTGGCCCGGGCGGCGGGCGAAGATGTCGGCGATGCGGTCGAACATGCGGCTCTGCTTGCGGTCGATCTCCAGTTTGAGGCGGTTCTTGCTCGTGAAGGCGATCTCCATGCCCGAGAAGAAAGCCGAGAGCAGCAGCATGACGACGATCAGTATGAGAGAGGTCAGCATCGTTCAGCGAAGGGTTGGGTCATGATTTCGAGGGGTGTGCGCCGCACCGCACGGGCCGCGGAGCGGGCGGGGGCGGCAGGGCCGGCCGAGGTTGCGAGGGTCACGGCCGGGATTGCGGGGCCAGCGGCTGCCGCAGTCGTAGCCGCAAGCGCAACGGACGCGGCGGGGATGTCGGCGGCCGCGAAGGTCGCGGCGACGGCCGGACAGCAGCGGTCGGCCGGGATTGCGGGGGTCGCGGCGACGGCCGGAGAGCCGGTCCCCGGCGCAGTTGGGGCGGCGGCAACACGTACCGCGGAAGCCGCACGAATCGCTGGAGCGGCGAGTGCCACGGATGTCACGCAAGGCACGGCGGCATCGCGGCGCGACACGAGGTCGGACGACCGGCGCCCGACCGGGCCCGCAGGCCCGCCGGGGACGAAGCGCCCGCCGAAGGCAGTGCGCCCATCGGAGGCTGTGCGCCCATCGGAGGCAGTGCGCCCATCGGAGGCTGTGCGTCCGCCGGCGCGGGAATGCGCATCGGCGCCCGTCGCAGCGTCCGCACCGAAACGCCCGCTGGAGGCAGTGCGCCCGCCGTCAGCCTCCGCAGGTTCGGCCGGCCGGGACTCCCCGTCGGTCGAAAGCCGTTCTGTCGGGGAGCGCCGCTCGGGCGTCGCATCGGAGCGCCCAGGCGCCGCGTCGAGGCGCTCGGGCCGCAGCGGGCGCAACGGCCGGGCAGCATCGTCGGGCAGGCGGCGCAGCCCCGAGCGCGGAGCCGGCAGTTTATCGGAGCCCTCGGCGTCGGCGTCGGCGTCGGCATCGGCATCGGCATCGGCATCGGCATCGGCACCGCGCCCCGCCCCGTCACGCCCGCGGTCGGAGCGGCGGTCGGCGGCGTTGCGCGCGGCCGTGCTGTCGCGCCGCGGCGCCTCGACCTCGAGGCGGCTGCGCTGGCGGCGGAAACGCCAGTCCTTGAAATCCTCGTCGGCCTCGAAGCCCTCGCCGTAGGAGACACCGCGCGGATGCACGAACTTCGAGTCGACGTTCGAATAGATCTTGCGCGTGCGGGCGTTCCAGAAGAGCTGCTGCGTGTAGAGCCGCTTTCCGTCGTGCTTCTCGACGGCCACGTCGCCGCGCGCCTCCCACAGCTGCCGGTCGGGATAGAAGATGGCGTAGTTGGCTCGCAGCGTGGCGTCGACGGTCGAGAGAGAGTCGTCGAGGTAGGTGAAGACCTCCACGCCGCGGCGGAACTCGCGGTAGGGCTCGCCGCCGAGCGTGTAGCCCTCGAGCAGCGGCGCCTCGAAGCGGTAGGAGCGGCGACCGTTCTGCGAGACGACCACCGACAGACGCTCGCTGTACTCGGTCATCACCGCCTCGTCGGCCGGGCGGTCGGGCACGGCCTCGCGCTCCGCGCAGGAGAATAGCAAGATAGCACTCCCCAGGACGGGGAGTGCTACCCGGATGTATCCAGCAGCGATCGATCGCATCATGCCGTCGGTTCGCCTGCCTGAAGAGTTAACGCGGACGCACCGTGGTGGCGATGCCGGCGGCCAGGCCGCACGTCACCGTGTAGCGGGCACCCTCCTGCAGCTCGTTGAAGAAGCACTCCTCGTTGGAGGGGAAGCGGCTGCGGAACTGGCCGAGGGCCGTGCGAGCGTGGGTCATGTACTCCGAATCCTCGGGGAGCAGCTCCACGGCCTTGGTCATGGTGTCGTAGGCCACCCAGAAGGCTGCCTGACCGGCGAAGCCGCCGCAGTTGCCGGCCGAGATGCCGTAGCACTGGGCCAGAACGAAGTAGGGCACGCCGTCCTCGGGGTTCAGGTCGCGGGCCTGACGCGCAGCGGCGGCAGCGGCCGACGCATTGTTCGACGCCAGGTTGACCAGCGCGATGCGCACCAGCAGCTTCTGCTGCTCGGCGGGATCCTGCTCGGCCTCCATGGCCTCGTTGAGGTACTTCGACGCCTTGGCGAAGTCGCCCTTGCCCTGGAACGCCTTGGCCAGGAAGAGGGCCGTCTCGGTCTGGGGCTTCACCACGTAGTATTTCTCGGCGACCTCGAAGTAGAACTCCGAGTCGCAGCCGGCGCGCGACATGAGGGCCACGGCCTGGGAGAGCACCGACTCGTCGTCGGGAGCAGCGGCCAGACGCTCGCTGAAGAGCTTCTCGAGGTTCTCGCAGCTGGCCACGCCGCTCAGACCGAACGATGCGTCGAACTGCTTCTTGAACTCGGCGCCCTCGGGGTTCTGCGTGAAGAAGGGGGTCAGGCGGTCGTACTCGGCGATCACCTCGTCGGCGACCACCTCGTCGGTGTTCTTATAGTCGTCGCACAGGTTGGAGAAGTAGGCTACGACGGTCTCCGGATCGGTGTTGTCGCCGCCCGCCTCGATCGCCTCGCGGAAGGCCTTGCGGATGGCCGCACGGTCCGAGGGCAGGTAGTTGAGCACCTCGCGCGCCTTGCGGTCGAGGATGTAGGCGCTGCCGTACTTGCTGTGGTTGCCGAAGTACTGGTTGCGCAGGTCGTAGCAGAGCAGCAGCGAGTCGACCAGCGCCTCCTTCTCGGCCACCGACTTGGCGCGGGCGATCTTGCTCTTGAAGAGCTTGGTGCCGTTGACGTAGGTGTTCATGGTGGCGGCGGGGCACTTCTCGATCAGCTCCTTGAAGTAGGCCGAACCTTGGTTGTAGTTCTTGTTGTCGCAGGCCTCCTTGAGGAAGCTGCTGGTGAGCATGTTCTGACGACGCTCCTCGACCGTCTCGCCCCACACGGCGAACTTCGGGTCGCTGAAATCCTGCGCGATCGCTGCGAATGCGAAAAGCGCGAATGTTGCACTGAGCAACGACTTTACGTTTTTCATTTATTCAGTTTTAGTTGTTTTCCGACTGAGATCAGGTGTCGTTCCGACCTTCAAAATTACCACCAATTTCCCGGATTCGCAAATTTCGGACCGCTAATCGTACTTGGGACGCACGAACCAGTACTCGAGGTTCTCGCTGCCGGCGAACAGGGAGAAGCCCACCGAGAACTTGAAATACTGCTGGCGCACCAGCCCGATGCGCTCGGCGACGTTGTAGCCGCGGCGGCCGTATTCGAAGCCGATGTCGATGGCCGAGACGGCCCACAGCTTGACGGGCACGCCCACGCCCAGCGTGACGGCGTACTGCGCGAGCCGGTGGTCGCCGAAGGTCTGGTGGTAGTCGCCGTAGCGCACGCCCGCGCGGTAGGAGAGGCGACGGAAGAAGTGGCGCACGTCGGAGCGGTTGGGGACGAATTCGACGCCCGCCTTGACGGTGTGCGTGTCGGTGTAGGCCACGCGGAAGGGCTCTGCATCGGGGCGCGAGACGCCCGTGAGCTCGGAGTGGTCGTTGCGGCCGCCCCAGTCCTGATATACGTAGTCGACGCCCACGGTCCACTTGGGGGTCTGGTAGAAGAAGCCGGCCTGCAACTGGCGCGGGAGGCGGAGCCGGAGGTGGGTCGTGTCGCCCTTGACCAGCGTCGAGAAGTTGTCGTTGCCGGTGATCGTGCGCGTGGCCTCGGGGCGCAGGTCGCCGCCGAAGTCGTAGGCGGCGCCGAAGGTGAGGATACGGCGCGTATTCTTGACGAGATTCCACTGGATGCCCACCTGCCCCTTGAACGAGGAGACGGAGTAGTTGTCGCGGCCGATCATCGAGAGATAGGTGCCGTCGCCGACCGTCGGCGTGGGGGTCATGGTGTAGTGGCGGTCGATGTCGCCCCAGTAGTACTGCACGGCCACGCCCAGCGAGAAGTTCTTGAAGAGCTCCCAGCCCACGCCCAGCTTGACCTCCGTCACGTCGCCCTCGCCCTCGTAGACATAGCCCACGCGGCCCACGTTGCCCCACACGGGGTCGGAGGCGTCGAAAGCGTGCTCGCCCTTGATGCGGTAGCCCGTGGAGCTGTAGGGGGTGAGGCTGAAGCCCAGGCCCAGACGCTTGGCCAGGGGCAGCTGGAAAGCCACGTCGTGGAAGTTGAAAGTGTTGTAGGCCGTGGTGCGGTTGACCCCGTCCAGGCGCTGGGCGTTGTAGTAGTTCTGCCCTTCGAGACCGAAGTTGAAGAGAAAGGTCTTCTGCGGGGCCACGCTGTAGGCGGCCGGATTGAGCAGGTTGACCGTCCCGCCGCTGCGCATGGCCACGCCCACGCCGCCCATCGAACGCATAGGGAGCGTTCCGGGGGTGTTGAGCTCGCCGATGCCGTAGAGGGTGTAGGGCGAGAAGGCGTTGATGCTGCTCGTCTGGGCCAGCGACGCCGCGGGGAGCAGCACGGCCGCCGCGAGGAGGAGTTCGATGAGGGTTTTCTTCACGTTGAGTACGCTTCTAAAATTCGATCCAGCCCGACCAGGACCAGATTACAATCTGCAAATATCGTATTTTTAATTCTTTTCGCAAAGTATTTCGCGTCTCCGCCCGTAAAAATTACGCACACGTCGCCCCACTGCCCCCTCACGCGGTCGATGTAGCCCTCCGTTTCGAAGGCGAGCGAGTTCATCACGCCGTGGCGCACGGCCTCGTCGGTGGTGCGGCCCACGAGGCACTCCCCCTCGCAGGGCTCCGAGAGCGGCAGGCGCGCCGTGTAGTCGTGCAACGCCTTGAAGCGCAGCGACAGACCCGGCGAGATGCAGCCGCCGCGGAAAGTGGCGTCGGCGGTCACCAGATCGAACGTCACGGCCGTGCCGAAGTCGACCACCAGCACGTTGCGCCCCGGATAGAGCGCCGCGGCCCCCACGGCTGCGGCCAGACGGTCGCGCCCGAGCGTCGCGGGGGTGAGATAGTCGTTCTTCAGCGGCACGGGGGTGGCGGGGGTGAACTCCACCACGCGGTCGAAGCGGCGGCGCAGCGCCCCGACCAGCCCGGGCAGCTCCCCGCGCGTCGACGAGACGATCGCCTGCCCGACCCGCCACGGCGCGGCGAAGGCGGCGAGCGCCTCCGCGTCGGGGTGTTCCGCACAGCACGAGGCCACCGCGGAGCCCCGCTCCATGACGGCCGCCTTGCAGCGCGTGTTGCCGATGTCTACGACCAGATTCAAAGTTCGCGAAGGGTTTTGTAGGCCTGCTCGATGTCCGCAATTTTCCTAACGGTCATGGCCAGCCGATTATTGTGCTGCTTGAGCACGAATCGATCGGGATGCTGCGTGACGCGGCGCAGCAGCTCCATGAAGGTGTCGGTCTTGTAGAAGGGCGAGTTCTCCTCGCCCACGAAGTGGACGATCATCAGCCCGTTCTTGACCTTGACGCGCTCCATGCCCAGGCGAATCGCCTCCCAGCGCAGGCGCACCACGTCGAGCAGCTCGCGCGCGGCCTTGGGCAGCGGGCCGAAGCGGTCCTCGAGGCGCGCGGCGAAAGCGTGAGCGCCTCCTCGTCGCGCGTGGAGTCGAGCTCGCGGTAGAGCTTCAGGCGCTCGGCCTGCTGGCTGACGTAGGTGTCGGGAAGCCCCGCCTCGACCTCGATGTCGATGTGGGCGTCGTCGACATAGCCCGCACGGCCGCCCACGGCCTCGGCCCCGGCCTCGAGCGACGGGCAGTCGAGCCCCTCGGCGCGCAGCTCGGCGATCGCCTCGGCAAGGATCTTCTGGTAGGTCTCGAAGCCGATGTCGGCGATGAAGCCGCTCTGCTCGGCCCCCAGCAGGTTGCCCGCGCCGCGGATGTCGAGGTCCTGCATGGCGATGTTGAAGCCCGAGCCCAGGTCCGAGAACTCCTCGATGGCGCGCAGGCGCCTCCGCGCGTCGGACGAGAGCAGCTCGTCGGGCGGCGAGAGCAGGTAGCAGTAGGCCTTGCGGTCGGAGCGCCCCACGCGGCCGCGCAGCTGGTGCAGGTCGCTCAGGCCGAAGCAGTGGGCGTTGTTGACGATGATCGTGTTGGCGTTGGGGATGTCGATGCCGCTCTCGACGATGGTGGTCGAGACCAGCACGTCGAACTCGCCGTAGATGAAGTCCATGACCAGCCGCTCGAGCTCCTCGGCGGGCATCTTGCCGTGGCCCGCGGCCACGCGGGCCCGGGGGCAGAGGCGCGCGATCATCCCCTGCAGCGCCGGCAGCTCCTCGACGCGGTTGTGGACGAAGTAGACCTGGCCGCCGCGCGCGAGCTCGGCCTCGACGGCGTCGCGCACGACCTCCTCCGAGAAGGCGTGCGTCTCGGTGAGGATGGGCTGACGGTTGGGCGGCGGCGTGGAGATGATCGACAGGTCGCGCGAGCCCATGAGCGAGAACTGGAGCGTGCGCGGGATGGGGGTGGCCGTGAGCGTGAGCGTGTCGACCGAGACGCTCATCTGCGTGAGCTTCTCCTTGGCCGCGACGCCGAACTTCTGCTCCTCGTCGATAATCAAAAGCCCCAGGTCGCGGAACACGACCTGCTTGCCCAGAATCTTGTGGGTGCCGATCAGGATGTCGATGCGTCCGGCGGCCAGCTCGTCGCAGATGCGGTGGGTCTCCTTCGCGCTCTTGGTGCGGTTGAGGTACTCGATGCGTACGGGGAAGTCGCGCAGGCGCTCCGAGAAGGAGCGGTAGTGCTGCAGGGCGAGGATGGTCGTGGGGACCAGCACCGCCACCTGCTTGCCGTCGGTCGCCGCCTTGAACGCCGCGCGGATGGCCACCTCGGTCTTGCCGAAGCCCACGTCGCCGCAGACGAGGCGGTCCATGGGCTGGTCCGACTCCATGTCCTTCTTGATGGCGGCCACGGCGGCCTGCTGGTCGGGGGTGTCCTCCCAGCGGAACGACGCTTCGAACTCGTGCTGCAGGTAGCTGTCGGCCGAGAAGGCGAAGCCCTTCGACGCCTTGCGGCGGGCGTAGAGGGCGACCAGCTCGCGCGAGATGTCCTTGACGGCCTTCTTGGCCGCCGTCTTGAGCTTCTGCCAGGCGCCGCTGCCCAGCTTGTAGACCTTGGGCGGGGCGCCGTCGCCCGACTTGTAGCGGGCGATGCGGTGCAGCGAGTGTACGTTGACGAAGAGCACGTCGCCGTCCTTATATACCAGCTTGATCGCCTCGTGGGTACGCCCCCCCTCCGAGATGCGGACCAGCCCGTCGAAGCGCCCCACGCCGTGGTCGATGTGGGTCACGTAGTCGCCCGGGCGCAGCTGGTTCAGCTCGGCGACGGTCATCTGCTCGTCGCGCCGGATCTCGCCGTTGAGGCGGTAGCGCTGGTAGCGGTCGAAGATCTGGTGGTCGGTGTAGAGGCAGAGCTTGCGGTCGTCGTCGACGAAGCCCTCGTGCAGCGTGAGCGGCAGCGTGCGCACCGCGGCCTGACCGCGGCCGATCTGGTGGAAGATGTTCTCCAGACGCTCGGTCTGCACCTTGTTGCGCGAGAGGATGAAGGTCTCGTAGCCGCGCAGGCGGTTGCGGATCATGTCGTCGGCCAGCAGCTCGAAGTTCTTGTTGAAGCTGGGCTGGGGCGCCGTGGCGAAGCGCACCGTGGCGACCGAGGGGCGCTCCGTGAGGTTGTCGCGCAGGAGGAAGAGGCGGCAGTCGGCCAGGTCGGCCACCAGGCCGTTGCGCGAGGTCATGAGCGCATCGATCGAGGCCGGGTCGTCGAGATCGGCGATCGTGCGGCGGCGCAGGTCGTTGACGCGGCGCAGCACATGGTCGGCGTCGAAAAACCACCAGGCGGCCTCCGCGCCGGCGAAGCGGGCCAGCGAGACGCGCGACGAGGCCGCGCCGCCGCGGTTGAGGTCGGGGATGATCTCCACGCGCGCGGGGCGGTCGGTGGAGAGCTGGCTGGAGATCTCGAAGCGGCGGATCGAGTCGACCTCGTCGCCGAACAGATCGATGCGGAAGGGTTTGCTCTCGGAGTAGGAGAAGACGTCGACGATGCCGCCGCGCAGCGCATACTGGCCGGGCTCGTAGACGAAGTCGACGCGCTCGAAGCCGGCGTCGGCGAGCGCTCCGACGAGCACCTCCACCGAGATGCGGTCGCCGACCGAGACCGCGAGCGTGTCGCGGCCCAGCGCCTCGGCGTCGGCGACCCGCTCGGCCAGCGCCTCGGGATAGGTGCAGACGACCAGATAGTCGGGAGCGGGGGCGGAGCTGGCGGCCGCGGGTTCGCCCTTGCTCCCGGAGGGGGGCTGTGCGGCGGGGCTGTCCGGGGCGGGGCGGGCGGCTCCGGCGTTGCGGGCGGCTCCGGCACTCCGGGCGGCGAAGCTGCGGAGGGCGTTCATCGCGGCCGTGCGCCGCACCACCCCCTGCGCATCCTCGGCCCCGTAGGCGGGCGAGCGCTTGTAGGCCGACGGGAAGAAGAGCACGCGCTCCTCGTCCAGCAGGTCGTAGAAGTCGTTGACCAGGTAGGCCGCGGCGTCGCGGTCCTCGGCCACGAACAGGTGGACGCCTCCCGTGCGGGCGATGGCGGCGGCGGCGTAGAACGACAGCGCGCCGCCGACCAGATCCTGGAGCCGGACGGCCGAAAGGCGCTCGCGGTAGGCGCTGCACAGCGCCTCGAGGGGCTGCGATCCGGCGACCAGCTGCGCCAGTTGTTCTCGGACGGTGGACATGTTTCGACGGTAGGTCGGAAGGGTTAAACGGTTCGTATCATAGGTTCACGGCGCCGGGCGAAAATCCGCAAAAGCGACTGATAAACCCCGGCTCTTAGCCGGGCGGGTGCAGCCTCCGGTGCGACCGCCCCTGCCGGCAAAGGGAGCTTTTCTGCCGAATGACGGCCAAAGGCCGGCGGGCAGCCCCGGTCAGCTCTTCTTTATCAGGTCGTTGTCCTTGCGGTCGTGGTAGTGGACCTCGATGATGCCGACGCTCTGGTCCTCGGCGATCTGCAGGCGCACCTTGTATTTCCACTCCCAGCGGCGGCGCAGCGAGATGAATCCCCGGCGCAGGAATGCGGCGACGTAGGGGCTCACGACCAGCTTGATGAACTTGTGGCCGCGGTCCTGCGTGAGCAGCGAGATCTGGTTCTCGATCTTCTTGTCGAGCAGCACCGTGGGCTCGATCTTGCCCGAGCCGTGGCACGTGGGACAGACGTCCGACACGCTCTCCACGGCCACGGGGCGCACCCGCTGGCGCGTGATCTGCATCAGGCCGAACTTGGTGAGCGGAAGGACCGTGTGCTTGGCCTTGTCGGTGGACATCAGGCGCACCATCTCGTCGTAGAGCGCCTGCTTGTTCTGCGCCTTGTGCAGGTCGATGAAGTCGATGATGACGATGCCCCCCAGGTCGCGCAGGCGCAGCTGGCGCGCGATCTCGGCCGCGGCGGCGAGGTTGACGTCGAGGGCCGTCTGCTCCTGGTTGTCCTCGGCCTTGGTGCGGTTGCCCGAGTTGACGTCGATGACGTTCATCGCCTCCGTGCGCTCGATGATGAGGTATGCGCCCCGGCGCAGCGACACGTACTTGGCGAACAGCGACTTGATCTGCTTCGAGATGTCGAAGTTGTCGAAGATGGGCACCGTGCCCCTGTAGAGCTTGACGATCTTCTCGCGGCCGGGCTCGATCTGCTTGATGTAGGTGCGGATCTCGTTGTACATCGCCTCGTCGTCGACGACGATCTGCGAGAAGGAGTCGCTGAGCGTGTCGCGGATGATGGTGTTGGCGCGGCTCATCTCGCTCATGATCTGCGCGGGGGCCGTGTGCTTGCGGACGGCCGCCATGGTCTTGCGCCAGCGGTCGATCTGGGTCTGGATGTCGT
>Ga0073906_1003785_pt1 | contig 16361 bp, 17 predicted proteins | sample Inofromicrocosms_FD_65485 | JGI IMG/M metagenome (GOLD analysis project Ga0073906, IMG submission 65485) | Mouse cecum microbial communities from Vienna, Austria - Inoculum for glucosamine and mucus D2O microcosms | ecosystem: Host-associated > Mammals > Digestive system > Large intestine >... | reverse complement strand
GCGGCAGGGGCGCCATTTGAGACTTTGGCACATCGTCCAGCGTTAAACCCAAATCAAGCCCCTGCCGCTTTTCCCACCAACTGTAATCATAAGCTACCGCCCGAAAGCTGGTGGGCTGAGCCTGCCAAACCAGCTTCACCTGACCGTCATCCGCAGTTTGCGGATGCGCCAAATGCGGCATTTCAGCTTGCAACTCCAACGGGTGCGCACCGCAAGCTATATACTGCGCCATCTCGCCATTTTGTAGCTGTCGCGCCCAACTGTGGCCGCACAGCAGCGGCTCCACACAAGCGCCGTCGTAAAGCAAAAGCAGGCGCGGCAAATCCTCCGCTTGCTGCCAATCCGGCAGCCATTGCCAATCCTCTGGTAGCAGAGCCAAAAGCTCATCTTGCCCCTCATCAGGCAGCCCGGCAATAGATTCCTGCTTTTGGCAACCCACCAGCAGCAATCCCAAAATTAGGGCCGGCATTAACCATTGCAATTTGCGCATTGTCATCATCCCCTTTATACTAATACCCGATAACTAGGGAATATGCCACAATATTTGCTACGTTAGCTCTCCCGGCAGGAAAAAACACAGCTGCGCCTTGCCGCCCAAGCCATTCTCGCCAGTGCGCCACTCCGCATCAATCGCCACCACATAAGACTTGCCATCATGCGGCAGCGTGTAGGAGCCATCGGCGGCTGGTTTAAGCTCCTGTTTGGGCGCACGAGCAAAATTATCAGTGCCTCTGCCATAACTGTGCCACCAGCTGTAATCATAAAGCGTCAGTGTCAACTGCTGCGGCTCCCGTTGCCAAAACAGCTGCAATGGCGGCAGTTTTTCCGCCTCTGACAAAGCAGGCAAAATCAGCATCGGCAACAAGCCCTGCTCCTGCGCCCGCAAAGGTTGCAGGCCATAGGCCTGCCAGCTTGTCACCAGGCCATTTTGGCGGCTGAAGCTATCGGCAAAGTAAGTCCACTCGCCAGCGCCACTGGCCGGCTCCACCCCAACCGTGCCGCAAACCGCCCGCACCTCCGGCAGTTGAGCGCTCAACTGCCAATCAACCGGCTGCTGCCAGGAAGTTGGCAGTTCCGGCCCCACATAAGCAAACAAGCGGTCATTCTTCGCATCCGGCAAAACGGCTATCTTACCAGCCATCAGCACGGAAAACAAACCGCCAAGCAACCCTAACAGCGCCCACAAGCCCAAAAACAGGACTATTTTTTGATATTTCCGCATTAAAATATTACCTCTTATCCTCAAGCATTTGAGAGATTTTCATATAAAGATTGGGGAAATCAGTTTTTACAGTTTCATAAACATCGGCCATTTTCAGCGTTTGATATTTATGAGCTGCAATATCCCTAAAACCAGCAATCGCCCGCCAAGGCACTGCAGGACACTCTTCACGGCATTCATCTGACAGATTTTTTACTAATTCGCCAATATTGATAACCGTCATGCAGATTGCCCGTTTCAAAAGCTCATTAGCTTCAAATTCGGCCAGCGAAAGCACACCCAGCATTTCCTGGGCGATACTGATTTCAGATAAAATCTTTGTTAGAATAACCTCATCCCTATGCCCCATACAAAGTTATCCTCCTGTCGATTTCCAGCAAACCATCCGCAGGTAACGGGCCATGAACTAAATCAACTTTAGTTTGCAAAAGCTCCTCCAAACGATACCTTATATCATTTAACATAAGCAACGAAACCTGCGGCGTGCTAAATTCCATAATAATATCCACATCGCTTGCTGCAGTGCTCTGGCCATTAGCGTAGGAACCAAACAATTCTGCCCGCTCTATTGGATACTCCTTAGCAACCACTGCCATATTGTCAATAATTTTTTGCACACTAAGCACCATATTGCCCCCTGTCTAATCGACCTCACACCTGGCTAAAAACATCAGCAATCGGCGCGTGAATAACCAAATTAGCGCGTTTGTCCGCCGGGGTGACGGTTTTGTTCACCAGCACCAGCCGCCGGCCGCGATAATAGTTCAGCAGGCCGGCCGCTGGATAAACCACCAGCGAGGTGCCGCCCACAATTAGCAAATCCGCCTGGGCAATATCCTCAATAGCGCCGGTGAGGATTTCACTATCCAACCCCTCCTCATAAAGCACCACGTCCGGCTTCACCAAGCCGCCGCAGTTGGCGCAACGGGGCACGCCATCCGCCTGCTTCATATAAACAGCGTCATGAAAACGGCCGCAGCTTTGACAATAATTGCGCAGCACGGAGCCATGCAGCTCCCAAACTCGCTTACTACCCGCCGCTTGGTGCAGTCCGTCAATATTCTGAGTGACGATAGAGCGCAAACGGCCCTCCGCCTCCAGCTCAGCCAAGCGCAGATGACAAGCGTTGGGTTTAGCCTCCAGGCAAAGCATTTTATCCTGGTAAAAGCGGTAAAACTCCCGTGGATTCTCCTCAAAAAAGGTATGGCTCAAAATTGTTTCCGGCGGCCAAGCATATTGCTGATTGTAAAGGCCATCCGTTGAGCGAAAATCTGGAATACCGCTGGCCGTGGAAACGCCTGCGCCGCCAAAGAAGACAGCGCGCTGACTCTCCTGCAACCATTCAGTCAGGGTTTTAATCTCATCCTGCATAATCTCACCTACTCTACAATGTTGATTACGCCCTCTGCCCGCGGTTTGGGCGCGGTTGGTTGAGCGATATGCCCCAGGGCCACGCAGGCGATTACCAAATGATTTTCCGGCACGCCAAGCTCCGTCAGCAACGGACGCACGGCCGGGTCGTCACAGCAGGTGCGCAGCTGATTAATCCAACAGCTGCCCAGCCCCAGGCCCTCAGCCGCCAGCAGCATATTCTGCACCGCAGCGGAACCGTCCAACCAGGCATGCTGATGATCCCGCAAATAGGAAACAATTACCAAAGTGGGCGCACCGTAAAAGCAATAGCTATCCGGCAGCTGCAAGGCAGTGCGAATGGCCGCCGCCAGCTGGCTCACCTTTTCCTGATTGTGCAAAGCGCAAAAATGCCAACCCTGAAAGCCCTTGCCGCTGGGCGCCCAACTGCCAGCCTCCAAAATCTGCTCCAAATCGGCGCGCTCAATCTGTTCCGGCTTGAAAGCACGGGTGGAACGACGGTCTTTAATCACTTCAAATACGTTTTTCATAGCTATTCCTCCCAAAAATCATCTTTTCTTTCGATTTTGTCAACATTGGCCACATAACGTGAAACCAAACGTGAAGCAATATCCGCTGCAAAGTCAGTGGAATCAGCCGGGCGCGGCTTAGGACGCGCAGACGCCGGCGCAGCCTCAGGAGCCGGCTCAACAGGCGCAACTGGTTGGCTAACCGCCTGCTGTTTATCATCTGATTTACGCTCCTGCTTGCGTCCCATATGCGACAAACTGGACAACTTAAACTTGCCGCCTTTGGCTGTTTTGTTCAACTTAACATTCTGGGGCTTCGGCTCTTCCGCCGCTGGCCTGGCCGCAGATTGCACCGACCGACTAGGACGCTGCACCGCCGGCATTGGCGCGGCTTCATCATCCTCTTCACGGTCAATAATAATATTATGCCGCAGAAAATGGCCGCTAAAATCAGTAGTTTCATAGAAAGTAATAAAAGCATAAGGATCCTGGGCCTGCACCAGCGTTTTCAGGCGGCCCACCTCCAGCATATTAGTAACGCACATCAGCAGGCTAACATCCGTGTGACTGTAAAGCCCCACGGCCGGAACCAAAGTAACGCCGCGATGCAGCCCCTGCATCAGGGCCGCGCCCACTTCCTCGCCCCGGCTGGTGATAATAAAAGCCGTACGCTTACGGGATAAGCCGTCTAAAATGGCGTGCAGAGTTTGACCGGAAGCAAAAATCAAAATCAGAGTATAGAGGCCCTTTTCAATACCAAAGATACCAGTGGAAAGCAAAATAATCACCGCATTGATGGAAGTGGTGACAGTGCTGACCGTAATGCCATATTTTTGGCGCAAAACCATCGCCACCAAATGCACGCCGCTGCTGCCGGAGCCACTGCGCAGCACCAAAGCATCGCCGCCGCCCACAAACACACCGGCAAAAATGGCCGCCAACAACAAATCGTTGTTATAAATCACCACGCCCTCAAACAGCTGCAAAAAGACCACCTGCAACAGCAGAGCCACAGCAGTGAGCACCACAAAACGCTTTTCCAACTCCCGCCAGGCCCAGATGATACAAGGCAAATTGAAAAGCAACACAACCAGCGAAAAAGGCAGAAAATCCAAAAAGTAGGTAACAATACCAGCCATACCATAAGTACCGCCGGAAAGAAAATCATTGGCCGAAACAAAGCCCTGATAGCTGTAAGCCACAAAAGCATTGCCCAACAAAAATAAAAATAACTGGGGTAATTTAATTAATTTTTGAAAATTTTGCATTATGATATTTATTTTTTTCCTTTCATTTAGTATAATGTGAATATAGACCATTTAAATAATAGCACAAAGCAGCAATTTTGCAAAGCCTTTTTTTGCATTTTTCTGTTTAACATTTTTTTAATTCGTTATTAGCTTGTTTTAAGGAGGATTTATGTTCCCACTTGCGCACAATTATATGGCGGAGCGAATGCTAACGGCTCAAGTTGGCCCTTTTGCCCAGCCGTGCTCCATTTTGGAGCAGCAGCTTATTTACGTGGGCTCTATTCTGCCGGATTTTATCTGCGGCATGGGTTTTGACCGCAACATCTGGCACAGCCAAAGCGCGGATTTTCAAAGCTTCTGCCAGGGGCTTGGGCCTCTGCCACAAGCTTTGGCCCTGGGCGTGCGCCTGCACGGCGACGACGGCTTTGGCTTCGACACCTACGCCGACGAGGTTTGGCAGGGCAAAATGGGCTGGTGCTTCCTGAAATGCCTGCCCTACATACCCGACGCTGTGTTGGCCTGCAATCTGCCGCGCAAATTTGCCCTTTGGAAAGCGCACAACCTGGTGGAACTGGCCGCGGAGCTGGAACTGGCTGCGGCCTACCCACACCTGGGGCCGCGCCTTTTGGCTGCCGTGCACACAACCGAAGTTATGGATATTTTGGGCCAAGCGCTGGCTGAATATGCCGGAACAGAGGCCGAGCCGCCCCGGATGCGCTCAATTTTGCAGACGATGAACCAACGCTTTGACGTGCAGGAAACCACCGCCGCCGGTTGCGCCGCCAAATACTTGCAACAGCTGAACAAACGCCACCAGATTAGCGGCGGCAGCCAAGCCGCCCTGGCCGAGCTGCTGGAACAAATCCGCGCGGATCTTAAAGAGGAGCTTTGGCAATGGTTTGACGAGGTGTTTAACCTGCTCAGCCAAACCTGGAATATCGAATATCTAAAAAAGCTAGACAGAGGTTTGGCGCAAGTTCACGCTGGCCAAGGTATTGTAAAAACAATGGCGGAGCTGGAGGCAATGGCCAAGGATGATTTATAATATTACTTTTTCACCAGAGGCCTGGGCTGATTATTTATAAGAAAGGAAAAAATTTTATGCTTGATAAATTTGCCAATCTAAATGATGAAAACCTGAACCCAATGGATGAAATTCTGTTGGAAGAACAGTTGATGAACAGCCTGCTGGAAGAACAACCGCAGGCCAAGCTGCTGCACGGCAAGCCGGTGGCCGAGTCTATTATGGATGACAACCTTTCCCGCTGTATTCGTTTGAACAGCCAAAAACGCCCGCCCACGTTGGCCGTGTTCCGGGTGGGCGAACGCCCTGATGATATTTACTATGAAAACTCCATCAAGCGGCATTGCGAGCAGGTGGGCGTGCGTTGCCAAACGATGACTCTGCCGCCAACCATTCGGGAGGATGAATTTGCCGCCATCTTAACGCAAGCGGTGCAGGACCACACCATTCACGGCATTTTCTTTTTCAGCCCGCTGCCGCCCAATCTGAATGAGGCGCATTTGCGCAGCTTAATTCCGCCTGCCAAGGATGTGGACTGCCTATCCAACGCCGCCCAAGCAGCCCTTTATCTGAACCAGCCCGGCGCATTTGCCCCCTGCACGCCAGCGGCGGTGATGGAAATGCTGCGCTTTTACCAAATCCCCATTGCGGGCAAACAGGCCGTGGTGCTAGGCCGCTCTCTGGTGGTGGGCAAGCCGCTCTCCCAGCTGCTGTTGGCCGCCAACGCCACCGTCACCGTGGCTCATTCCAAAAGCGAGAACCTCTCGCAGGTCTGCTGGCAAGCGGATATTGTAGTGGCGGCGGTGGGCAAAGCCCGCCTGGTGCAAGGCGGCTGGTTGCGTCCTGGCCAAACCGTGATTGACGTGGGCATGAACCCAGACCCAGAACGCGGCGGCAAAATGTGCGGCGATGTGGATTTTGAAGCCGCCCAAACTATGGTGGAGGCCATCACACCGGTGCCGGGCGGCGTGGGTCTGGTGACCACCGCCATCCTCTGCCGCAATGTGATTGAAGCCGCGGAAAGGCAGGCGGCGCACCATGGCTGAGCAAATCCGCTTTTGGCTAACCCCTGTGCCGGAGGCTGAAGCCGACCCCTTTTTGGGCCCGCAAATGGCCTATGATTTGGCAGTTTTGCAGCCGGAGGCCACCGTGGGCGATTATCTGACTGGCTTGGCGGAATTTCAAGCCGCCACTTTGGCAGATTGCAAAGGCTGTGACGGCTGTTGCCACGAGCGCGCCCCGCTGACGATTGCCGATTGGCAACTATCCGGCCACAGCGGCGAGCCTGCCGGCGGACTGGCGGAATGGCTGTTGGATTGGGCGGAGCTAGGCTTTTGCGGCCCGGCGGTGGATCTCACGCTGCGCCGCAGCGAAAACGGTTCCTGCCAATTTTTGGACGAAAAGCAAAAATGCTGCACCATCCACCCCTGGCGCAGCTTCACCTGCCGTTCTCACTGCTGCCTGCCCAAAACGGAGCGGGCGGAAGCCCTGCGAGGGGTTCTCATCAACGCCGGCGAGGATGAACTGGTGCGCCAGCTGTTGAGCCTGCCCCAGCCGCCCTGGGCCGACCGCCTGGCAGAGTGCAGCCTGGCGGATTATGCCCCAAATGCCTTTTCCAATCTGCCGGCGGCCGATTGGGCGCAAGCTAAATTGCAGGATTTGGCAGGGCCGGAACTTTGGGCCAAAATTTTTCAGCCGGCCTAATCCAATTTATGCAAGCAATCTTTCGCCATCCTGCCCAAATTTTTAGGGAATTTACCCACGGCGGCAGGGGATAAACCTGTGGAAAATGTGGAAAACTCTGTGCATAACTTTAAGCCTTTGCCCAAGCCATTTGTAGGCATTGGCCGTTAATAAAATTTAATAACCCACCAAAAGTTGGTGGAAAAGCTCAACCCCGTTAGCTGGTGATTTATTTTGTTCGGTGGAAAATCCACCTTGGAAACGATTTTTAGTTTAGTACTAAAAAAAACCCAAAAATAATTGTTCGATTAGTCAAGAGGAGGCAAAAATGACTGAAAATGTAAAAAAACTGCCCCAGCGCGACCAGGTGCCGGCAGAACTGAAATGGGACGTGGCTTCTGTGTTTGCTAACGACGACGCCTGGGAGGCCGCCTTTGCTGAAGCGGAGGCCCTGCCGGAACAGGCCGCGGCTTATGCTGGCACACTGGGCCAAAGCCCGGAGCATTTGGCGGAATATCTGGAGCTACGTTGCGCTATGCTGCAAAAACTGGACAAACTTTTCCTTTACGCCCAAATGAAACGCGACGAGGACAACGCCAACCACCTCTATCAGGGATTGGCCGACCGCGCCCAAAATTTGGGAGTGCGCGTTTCCGCCGCGCTGGCCTTTGAAGCGCCGGAACTGCTGAGCATTGACGAAAACAAGCTGGAATGTTGGTTGATGCGGCCGGAGCTGGCTGTTTACCAACGCTTTTTTGCGGAGCTGCTGCGCCAAAAGCCCCACATCCGCACCAACGACGAGGAGGAAATGCTGGCTTTGGCCGGTGAGGTCTGCGCCGCGCCGCGCGGTATCTTTGGCATGTTCAACAATGCGGATTTGCACTTCCCCACCGTGCGGGATGAAACCGGCGCGCTGGTGGAAATCACCCACGGCAATTACACCCATTTGATGGAAAGCCCCAGCCGCCAAGTGCGGGAGGAAACCTTTAAGGGTTTATATGCCACTTACGCCGCCTGGCAAAACTCGCTGGCCGCAATGCTAGCCGGCAGCGTGAAAAAGGACGTTTTTGCGGCCAAGGTGCGCCGCTATGATAGCGCATTGGCCGCCGCTCTGTTCGCCGAGGACATTCCCCCTGCCGTCTATGATAACCTGCTGGCCGGCGTGCGGGCTCATCTGCCCCTGTTCTATCGCTATTTGCAGCTGCGGAGGCAGGCTTTGGGCCTGGATGAGCTGCATATGTATGATATTTACACGCCGCTGGCCCAGGAACGCCCGCGGGAAATCTCTTATCCAGAGGCCTGCCAGCTGGTTCTGCAAGCCTTGCAGCCGTTGGGCGAGGAATATGTGAGCATTGCCAGCCGCGCTTTCAGCGAGGGCTGGGTGGATGTGGCAGAAAATCAGGGCAAAACCAGCGGGGCCTACTCCAGCGGCGTTTACGGCACCAAGCCGTTTATTCTGCTGAACTGGCAGGGCAACCTGAACAGCGTGTTCACGCTTGCCCACGAGCTGGGCCACTCTATGCACTCCTGGTTTTCCAACACCAAGCAACCTTATATCTACGCGGACTACGAGATTTTTGTGGCGGAGGTGGCCAGCACGGTTAATGAAAACCTGCTGCTGCGCTATCTGCTGAACCGGGAAACTGACCCGGCCCAACGGCTGTTGCTGGTTAATCATTATCTGGACGACTTCCGGGGCACCGTGTTCCGCCAGACGATGTTTGCCGAGTTTGAAAAGCTGATTCACGCCGCGGCGGAGGACGGCCAAGCCCTCTCCTGCCGCTACTTCCAGGATGTTTACTATCAGCTGAATTTGGATTACTTCGGCCCCGATATGCAGGTTGACCAGGAAATTGATATGGAATGGAGCCGTATCCCTCATTTTTACCGGGCCTTTTACGTTTACAAATACGCCACTGGCATGTGCGCGGCCACGGCGCTGGCTCAGAATATCCTAAGCGGCGACGCGGAAAAGGTGGCCGCTTATATCGGCTTTTTGTCCGGCGGCAGCAGCCAAAGCCCGCTGGAACTGCTGCGCGGCGCTGGTGTTGATATGGAAAGCCCGAAAACGCTGGAAAGCGCCATGCAAGTTTTTGCTGATATGCTGGATGAGCTGGCCGCCCTTTTGCAGAAATAGCTAAAAACCGCGCCGCCAGCCGCTCACAATCGCCAACAACTAAAAAAATGCCAATGTAAATACGCAAAAACCCTTGACTTTAAGCAGTCAACGTGATATACTGGTGCATGTATTCAGGATAATAGCTTAGTATTGCACGTTTTAGTTTAGCGATATTTGTTCATTTTCTATGGGTACGAAAATATCAAACAGGAGGTACCCAAAATGAATAACGGTACAGTAAAATGGTTCAACGCAGAAAAAGGCTTCGGCTTTATTGCCAACGATGAAGGCGGCGACGACGTATTTGTGCATTTCTCTGCTATCCAGACTGACGGTTACCGCACTCTGGACGAGGGCCAGAAAGTAACCTTTGAAGTGGAAACTGACCCCAAAAACCCCAGCAAACTGCGTGCTGCCAACGTTTGCAAAGTTGACTAAGCAAACCAAACACTAAAAATTCAACCCCAGTCTCTGAAGAGACTGGGGGTTTTTATTAATAAAATTTGGCTTGACAATACGACAAATAATTTGTATAATTAACAAGGCATCGTAATGAACGGTAGGCACCGCAGGGGCAAAGTTTTGTTTTCGTACAATCCTTTTTGCACCTGCGGTATTTGTTCGCACTAAGCTCTGCCTGCGTCCAGCTTCGCAGGACTTGGCAATCGCTAACTGCTCACTTAACGGTTAGCCAAACCTCTTGCAAAGGAGGTGAGGCCTATGCGTATTAGCTTTGATTTATGGCATTTTCATGTCGTAATCACCATAAAGCTCAAAAAACATAGAGGAAACCGCCACTAACGGCCATTAGTAGCGGTTTATCAAATATAAACTGAGATTAAGGGCTAACCGCTTACTTGCGGTGCCTTTTTTATTATTATAGCATTTCAGATTGCTTTTGTCAATCTGATTTTTTATGAAAAAAACTATTGACTTTTTTGTACGCACGCTATATAATAAATGTGCGGACAGAAAAGGAGGTGTAAAAATGTCCCCAACACAGGGCAGACCGCATAGCGACAACCCTAAAAGTGAGCGTCTTTATATTCGCGTTACACCAGCAGAAAAAGCAGAGATACAAGCAGCAGCAAAAAAATCTGGTTTTACTTTGTTGGAACTTATACGAAAAGGAATAGAGGCGGTTAATAAAAAATAAAAAAGAGTGCTGGCTACACCCTGAACAAGTTACACCAACACTCAACCCCAAAATAAATGGAAGAAACAGGAGAGGATGTTGCTAATATGAATTACTCCATCAAGAAAATTATGCGAGCCTATTTTGCTGGCAAACTGCGCTGGGCAATCTTCTGGTTTGCTTTGGTTTGCCTGCTGTGCTATTTACAAATTGAACTGTTTTACGGCCCACTGGATTTTTTTTACCACACCTATCCCTATATAATGGGCGGAATTTGCTGCGTTGATTTAGTCGCTTTTTTAATCAGCCTGGGCAATCTGCTGACCCGTCTGGTTACGCGTTTCAATTACACCGGCCGCCTGCGCCGCGATTTGGCACACTGGCTGCCGGAACACCTGGCCGCCGACCCTTACGCCGTGTTGGATGAAGACATTTGCTGGCAACCAAATCCGCCCGCGCCGCTTTACCTAGGCGAGGAATGGCTGATTTTGCCCGGCCACGTTTTTCCACGAGCCAAAATCGTCGGCATTTTCTTTGAAGAGCTGCGCAAATCATTCCTTTCCAACAAAGTACGCCTGACGGTGGTGGACGAGCAGGGCAACAGCGGCTACTTGGACTTGCCGCCGCGCCTGCACCCAACGCTTTTCAATCAACTATCCCAGCTGCACCCCGCCGCCACCAATGCCGACCATTGCGTGCTGCGCGGCTTTTGGAAGCAGGAAAACCAGGATTATCACCGGCTGCGCCTGAGCAACGAGCCGCCCCGCAAATTGCCAAGATAACAGCCAATCAATCCGCAAACATTGGCGTGGAGAGGTATCTTTCGCCGCCGTCCGGCAGCAGAGCCACAATCATCTTGCCTGCGTTTTCCGGGCGTTTGGCCAACTGCGCCGCCGCCCAAACCGCCGCGCCTGAGGATATGCCCACCAACAGGCCCTCTTCTCTAGCCAAGGCCCGGCCGGTAGCCATTGCGTCGGCGTCCGTCACCAGCACAATTTCATCATACACCGTTCTATCCAGGGTTTCCGGCACAAAGTTTGCGCCAATGCCCTGGATTTTGTGCGCGCCGGCCTGGCCTGTGGAAAGCAGCGGCGAGCTGGCCGGCTCCACCGCCACCACTTGAATTTGCGGATTTTGCTGCTTCAAATAAGCGCCAACGCCGGAAATGGTGCCGCCGGTGCCCACGCCTGCCACAAAGATAGCCACCTGCCCCTCCGTATCCCGCCAGATTTCCGGGCCAGTGCTGCTGCGGTGCGCCGCCGGGTTAGCCGGATTGCTGAACTGGCTGGGAATAAAGCTGTGCGGAATTTCCGCCGCCAGCTCCTCAGCTTTGGCAATAGCCCCACTCATCCCCTGCGCGCCAGGGGTCAGCACCAGCTCCGCACCATAAGCTTTCAGCAAATTCCGCCGCTCAGCGCTCATCGTGTCCGGCATTGTCAGGATAACCCGCCAACCGCGGGCCGCCGCCACCGCCGCCAGCCCAATGCCGGTGTTGCCGCTGGTTGGCTCAATAATCACCGCGTCCGCTGGCAACAGGCCGCGGCTTTCCGCATCAGCCAACATCGCCGCTGCAATCCGGTCCTTAGCGCTGCCCGCCGGGTTAAAATATTCCAGCTTGACCAGCAGCCTAGCCGGCAACTCTCGCTTTTGGCTAAATTGAGTCAAATCCAATATAGGTGTGTTGCCTATTAAATCAGTTAGTGTTTGCGCAATCTTCATTTTGAAAACCTCCTTGAATCTATCCTAAAATATAAACCTAGTTGTTTTATAGGCTTTATTATAGCCCTCTGCCAGGGGTTTGTCAAGGGCTGGGTAGCAAATTCAAGTCGCTTTTTTACAAAATGACGTTTTTTATTTTCAGGCGGCCGCCCTCCAAGCTTAAAACCACGTCCGCCTGCGCGGCCAGGGCGGCGGAATGAGTTACCGCCAGCACGCATTTGTGCAGCTGGTGGGCGTTTTCCCGCAAAACCTCGCCAATTTCCGCGGCCGTGTCTGCGTCCAGGCTGCCCGTTGGCTCGTCTGCCAAAATCAGCGGAGCGCCGCAGGCCAAGGCCCGCGCAATCGCCACCCGCTGCTGCTGCCCGCCGGAAAGCTGCCGCACGCTACGCCGGGCCTCCGCCGCCGTCAGGCCAAGCCGGTGCAGGGCCGCCGCTGCATCCTCCCTGGCGGTTAAGGCCACATTCTCCAGCGGCGTCAGGTAATCCAGCAGGTTGTAGTTTTGGAAGATTAGGGCCACCCGGTTGCGCCGGTGATAAGCCAGCCCTCGCTGGGCAATATCCTCTTTCGCAAACAGTATCCGTCCCTGCTGCGGCGCGTCCAGCCCGCCCAACAGATTTAACAGGGTTGTTTTGCCGGAGCCGGACGGCCCCAGAATAGCATAAAATCGGCCGGAGGCAAACTCGGCGTTAAGGTTGTTTAATATTGGCCGGCCGGGACGACCCTTTTCATAGCTGTAGCAGATGTTTTGCAATAGCAATGTAGACATAAAATTCTCCTTTCAGCTTGTTTCAGCTCATTTTGCTCAAAATTTCGCGCGGCCGCAGACGCATTACCGGCACCGAGGCAAGACAGACGGCGGCAATGATGACTCCCAGGCCAATTAGATAAAGCATTGCCAAATCAAACGGCTCCACCGAAACCTTAATGCCGTCGGTTGCAGCTATGGCCTCGCCTCCCTTAGCGCCAAATTCCACAGCGGCTGCCGTTGCGGCCTCGTTTTCCGCCGGCAGGCTTTGGGCCAGCAGTTGGTTGCCAATTTGCTCCGCCACCGTGCAGCTGCTGAAATAGGAAAGGCCAAAGGCCAAAACGGCAAGCAGCAAAACCTCCAGCAGGTACTGGCCGATGATGGCGGCCTTGCTGAAGCCCAGCGAAAGCAGCACGCCGGTTTCATGCAGCCGGCTTTTACTCCAAAGGGTTAAAATCAGGGTCAGAATAATGCCGCTGACCAGGATAATTACCGTCAGCAGGGTGGGCAGCAGCTCGCTCAGGGCGTTTAAGGGGGCGCTTGCATTGAGATAAGCCTCATTGTCCGCCTCCACCGTAAAGGCCTGCCAATCAATTTCCGGCAGAGACTGAATTTCCGCCAGCACCCGCGCCATCTCCGCCGGGTCCTCTATGCCGACGCTCAGGGCGGAAAAGCCGTAGTTAAAATCGCTGCCATCAATGGCCAGGGCCGAGGGGAGGTCAATAAAAACCAGGTTTTGGATTTTATCGTAGGTGGGGATAATTTTCCCAAACGCCTCCACCTCCTTTGGCGCAAACAGGCCGACGATTTGCAGGTGCAACGTGGCTCCGCTGTGGGCCTCGTCCTTTGGGCTGTAACAGCGGACAGTTAGGTAATCGCCCACTTGCAGCTCACTTTTAGCCGCCAAATCCTCGCTGATTAACACCGCCTGCCGGTCATCTGGGCCAAGGTGCCGCCCGGCGGTCAACTGTAGGCTGCCGTCGCTGAAAAGCTCATCATCCCGGCTGTTGTAAACGCCCAGGGTTTTGGTGTGGCCCTGATATTTCGGGTCAATCGGCACGGTGCCCGGCAGCAGGGAAAGCTCCGGCAGAGGGGTTAGCCCCTCAAAGCGGCCGCTGCAATATTTTACACCTGCCACGCCCTTAATGGCGGCGATGTTTTCTGGCGTCAGCTGTTTGGTGGAATAGAGTAGAGAGCTTATTGAGGTTTTGCCGCTGGTTTCATCGTAACTTTCCGCCAGCTTTTCCTCCACCACGTAGGGGCTGTTCTGCCAATCCACAGAGATTGCCAGGCGGCCGCCCAGGCTTTGCCGCAGCTCCAGCTGGGCCTCTCCAGCCGCCCGCCAGATGGCCAGGCCGGTTAACACGCAGCTGCCCATTGCCAGCAAAATTGCCAAAAGCAGCAGGCTTTTTCCCTTTTTGCGAGTGACGTAATAAAACGCCCTTTGGCTGATATTCATTGTGATACCTCCGTTTTTTGATATTTTTTTGCGCGCATTAACAGCATAGCCCGGCAATGTGGAGGTAGTATGAAAAAAAGGAAAAAACTAAAAATTAATTATAAACTGCATTCCGTCGCCTGCCGCCATAGGCTCAAATGTGTAAGTCAGGCCCAGCGCCTGCAAAGCGTTGGCCACGATGTAAAGCCCCAGGCCGTTGCCGCCTTGCTGCCGGCTGCGAGCAAAATCCGGCCGCCAAAAGGGTTCAAAGCAGCGGCGCAGGGCTTCCGGCGGCAGGGGTGGGCACTCGTTTTGCACCACCAGGCGGCGCGCCTCCAGGCGCACGCTTACGGAGCGGCCGGCCGCAGTGTAAGCGACGGCGTTGGCAATGATGTTGGAGGCCGCCTTGCGGAACAGCCCACCGGCCAGGCAAACCGGGCATTGCTCCGGCAGCTCCAGCCGAAACTGCACCTGATGGGCTGCTGCAATCAGCTGATAGGGCTGGCAGATTTCCGCCAAAAGCTGGGCCAGGTTTAACGTCTGCGCCGGCTCGGCCGCCGGATTAAGCCGGGTGGCCGCCAAAATCTCCTGCAACATATTGCTCAGCCGCTTTACCTGCTCCTGGCAAAGCGGCAAATAAACTGCATGTTCCTGATACTTGCCAACGCCCAAAAGCATATTCTCCAAAGTTAGACTAAGGGCTGTCAGCGGCGTTTTCAGCTCATGCGAGGCGGCCCGCAGAAAATCCATCCTGGCCTGCTCCAGCTCCTGCACCGCCGCCTTTTCCTGCTCCAGATGTTCAATGGTGGCCAGCAGATTGCCGTAAAGCACATTCACATTTTGCGCCAGCGCACCGATTTCATCCTGGGCGCCCACCGGGCAGGCGGCCGCTTTTTCCAACCGGCGCATTTGCTCTGTGGCGGCGGAAATTTGCCCCAACCGCCGGGCGAGGGCCTGGGAAAAAAACAGCGAACAGCCAAAGGAAAGCAGCAGGGAAAAACTTAGGGAAAAGGGCATGGCTCTGCCGATTGCTCCGGCCACCAGCCGGTAATTGTTGAAGCTGAAAACCAAATCCGCCTGATTGCTTAGCGCAAACTGAAGCCGGGGCGCCAGTAGATAAATCAGGCCTTGGCTGAGGCCAACCACCAGCAGCATGCTAAAAAGGGTGTAAAGAAAAATTTTGGGCATAAGTTTTAAGTTTTTCATAGCTGCTCCTCATATTTGTAACCGATACCTTTAACCGTCACAATGCAGTTTAACCGCAGCTTGCGGCGCAGGTTTTTGATGTAAGTATCTACAATGCGTTCAAAAACGGCGCAATCCCGGCCCCAAACCGCATCTAAAATTTGGGAGCGGGTAAGCGCCAGCCCCTTGTGTTCCACCAGCAGTTTCAGCAGGGCAATCTCCTTTGCCGTAACCTCAATTTGCCCGTTGGCGTCGTGGGCGGTGTAGCCGGGAAAATTCACCACCACCTCGCCAAAGTGCATTTGCTCCGGCAGCCGCCCTTTGCCGCAACGCCGCAGCAGGGCGGTTACGCGCCGCCCCAACAGCAGCAGGGAAAACGGCTTGGTGAGGTAATCATCCGCTTGGGCGTCAAAGCTTTGCAGTTGGGTGTATTCGTCCTCCAGGGCGGTTAACATCAGCACCGGCGTTTTGCTTTGCCGCCGGATGGCCCGCAAAACCGCCAGCCCGGAAAGCTTGGGCAGCATAATATCCAGCACCACCAGGTCAACGTTGTTTTCGGCAAAAATTTGTAGGGCCGTTGCGCCGTCATAAGCAGGCAAAAGCCGGTGCCCGGCCATTTGCAGATATTCGCAGACTGCCTCGTTGCAGCCTTGGTCATCCTCCACGATAAGTAATGTCGCCATTTTTGCACCTCCCGCCTTAATATAGCATGGCCATGTGGAAACTGTGTGAAATCGGTAAGAAAATTTGCTAAAAACCTCTTGCATTTCCCGCCCACATCCATTATAATAATAGTTAATTGAATAGCTGTTTTGTTTGGTGGCCCCACCTGCCAGTGGCGGCAGCAGCCAAACAGGAGCCGGCGAAAAATCGGTTATGCCCAGCGCGCTGCAACCGGTTCTTTTGGCGGTTTTTTTATATTTAAATTTGACAAAAAGGCAGGCAAAAGTGATGGAAACAG
>Ga0073906_1003772_pt1 | contig 16405 bp, 10 predicted proteins | sample Inofromicrocosms_FD_65485 | JGI IMG/M metagenome (GOLD analysis project Ga0073906, IMG submission 65485) | Mouse cecum microbial communities from Vienna, Austria - Inoculum for glucosamine and mucus D2O microcosms | ecosystem: Host-associated > Mammals > Digestive system > Large intestine >... | reverse complement strand
GGCCCTGCGGAAAAGCTTTTCCCGCACTTCGGTTTCACGAAAGAAAACGTAGTCGAAAAAGCAAAACTTTCCTTAGCCAAAGCAAATAAATAGAAAATATACCGAGGAGCGCGTTTTAAAAGCGCTCCTCGGCTTTTTTATTTATTTAAGGTTTTCCCTTGCGGTGGCGGAAGATTAAAATGGACTGACTACCTTCCGCCTTTACCATAATATATAACTATGTATATTATGCCGCATCCAAATTTATTTTATAGTAAATTTCAATATTTTGCGGTTGTCCGTTTTCTTTTGGCGCGCCGATTATTATCTTATCGATAAGTTCCAAGCAAAGTTCTCTCGTAACCGAAACGTCGCGCAAATGCTTCTTAATTCTTCCTATAAACTCATCGGCATCAATGTTCGCCTGTTGAACGGAAGATAAAACTTGTTCAAGTTCATTGATTTTAATATCCAACTCCTGCCTTTCGGCTGAATACTTTTCAATTAACTTTACGCACAAATCAGCAGGAATCTTTCCTTCGAGCTTTTCTTCGAAAGCCGACTCTATCAAAGAGTCAAGTTTTTTGCATCTTAATTTATCGTTGACAAGTTCGGTTTGTTTATCAAATTGCTCACGTCGTACGAATTGCGTTTGTTTTAAAATAAAATTCTCTTTAACTTCCGCTTCGTTTGCAATGATAAATTTCGCTCTTTTCTTTACATCGTCGCAAATCAGCTTTTCAATGTCGGCGGCTTTTATATAGTGGCTGAAACAAAACGATTTCCCGTAACGCTTATGTCCACCGCAATTGAAGGTATAGACAATACCGCTTTTCTTACCGTTCTTCTTTAAAGAATAGTATTCCAGTTTCATTTTCGAACCGCAATCCGCACAATACATAAAACCCGAAAGCGGATGAACCAAACCTGTTCTCGTCTTTTTACCTTGACTTACAGACTTTTCAACTTCCTTTACCCTATCCCAAAGTTCCTTTGAAATAATTGCAGGATGTGCATTTTCAGTAACTAGCCAGTCTTCTTCGGGGCGCAAAACCGCTTTATGATTTTTATACGAAATCGTGGTTCTGCGTTGCAATGCGAGATTACCGATATAAGCAGGATTTTGCAAAATCTTACGCACGCAAAGTTGTGTCCAAAGATGATTACTTTGAGCCGACAAATACTTCCCCGTCTGTTTAACCAGGTAATCGCGCGGAGTAAGAATTTTCTCTGCATTAAATATTTCCGCAATCTGTCCGGGAGAAATTCCCTTTGCTCTTAACTCGAATATTCGCTTAACGATGCCGCTCACTTCTTCGTTTACGACGTATGTTCTTTTACTATCGTTACCGAATAAATATCCGTAAGGCGCGTGCGACATATTACTTTTGCCCATTTTTGCATTTGCCGTAAATATCGCACGAACTTTCCTGCTTGTGTTTGCCGCGTACCATTCATTGAAAACGTTAGTAATAGGCATCATATCCATTGCGGTTGAATTTGCTCCCGCTGTATCGATATTATCGCTGACTGCAATAAACCGAATTCCGAAAGAAGGAAATATATAGTCTATGTATTGTCCGACTTGAATATAATTTCTGCCGAAACGAGATAAATCTTTTACAACTATTGTATTAATAACTCCGCTTTTGGCATCATTTAACAGCCTTTGGACCCCGTCGCGGTCAAACGTTGTTCCGGATATTCCGTCATCTACGTAAACGTCGTGAAGCTTCCACCCTTTATCCGCTATGTACTTTGTCAATAGCATCTTTTGGTTTTCGATAGACAATGATTCGCCTGCTCGCTCGTCATCACGGCTTAATCTGACGTAAATTCCTACTATGTAATTGTTATGCTTTGATTTCAATCTTTTACCTCCCAAATCAAAGCAACCCGTATTCTGTTGATTGTATTCTATCATATTACCTCCCTTTTTGCAAGGTCAAAGACAGAATTAAATATATTTTTATATATTAATCCGTTTTCAATATCCTCATAGGCTTTTGAAACGGCTATTCTTGTTATTATTTCATCAATATTCTTTTCCCCATTATAATAACTTGTTACGGCAAATTTTCTTTTACCGATATTTTTGATTGAGTGTTTTGTTGTTTTGTTCGTATCATTTCCTCCGAAAAATTTAATTAATTATATTCAGTTTTCATATTCGATTTCCTTTCGCGACTCTATGCGCGTATCTGAACGCAACTTTATTTCTGTTTGCGCTATCCGTTCTATGACGGTAATTTCCGTATAAAAAAGCCGTGATTACTCTTTAAGTCCTGTTTCGTTCTCATATTCCTATGGACGTATTCTTCACGGTCATTTCGTTTTCTTATTTAGTTGTTGTTACTTATGCCAACCGTTTGATTTAGATTTGAACGGCGGTTTCGGTGCGTTCTTGCGCTCGGTTGCCGTGCGCTTTGCTTCGTCTAACTTGTCGGGCGCGTACTCGTTTACAAAAGCGACAAACTCTTTGTACTTCTCTAATTCGGGTATGCGACGCTCGGCTTTCTGCAACTCGCTAAAAAGGTTTTCACGATCTTTGTCCGTGATTTTCTTTTCTTCTTCGAGCCGCCTGTACTCGGTAGTAAGTCCGACAATCATCTTCCGTAACTTCGTAGGCGATAAAGGAAGATTACCGCTCATCGCTTCGTGAAAAGCGTCTAAATATCCCTGTAACGGCTTTAATTCTTCCAACGCTTTATCTCTCGTTGCAACGGCTGTTTGCGCCTGCTCGATTACTTCTTCGGCGTGGACTTTTTCTTGTTCAAGACTTGCAAGCTCAGCTTCTTGTTGCGCTTTCTGCCATTGATACTTTGTCGTATGCTTTTTATTTGAGCCGACTTCGCCGCGATCCAAACCGTAGTGAACGCCTATTTGCTCGTGAAAGCTATCCTGCAAATTACCGTAAGATAACTGCCCGCCGCGTTCGCCCCAAAAGTCCGAGCTACATAGTTTCGGCTGTTCCAACGAAACGTACTCATAAACGCTTTTGCCGTGTTCGTCTTTCTTCTGAATAGGCGAACCTTTTTCGTTTCGCAATACTTTTCCGTCTGCGCCTTTCTCGTAAACTTTCTTTTTGGCGGTGTCCACTATGGGTATGTAGTAGAGTTGCAAATGCGGCGTCTTTTCGTCTAAATGGATAACGGCAGACAGTATGTTTTTATCCGTTCCTTTATAACCGATTTCCCGTAATGCAAACTCATAGCAACGGTTAAAAAACTCCATTACCGCATACGGTGTTTCTTCGCCTTTCTCCCAACCGAGCCGCTCGAAAAACTCTGTATCCGAAGTAATAATCATACCTTCAAAAGCAACTGACTTTTTCTTCTCGCGGAAGGTCGCGTTTAACTCTTTCATTGTCTTTTTCCATTGAGCGGTTAAGCCGCCTTCCGACTTCTTGAAATAGAGATTGAGCGGTGTGCGTTCGCTGTCTATATCTTCGTTGCGGTTATGCACTGAAGTTCTTTCCGCTTCGGCACCGATTTTGCCTAAACTGTTTTTATTAAATGGTTCTACTCTGACTACCTGATAACTTATAATTTCTTTCCTCCTGCAATAATTGCTCCCTGCAAGGGCGAACTTGGCTACTTGTAGCCTAGTGAGATATGGATATACTCCGCATATCCCGTTTTGTCCGTCCGAGCGGTAGACTTCAATTTTGCCGTTTCTTGTGCTTTTGCTTACCGTTTGCTTACCGTATTAGGGTGGTCTTATTGTCATTGGGTTTAACTCCGTATTGTTAGTATTTATATCTTCGTCCACGCAAGAAAGAGCGGATAGATACCGTAAAAAAGACGCGAAAAAAGCCGCTGAAACTGTAACGTATCACCGACTTCTAACCGTATTTAGCAACTTCAAATTGCTCTATGGTGGTTAGCCATTCTATAAGATTGTTTGCATAGTTTTAGCTCAAAAGATACCTCGTTTTCCGAAAAAATTGTATACTTATAAAAGCCTATCACGGCTTGCGGATTTTTGCGTACACTTAAAAAACCTACGCTCCATTCGTAAGCTAAGGCGCGGGCGACTTTACACCCAAAACCTTCTGCCTTCTGGGGACGGACTTCGTCCACCGCAGAACTCCTATCCCGAAGGGTACAATACCACGCAATAGTCTATGTGTCGCCTATTACGTTTATCCTGCCTGCCGCAGTTACATTGTATTTATACTCTTTGCATTCTTAATCAAGTATATTGGTTGTAATAAAGTCCACCCCAAAACCAATCAATTCTTCGGCTTTTTGACTGTCGTCACACGTCCAACAGTTGATTGCAATATTACTTTCGTGAAACTCTTTTATTTTTTCTTTCGTAAGCAAGTCGTAACGTATATCCAAATCAAACCCGTATTCTTTCAGCGATTTTATCAGCCCGTCGTCGAATTTTTCCGTCAGAAATTGTATTTTCTGTTTAGGTAAGAGCTTGCGTACAGCGACGAGATTTTCAAAATCAAACGAAATAAAAATTATTTTATCAAGCGTATACTCCTGTTTGCAGATTTCTATAATTTCCTCAATGTTACTTTCACGCATAGATTTTTTCAGCTCGATTACCGCAACCTTTTTATAACGAGAAATCACTTGTAAATACTCTGACAACATCGGCATTTTGGATATGCCGTCTTTAAACTTTAAAGAACGCAAAATTTCAAAATCAGTCTCTTCGATAATTAAATTTTGCTCGCATAATCTACCTGTACCGTCATCGTGGAATATTATATATTTACCGTCCTTCGTAACGTGCACGTCCGTTTCTATACCGTAAAAAAGACGTTTACAAGCCGCTTCGAAAGCCGCCAACGTATTCTCCGTTTCCATACCGCTCAAACCGCGGTGCGCTATCATTTTAGTAGACATATTCAAAAACCCATAATAAAATTTGATATTTTTTTAATTTGTTCTTCGTCACATCCGGAGCTGTCGTCCTGTACGCCGCAAACCAAAAACCCGCCGACCTTTGCCGCTTTTATTGCAGTTAGCGCGTCCTCGAAAACTATACATTCCGAAGGGTCAACGCTGAGTCTTTTTGCTGCTTTCAAATATATATCGGGATAGTTTTTCGGGCGACTGACTTCTTCCAACCCCGTAATAATGCTGATATATTCGGTTAGATTATTGCTTTTTATAAACGCTTCGGCACAACGTATATCGCTTGCCGTAGCGATTGCCATAACAACGTTTTGCTCTTTTAGAGTTTTTAACGCTTCAAGCATGTACGGCTTTGTTTTAAAGTCCTTATTGTAATATTCAACGGTTTTTTCAATCCAAAACGAATAGACTTCTTCTTCACAGAAATCAAGCGATAATAACTTCAGAATTTCACCCACCCGCTTGCGCATGGGTATATGATTGACTTTCATTGTAAAGCCCTGCGGAAGCTCGATTTTAAGATAATCTATAAGCATAGCGTAAATTTCACTCCATCTCCCCATAGAGTCGGTGAGCGTTCCGTCCATATCGAAAATTGCACCCTTGATATTGTTTGTTTTTATAAATTCGGATAGTCCCATTTATTTATTTTCGAAAATCTTTTTAAGTCTATCAACGGCAACCTTAGGAGTACGGTCAGCATATAAAAGCCCGTTTACCTCCAACTGCACGTCGGTGAGCTGGGTATAACAGTATCCCTGAAACTCCGTTTTCGCAATGCCTTTTATAAGCTGTTCAAGCCTCTCGCACAGGTCATCTGCATTCTTTGCGCCGTTGCCGTAACCCCAAGTTTCGCCGTTCGTCTCGTTTACAAACGCTATCCCGCCGAACTCGGTAAGCAGCACGGGCTGTCCTTTATAGCTGTGCCCGTCCGCAAACAGCGCCCAGCCCTGCGGGTGCATACCGTCGTAATTTCCGTTATACTTTATCGGGAATTCTTCCGCGCTTTTAATTTCGTAGTCGTGTATCGACAGAATGTCGCTCTCTTCGATATTTTCAAACCCGTCGTTCGTGGATACAAGCCTTGTATCGTCCAGACTTTTAGTAAGATAATAAAGACTTCTGGCAAAGTTCTGCTGGGATTTGTTTGTTTTGATTTCTCTCGCACCCCAGCTTTCGTTCAACGGAACGTACGCTATTACGCTTGTAAAGTTCTTAGCTACGTTTACTATCTCCTGCCATTCGGCGGTGATTGCCTTTACCTCTCTGTCGCAGAATGTATACGCGGACGGCATTTCCGCCCAGACCAGAAAGCCAAGCTCTTCCGCATAATAATAAAAATAGGGGTCTTCAAGTTTTTGGTGCTTTCTCGCGCCGTTAAAGCCCATTGCCTTTGAAAGCTCTATATCTTTCTTCAATGCTTCAACGCTCGGCGGAGTAAGTCCGCTCTCTATCCAATAGCCCTGGTCTAATATCAGCCGTTGGAAAAGCGGTCTGTCGTTCAGATAGATTTTACCGTTTTCTACGCTTATTTTTCTTAAACCTATTCTCGCGTGCGCGTTATCGCAAATGTTACCGTCTTTATATAAAACGTAATCTACGTTTATGAGGTTGGGGTTATCCACCCACCACAAAAGCTCGCCGAAGTCAAACGCGTTGTCCGCAAGATTAATACTATAATTAGTGCGCTTGCCGTCAAGGCTTATGCGCTGTTTCTTTATCCTTTTGTCCTTAAAGGTTAAAACTATTTCAGCTTCGTCCGCTTTACCGTATAGCGTTTCTATGTAGCCGTAAACTCTGCGGTTGTCGATATCCGACTGCAACGAATAATTTTCTATGCAGTCCACGCCGAAAAACTCTATCCAGACACTGCCCCATATACCGGTATTAGGATAATAGAAACAAGAAAACTGTTCGCCCGTCCAGCTCTGCTTTCCTCGCGGCACCGCCGTTTCAGGCGTGTCTATACAGCGCACCACTATCTCGTTTTCGCCTTCCTTTAAATATTCGGTTATATCCGCAGAAAAGGGCGTGAACCCGCCGATATGCTTTATAACGTGGTTGCCGTTCACCCACACGTCCGTTTCGTAGTCCGAAGCGGTAAAACACAACAGCGCGCGCTTGTTTTTTTCGCTGACCGTAAATTTGCGTTTATACCAAACTGTATCGTGCACGGAAATATCGCCTATTCCGCTCGCCTGCCACTGATACGAAAACGGTACGTTGATTTTACGGTCGTAATTTTGCTTGTCGCCGAACCCGAACTCCCATTCGCCGTTCAGGCTCTGCCATATGTCGCGCCTGAATTGAGGGCGGGGGTATTCTTTTCTTTCATATTTCATTTCGTAGTTTCCTCTATATGCCATATCCAACTGCCGCAGTCGGGCAAACGCGGATAATGTACTCCCGCGCTCATTAAAGCCTTGCCGCTTGCCGTAACGCCAAGCTCTTTTATAGTATAAGTCTTGTTTTCGTCAAGCCCGTTTAACTTTAATAATCTGTCGTGGTCGCACGGGTCGCCACGGAATCTCTCACCCACAACATAGGCTTCGGTTTTATCTTTCGCTACTATCATTTCGCAAAAATAATCAGTTTCGAACGGGTTTGCAAGTCTGAACAAATCACCATTTAACACAAGTCCGTCTATGCGCTTGTAATTTGCTATCTGCTCTTTTACTTGTTCTTTCTCTTCCGCTGTAAGTTTGGTCAAATCCAATTCATATCCCGTTGCGCCAAGCGAGGCTATCGCTCCGCGGGTATTGAATGGCGTAATTCTTTGCGTCTGGTGGTTGGGACAAGCCGATACGTGGCAGCTCATAGCGCTTACGGGATAACACATAGACGTCCCCCACTGTATCTTGGTACGTTCTAAGCCGTCCGTGTCGTCGCTCGTCCATATCTGCGGGAAATAATACAAAGCTCCCCCGTCGAACCTTCCACCGCCGCCCGCGCACCCTTCGAAAAACACGTCGGGGAAAGCGGAAGTAAGCCTTTCGGCAAGGTCGTAAAAGCCGAGCGTATATCGGTGCGCAAACTCGCCCTGTCTGTCTGCAGGCAAGCTTGCCGAAAAGTTTTCGGTTATATCTCTGTTTTTATCCCACTTTACGTAAGAAATATCGTTTTCTTTTAAAACTTTACTTACCGCATTAAAAACGTAATCAACTATTTCCTTTCTTGTGAAATCAAGAACTAATTGATTTCTGCCACGGCAAGGCTCTACGCCCTCTTTCTTTATCGCCCAATCGGGATGCGCGCGGTATAAGTCGCTATCTTCGGATATCATTTCCGGCTCGAACCATAAACCGAATTTCATTCCGTTTTTCTTGCAACGGTCTATTACGGGCTTTAACCCGCCTTTCAGCTTTTTATTATTTACAAACCAATCGCCCAAGCCGCTTTTATCGTCGTCCCGCTTCCCGAACCAGCCGTCGTCCAGAACGAAGGCGTCTATCCCGAGCTTTGCCGCCTCATCTATAATCGCAAACAGTTTTTCGTTATCGAAACCGAAATAAGTAGCTTCCCAATTGTTTATAACTATGGGCCTGCGTTCGTATACGCGCTTCGGGTCTATTACGTATTCGCGGAAAAAGTCGTGATATGCCCGCGACAGTCCGCCAAGCCCCTCCGCCGAATAACACAGTGCGGTTTGCGGAGTTATAAAACTCTCACCGCCGTCTAACTCCCAACCAAAAAGATAGTCGTTGATTCCGCCTTGAACCCTTACGCTTTTATTGCTTGAAACCTCCGCCGTAATCGCGAACGAGCCGCTGTACAACAGGTTAAAGCCGTAACACTCGCCGCTGTTTTCGGTGCAACTGTCAGCAAGAATTGCCATAAACGGATTCATTTGGTGCGAAGAATATCCGCGCGTCGATTCTATCCTCAGCGTCCCTTCCGCAAGCGGAGTAATTACGGGTCTTCTTTCGCTTGCCCAACTACCCGCAAGCCTAAGCGCGGAATACTGTTTATCAATATCGGGCAAATTCGTACAAAACGAGAACGCCTTTTTTAGCTTTATACACGTCTTTCCGGTATTTCGTATTTCCGTGTTTTTTATTAACACATCCGAGTTGTCCGACACCGAATAATTCAAATCTATCTCGATATCCGAAAAATCGTCTTTTAATGTTATAGTCAAGGTATTATCGGCTTTTCTTACGCAAGGCTGACCTTTTATACGCGCTACACCCCCGGATATGGCGTGTTTAACGTATTTGAATGAACTCATAACCGAGCCGTCTTCTCTTTCCGCAATTACCGTTGCCGAACGGAAATCGCCCCGTCCGAAGAAGCCGCACTCCGAAGGCATACAATCCGTTAACATATCCGCATTTATATCTTCGGGATTGGGGGAAAGCTTTTCGCCCTGCGTCTTTATTAAAAACGCAAGGTCGCTTTCTCCTATCTTTTTTCCGTAATACAAATGTTGCAGATAGCCAGCCCTGTTCACAAATATTGCATAGCTGTAATTTTTGCCGCTTAATATAAAGCCATCCGATAGTTTATCAAAATATATCATTGCATTATCCTTACAGATAAAATTTAATCTCGTACTCTTTGTTTACGTCGATTTTCAGAGGTACGGAAATTACGCCGCCGTCGGGCGCGTTCTGTTCGGTATTCAAAGGGAATACCAAGCTATGCTTTTGGGCTTTTACAAAACCTACCTCTTCGCCGTTCACCGTAACTTTTTTAACGCTGTCCGAGTCCTTTAACAGGTGATATTTAAAAGTGATTTCGCGCATTTCAAAGCACTTTTCGCCCTCGAATTTACCTTCTGCTGCGTGCAGTTTTATAACGTAAGCGTTGCAATTTTCACAATAGTACGCCACGTATGCGCTCTTGCGGTATTGACCGAGCTTATACGCCGTAGTTTCGGTATCGTCCTCGTATAAATAGCCGCTGTCTTTTGCCTCTTTGCAGGGGTAGAAGTCGTAGACGAGCTTATCCCATTTCTGCTCTTTTGTATTATGAGCCTCATATGCAAGCGGTATAAGCGCGCCCAAACGCACGAACAAAGGCGTTTCTCTTAAACCGTATTCGCGCGATATGTTTTTTCCGCCGTTATGGATTTTGCCCGTAAATAAGTCAAGCCATTTACCTGACGGAAGATATGTTTGCGTTATACCTTCCGTATTTGTTTCGCAGTAAAAAAGTCCGATTGCCGCTTCGCCGCCCGCCTGAAAGTACTCTATTTCGACTTTATGCGGCTTGTCGCCCTCTATGGTTTTCAGATGAAAATTCATTGCAGAATGCAAAGTTTTATCTTCAAATACTTTTTCACCGTCTATCCACACGGTTGCGCCGTCGTCGCAACGCACAATAAGCTCTACGTCCCTTACAAACATTATATAAGTTTCAAATCGTGCGGAAAAATCATATACAGGCACTCCCTTCTCGGGCGATGTATGGTTTAAAACTATATTGAGTTGTTCATATTCGGCATTTGCAATTGGCTCGCCTTGCAACTCCGTTCCGTTGTAGTAGATGGCTTTTACAGGCTTTAAGAAATTTTTCTTTGCAACCGGCAAAGGATTTTTGCCCGCAATCGGCTTAAATAAAATATCGTTGCCGAGCATATATTCATCAGTCAGTTTTACAGCCTTTATATCTTCGGGATATTCCCAGCCTAATGACTTAAATATCGGCTCGCCATTCTCATAGGCTTCGTATGCGTTTTTATAAATTACGGGAAGTAATCTATAGCGTAAATTGTTGTATTCTCTTACTATATCGAGCGTTTCCTCATCGTAAGCCCACGGCTCGCGGAAGCGCTCGACAACATTTGTGCAGTGCGGGCGGAACACGGGCGACAGCGTGCCGTACTGCATCCAACGGATAAACAATTCTTTATTAGGATTGCCTATATGTCCGCCGCAGTCCGAATTAATATACGGCAAGGCATTATTGCCCGTTCTTATCATCGAATCAATTTCCTGCGCAAGCGCATCAAAATCGCTTTGGATATCTCCCGTCCACTGCACCGAATAACGGTGGCTTGCACTTGAATAGATTTTTACATAACAACCGTTTGCGATATTGTCTACGTTGCCCATAATAACGGGACGGCGGTAAATATTTTTATTCCCCGATTTTTTCTGCCAGAAAAGACGCGTAATTTCGTCAAACAGATAAAGACCTAAGGTTTCGGGATTTACGCTCTTTGCGGGCGAAACAAGTTTGGTACCCCAATTTCTGTCGTACCACCATATGTCCAGTCCTTTTTCCATAATCGCCTGCAAATTCTTTTCGCGGTAGGCAATTTCTTCGGGCGCGAAAACCTGCTTGCCGTCGACCGGTTCGGGGTGGTCGTTGAACATTACCTCCACGCCGTGCGCGTGCGCAAAGTCCAAAAACCTTTTCATATCGGGAAAAAGTTTGGTATTGATATCGTATCCCCATCCGTTTTCGCAGGAACGCCAATCGGTGTCTATAACCATTACGTCCAAAGGCACGTTATGCTTTTCGTAATCTAATATAAGCTGTTTTGCTTCTTCTTCCGTATAGGCGTAGTATTTAGAGTTCCAACCGCCGAGCGTGGATAAACGCACAAGCTCGCACCTTCCCGTAAGTTCTACGTAGAGTTTTCTAAGCTTCTTTGCGTTCTTTTGACATAACAAAAGATAAACGTCTTGCACGTTTTCTTCTACTTTATATTCGCCCTTGCGGTCGACGGAATATCCGCCCTCGGGTACGATAATTCTCGGCGTGTCCGATATTGCGAACACTTCGGGAGTTTTATCCAATGCGGGTAGCTCTCCCGAATTTGCAAGTTTTTTATAAGTATAAACCTTTTGCCCATTCTTTTCAAGCCTTACGCCCGTAAGCGATTTGGCGTTTTCGGGAATATATAATTCGTATTCTCCGAAACAAACAACGCCGTCGTTTTCTGAATATTCGACGTCATCTTTATAATCAGTTTTATTCGGCATGAAAAAAGTATTGTCATCGCAGAATTTGCCGTTTTTTGCATATTCTATGCGTACAATATCTTCGTTTAATAGCTGTACTCTTATGCTGTTAATAATAAATTGATTCATAATATCAGTATTCCCCATTTCAGAAAACGCACCTCGGGTTGCCCACACCTATGCATATTGCCGCATTCTTTACGAAAGGAAGCCAACCGTCCGCGCCTTCGGCTTTGTTTGCGGCTAAACGTATGAGCGTACCGCTGCCCTTGAACTCGTCGTTGCCGTCTATAAACCGCGGCTTGCCGTTTTTATCCTCGAAATAGAAAGATACGTTAAAGCCTTTGCGCACTATTCTGACGTATATGCCGCCGTTTTTTCTGAACAGAGTCGTATACTCAGTCTTTGCGGATTCTACCGAACCCGACTGCAACCTTTTATAAGTAAGACCTTTGGTGTTATAGCCTATACCGAAGTTATACCAGCCGTCGCCGTTAAGCGTTTCCGTCCTGTTGAGATTGTAATTGGTCTGCACCTTGGCGGCTTCGGGAAATTCGCTTATTCCCTTCCCGTCCTTATTCGTCCATCCCACGAACATGCGCACCGTGAAGTCGGAGGATATATCGTCGAAATCAGAGGACGGCGAAAAAGATTTCGTTACCAAAATATTTCCGTAATCGGACAAATCGGAGAGTTTTACAGGCTCAACCGAGCTGTCTTCAAGCTCTGAATAGGCTATTTCGGTGCTACAGGTTTTATCGGTGAAATATCCTCCGCACGAGCTGCAATAATAGAAATTTTTGTACTTTCCGACCGTTTCATCCTGAAACTGCGCCGTGTGCGGACGCTTGGTTATGGTAATCTTTTCAACGGATATAATATTCAAGCCGTCGCCGTCCGAAAACAGCTCGCCGCATTCCGTACACTTATAATGCTCGAAATTACCTTCGTTTTTGCAGTCGGCGTCTTTTTGCGCAACTTTGGTTATCGTATGATTGCACGGCGCGTCCGTTTCGTCCTTACACGCCGTAAACGTTGCGGCAAGCCCGAACGCCATAACGATTGCGGCGACGACTGCCGCCTGTCTTTTTATTTTCATAATTTTTCTCCTGATTAAAAAAATGGGGGAAACACAATACAAAATTAATTATATCGTCGTTTTCCCCCGTCAATTTACCGTTTGAATTTACTCCTTGCCGCCGCCGAAAGAAATTCCTTCTATAAAGAATTTCTGACATATGAGATAGACTATGATAAGCGGAAGCATAGAAAGCAACGCAGTCGCGCATTGGAACGCATAATCGAAGTCGCCTTCCATCATATAGTTTACCGATTGTTGCACCGCAAGCTGCAACGTCCACAGGCTCTTTTCGTCGACAAGATACATAAGCGCACCCGCATAGTTGTTGTAACCGCCTACGAAACCGAATATGAACTGCGCTATAAGCGCGGGCTTAGAAAGCGGAAGAACTATCGTGAAAAATATCTGCCAGAAATTCATTCCGTCTATTCTCGCAGCCTCGACTATCTCGCCGCTTATGCCGTCAAGATACGGCCGCAGAAAGAAAACCGTGCTTGCGCTTGCAAACAGTCCCGGCACAATGAGCGGCAGAACTGACTGCCACCCTTCCGTCCAACCGAGGTTGTCATAGAACATATATCCTACGAATCCGAATGCGCCGAGAGGTATGAACATAAGCGTTACCGTGAACATAAACAGTGAGTTTTTAAACGGAAACTTACCCTGCCAATAGCAATATGCAACGAGAAGCGATTGCAATAGCCCCGATGCGAGCGGTATGAGCGTTATCCACATAGTATTCAGAAAACCGCGCAACAGCATCGGAATACCGCCGACGTTAAAGGTCTTGTTGGTAAACAGCCTTTGATATCCCTCTAATGAAAATTCCTTCGGCCACCAGATAAAGCTCGTTGCCGTTTCAAATTCCGACCGCGGCGTAAAAGATGATATAAGAATTATCATAAACGGCGCCAAAATCCACAGCGTATACAGTCCGAGAACGACGTATGTAGCTATACGCCCTACCGAAACGGGCTCGCGCTTTTTACGGGGCTTGAAATTGTCGTCGGAAGATTTCAGTTCGTCCGATTGTAAATTGTTTAGTATTCTTAAAGTTTTCGTCTGCATATCAACCCTCCGAAGCCTTGTTGCGCGCACGGATTATCGGGAACGAGATAAGGAACGTAACGGCAAACAGGAACCAGCTCATAACGGCGGCGTACTCCATTTCGTCGTTATAGACGCCTTGCAGATAGATGTAATAGTTTACCGTAAGTCCTACGTTGTCCGGTCCTGCGGTCTGCGTCCAGTCGAGCGGAGCAAGCACGAGCACGCTGTCGAAAACCGCAAGTCCTTGCGTAACGCTTGCAAGCAGCAAAAACAGAAGTACGGATTTTATTCCCGGAAGCGTGACGTGCCAAAACTTGTAAAAAGCGTTTGCGCCGTCGAGCGAAGCCGCTTCGTAAAGAGCGGGATTTACGTTCTTGAGCGCGGCTTTGAACATTACTATACCGTAGGCGGGAGCCTGCCACACTATCGTTACGTACACGCAGACAATCAGCCGCATAGGTCTGTCGGAATCGTTCAGCCAGTCGATATTCTGTCCGAGTATGGAATTGAGAATACCCAAATCCTTATTGAACACCCACATCCACATTATCGCTACGGCAACTCCCGAGCAGATATACGGTATAAAGAAGATTATCTGCAAAATCTTTGCACCTTTAACCTTTTGTTCGAGCAGTACCGCTATAACAAGCGATATCAACAGAGTAATAATCTGCGAGGTTGCAAGTATGAGCGTGGATTTCCACGAACCCCAAAATTTCGGATCTGTGAATACCTGCCTGAAATTATCGAAGCCGTTCCATTCCATCGTCGTTATATCGTTTGCCTGCATATCGGTAAACATAGAAATAAACGACAGTACGACGGGAAAACCGTTAAAAAGAAAATATGCTATTATCGGCGTAAAAACAAGCGCAAGGCACAGCCAGCTTACCGGCTTCCACCTTATTTTACGCTTGGGCACGGACTCGGCAAAGGATAATTTTTCAAGCGCTTTTATGCCGCCCATTATCTTATCCCCTTGATTACGCAGAACATATCGTTTAAAGCCGTTTTTGCTGCTGCGGCTCTTTCCTGCTCGAATGCGGAAAGCTTTTTCTTCCCACGTCTTACTTCCTCGTTAAACGGGTTTGACCAATTCGTTACCCAGCTTCCGTTTTCAAAATACCCCCAGTCGCCCCTGCCTGCGTTTACCGAAACCTTAGCTACGGCGTACAGATTCTTGCCTTGCGAAATTTCATCGTTCTTGGCAAAATCCGCGCCGAAAGCCGTTTCGACCGCTACGGGGAAGGTCGTGGTTTTTGCAATGTATTTCTGTCCTTCGGTCGCAACCCAGCTGATAAAGTCCCATGCGGACTGATATTTTTCGGGGTCGGAGCAGGCGGGGATAGCAAGAGCCTGCGAAATGCTTGCCGAAGTGCCGTTGCCTATTATCGGCGTGCCGTCTACCTTCTTTATATCGCCGGTGTACGTCTCACCGTCATAAGTTTCGCCTATAACCTTTAAGTGTTCGTTCTTGAAGTCGTTTGAATCGTTTCCCGAATAGTACACGCTTCCGCCCTCGTATTCCCGATAGGTTTCGGGCAAGCAGATATTGAAATCGGGGTTTGACATTCTGTTTTCTTCGAATTCACTGCCCCTTGTCATTGCAAGTTCGCCGTTGTTAAACCAAATCTTGGCTTTGCCCGTATCGGGGTCCGCTACTCCGTAACCCTTGTAAGTTTTACCGCCACGCTCGTCGACTACCGTATCGGTAGCCACTTGCAACGAAATGTACTCCTTAATGGCGTTATACTGCGACTCTATGGCGTAAACCCCGTCCATAGTTGCGATATCGGTTTGATTGACCTTATCCTCGTAACGCACTATTTCACCGGCGGCATAGGTTGCGCCGTTTATAACCGTGCCGTTCTTTGTTACTATATAATTAGCGCTTGTGTCGAGAAGCGTAAAATCGTATTCCCTGCCGTTATAACCCATAACGTCGCCGCCCACCGACCAGCCGTAATTAAACCAATACTCAGATACAAAGCCGTATTTAGTCGGAGATTTCGTACCCGTTACCGAGCCGTCGTTATGCTCGGGCGAAAAATATTTCAAAATATTTCTCTGCTCTTCCCAATTCATACCTATACAATTATTGAACACCTTGTAAACGTCGTCGCCTAAAAGGTTTTTGGACTTTTTCATGCCTGAAACAGGCGCTTCTTTATACTCTGCATAACCGTGGGGTTTGAGATTTGCGCCGTTATCCGCATTATATTTGTCAAGTTCTTCTTCGGGTACAGATATGATATTGATGCCCTGAGACTTAAAAATTTTCTCGTTGTACCAGTTAAAATGTGCGTTGGAAGCTACGGGTACGGCAAGAAGGTTTTGCCCCGCGCCTATAACGTGTTTGGGCTGGCCGGCACCCTTCTTTGCGTCCGGATTGCGAGTCATACGCCACCAGTCCATAACGCTGTCGGAAATGGTATTGTTTTTAAAATCATCGTCATTTTTCGCATATTTTTCGAGACTGAGCATATATCCGTCGGGACATTTGCGGC
>Ga0073906_1003765_pt1 | contig 16433 bp, 15 predicted proteins | sample Inofromicrocosms_FD_65485 | JGI IMG/M metagenome (GOLD analysis project Ga0073906, IMG submission 65485) | Mouse cecum microbial communities from Vienna, Austria - Inoculum for glucosamine and mucus D2O microcosms | ecosystem: Host-associated > Mammals > Digestive system > Large intestine >... | reverse complement strand
ACTCAACGCCGGCGAAATTTGCAGTAAGGTATCATGAGAGGATTCCAGCAACGCAGATATGGACCTGATTATCTGCAAATGTTCCCGGCGTGCAGTATAATTATGCCAGAACACACCGCAATCTCTGCAGCGATAGACATTAACGGTTTGTTGAGATGATCCTGCCTTCATGCCTAAAAAGATTGGTCCGCTGTATGCTATCTCTATCCTATCACCCGAACAAATTTTGCACTCCATCCTTTATATCCTCCAAGTTTTTATCATTGCCTGGCGAAGCTGACCGATCTGCACATTCTTTTTGTATTACCGAAAAAGCGTATCAAAATCCACTCGCACAAAAGTTTTGAGTTTTGTTTGACGCGACGCATTAAATATTTTGAAGCCCTGCTTCTCTCCAACTTCTCTTGCGTAAGCAAGCGCGGCTTCTGTATCACGATCTTCCGCAGCTACTACTGCAGCAGTCATATACGCATCCCCACTCTCGTTTGAGAGATAATCCTCCGAAAAATGGTTGTTCTGATTACCGAAAGCGTAACTATGGTCTACACCATACAGATACATTTCTGAACACCCTAAATACGCCGCCAATTGAATACAGGTATACATTACATTGCCGCCGACATAAGCACCACAGGAAAAATCCCGGCTGAAAAAAGGGGAGCGGCTGTCTTTCCGCACATCCAGCATAGACAAGTGGAATTTTATAAATGCCGGATCAAATGTATCTTCAAAGCAGCTATCCGATATTAGCATATGGTCAATTTTGCAGTCTCTCAGCAGAGATTGCTTCCACTCGTTAAAGCCATAGGCATATTGGCATACATAGTAATCAGGCCGCCAGGCAGTTGATTGAAACGCCCGGATAATACCATTAACACTAATACAAATCTCGTTGTTTTCCGCCAGCGTATCCAAGTCTTCAATTCTCAGACTTGGCCCCGTGCCAATAATAAAGCAGCGCTTTCCCTGATGAATATTCTTCAGCTCCGCAATTCGTGGATTGCGATACTCTAGAACCTGGTCTAAAAAATCGTACAGGACTATTGGATTCTTCACAGAAATTTTCCGGCAGTCATATTTGTCGCTTGTTAAATACAATCTGTTTTGACCGGTTTCATACAAACTTCCAATGCAGTCCCCATAACATGTGCGCAATCTTTCAATCAATTGTGGATTTGCTCCATCTTCCGGTACAATTTTTACAGTATACTTACTGCGGTCCGCATAAAAATCCAGCAGACGGATGCTGAAAAGATTGAGGCCATATAAATAAACCGTCTCCTCCTCAGATATTTTACCAGCCGCGATTTCAAGCAAATCAGAAATTCCGTCATGGCTGATTTCCTGGGGCAGCGTGTTCAGGGTGAGGGACGTAACGCCGTATTGGCACAAACACTGTTTAATCTCCTCTGCGCCCACATACGGGGTAACAATCACAATGCATTCCCGATATTGTTTCAGATATGTTTCAAAGCTAATGATGGGAACATTTTGATAGGCGCTGCCCTGAAATTCCGGATTGGAATCAATAAAGGCGCAAACGTCCTTCCCCCGCATAAAACGATATATGTTCTTTCCCCTTTTTCCACAGCCCCAAATACAAAATTCCATTCCCATATCAAATTACTCCTGCACAAAATTTTTAGTGTTTAATTCCCTGCCACAGGATAAACATATCGTCCCGCAGATCCCCACCGGCGGGATGGACAGGCCGGGATTGGATGCTGGCGCACTCTTCTCCCAGAAGTGCTTCCAATGCCGCGCGGTCAGGCCACCGCTCCCAAGGAGGCGTGGCAAGCCGTCCCCAGCTGGACTGCTGCTTGTCAATGACAATGACCTTCCCGCCAGGTTTACAGACCCGGAGCAGTTCCCGCACGGCTGCCCTCAGATTAACAGAATGCTCAATGCATTCCACCGTATAAACCAGATCAAACTTACCAGTTTCAAAAGGCAGAAACTCCATATCCGCCACTGATGTCTTTACATACTCAGGAACATAGGATAGCATTTCAGGTGAAATGTCTGCGCCCTCCAGACTGCAGTCCGGAAAGCGCTCGTGGACGCGCTTTAAAATGCGGCCTTTTCCACAGCCGATTTCCAAGATATGTTCACATCCCTGAAGCTCGTTTATAACAGCTGTTACTTCATCGTCATCCGCCGGGATCTCGTCCGGGGCCACGGCGGCGAATTGAAAATCAAAATGGGCGCGAATCATCAGCTTGTATGCGTCCAGGTAGAATTTAACCGCCCAAGATAACTCGCGGTCTTCAAAATAATCCGCTCCGGTGCCAACGCTCCCCAAAAATCCGCCGTCGTCCTCCATATGCTGCTCCACCCAGGCCATCAACCGGTCCGCAGGCGCGGGCTGTCCCAGCTTATAGAGGCAAATCGCAATTTGGGAACAGCCTGTGATGCAGACCCAATCTACCCCTTCATAGGCGGGAATAGACCCATCCTCCCGCTGAGATGCCAACAGCTGCCGGATCACCGGCTGCACTTCACCGGCATAGCCCATGTCGATCAGTCCGTCAATCTGGTAAGCCAGAAAATGCGTCAGGGTTTTCAGAGAAAGGGCCTGGGGGGACTGCAAATATGCCTTCACGGCCTGATGGACTAGGCTGGCCTTTCTGTCGTTCCCTACTGCCTGTGCATATTCCAGCATGGCTGGCAGCGCGAACAGCATAATGCTTTCTGGGATTATGGGGTCGTCCCGGTAGCTGTCCGGAAAAATCCCGCCGTTATTTTCCAGGACGGAAAACAGATATTCCGCCGTTTTTTCCCGCAAACTGTCGTAAGCGTTGGTAATCTTCCCGATGGCGTTCAACCCTCGCAAAGCCTGCGCCGTGTCAAACAAATATACTTGCTCCGAACCTAACGCTGGGAAAGCCCCATCCGGATGGGCCACCGAGGCCAAATACCCGGCCATTTTAAGCGCCTCATCTTGAAACCCATATTGGAGCATTGTTGGAACAATATAGCCCGTTACCTCCGGATACTCATACGGCGACCCGCTGAACACGGAAACACCGCCGCTGGCCTGCTGGTTTTTCAAAATCCAATGACACGCACGCTCCGTAAGCGTTGCTCCCGGTGGACATGCATTTTCACGGCTGTATCTGTGCCGGAAAAGATAGTAAGAAACATGCCTGTTCACCCCCATTTGTTCTAACTGTTCCGCCATCTCGCGGCAGCGGCTGCTGGCGAGAAGAATCAGCGATGGGTCCAAGCCGGGAAGCTGAGCAGGCGGGATAACCGTAATTCCATTGATCTCCTGCCCCCACAGAGCGGAATTGTTATCTGCAATGCAGGAAATTTTGATTTTTTCTTTGGCGCAGTAATCCAACGCTTCATGGCCGATTTGTCCTGCACCGAACAGGACGACGGTTTTTCCACTCGGCGCCGTTCTATATTCATCTATCAGCTGGTAAATTTCTTCTTTTGACAAAGTGGTCATTTCATCTTCTCCCCCATTGTTTATTCGTTCATCATGATTTCAAGAAACAGCGTGTATTCTGTCATTCCGGCTCCCTCCACCTGAGCCACTATTTCAGGAAGGAACCAACTCCCCACGCATAAAACAAGCTGATAGGGATTACCGAACTTCTTCAGCTGTTCAAAGGAAATCACCCTGACGCCGTCTACCGTTTTACACGCAAGAGCCGGATTATTGTCGGCAAAACAGAGTACCCGGTCAGCGCCGAAATACCGCAACGCTCTGCGGCCATAGTCTCCGGCGCCGAACAGAATCAGCGGCCTATTCTGGTCTGGGAACATCTCTCTGGTCACTCTTTTTTCCAGCCATTTGATTTGCTGCGGAAGTTCTCCTGCTGGAAAAAACTTATTTCTGAGTTTCCAGGTTTCCTCTCTGCGACAGACCCACATATCCAGGAATAAAAACCACTTTTTCTTCTCGTCCATTTTGGCAAGCAAATAGTCCAATTCCCGCCTTCTCAGGCGCCATAACTGTCCACGGATCTGCGGCAGCCTGGTTTGCGTCAAGCTACCTCCATGCTGGCGGTATGTATATCTTTTCTCTGGTAGGTAATATAACCTGCAGTGCTTACTGACCCGGAGCCAGTAGTCATAATCCTCCACCAGCGTCAAATCTGCGTCATACTCTCCGGTTGCCTCGGCCTCCACGCGGCGGTATAAAAAACAGGCACCAACAGGGTCCATGACAAATATGTTCTCTGGAGACTTCGGTACATCTACGGAAACAAGGTTTCTATTCTCATCGATATATCTCATGCCGCAATAGACCATTCCATATTGCGAATTATCCTCTAAAAAAGAAGTCATGACTGCAATAGCATCCATGTCATAAAAATTATCATCAGAGGTCCATGTGAAATAGTCCCCCGATGCACAGCGGAACCCAATGTTTAATGAGCGGGGCAGTTTTTGATTTTCCGTATTACGAATGGCATGAATACGGTGATCCTGTTCCACATACCGCCGGATGATTTCAGATGTCCCATCTGTAGAACAATCGTCAACAATAATCAGTTCCCAGTTTTGATATGTTTGATACAAGATGCTGTCTATAGCCTCTTCCAAATATTTCTCCCCGTTATAAGTTGGAAGCACAATGCTTACCTTTTTCATATTCAATCCCCCATCGAAAATCTAAGTCTCATACAAGGCCTCTACAAGGCCTCTACAAGCTTTGCCTGCCGCCTTACAATTACCCCCACAAATTGCCGGTTCAGCTCCCTAAAAATGATTGGGAAAACCATCGGATTTTCTCTGCAGGGACCCGCAGCTGCAACAAATATTCCCGCATAGAATCCGCAGAACTTTGGGCGATATTGGCAACTAACACATAGTCAAATTGATTATTTAATAATGGGATTTCCTCCGGCACGCAGACAGGCAACCCCTCATTTTGGTAATAAACCGCATTTCTATCCACCCACAGCAATATGTCCGCCGACTTAGTATCAACAAGATATTGGCGTATCTGTTGTCCTATTACACCAGCGCCATAAATTACAACACGGCTATGATAGGGAATTCCTCCAAAAGGCAACAAAATCTGCTGATCAAAAATGGGCATCCTTCGCAGGAGCAACAGATATTTCTGGTAAAGCTTCAGTTGGGAGCGCATAATGTCCCATACGCCTGCATCCCTAAATGCATGTTCCAGATGTTCGATCAGAAGCCGAATACGCTCCGGTTCGTCTGCATCTCCCACTTTTGTCAGGCTGCCGGGATGCTGCACATAATGATAGCCGCATATATCTGTTATGTTGATTCGTTTTGTTTCCAATACACACGGATAAACCACCGCTGCATCGTCCCCGAGACAAATTCGCGGGTCAACCGCCATTTGAGCTTTATATAATGGCTTCCGTGAAAACAGCTTTGTGCATAAAGCCGGATATAAACCGTATTCGAAAAATCTGCCAATGCAAAGAATCTGCGGAAGCAAAGACTTGCAATCATAGGTGCCGACAGGAATATTTTCTAATTGCTTTTGCGTTTCTTTTCCAGTATTGCGTATAAAACCGGCAGCCACAAGATCCGCCCCGGATGAAAGTTGCGCTGACACCAATTGATCAATATAGTCTGGTTCGATCCAATCGTCAGAGTCTACCCAGGCAACCCACTCGCCATCAGCGGCAGATAATCCCGCTTGCCGCGCACTGACCACTCCTCTATTTTTCTGCTGGATTACAAGGACTCTTCTGTCTGATTTCTCAAACTTTCTGCAAATTTGGAGAGAAGAATCAGTGGACCCATCGTCTACAAGCACTATCTGGATATCAGAGTAACTCTGCATCATAATGCTCTTTACGCATTTTTCCAAATATTCTTCTCTATTATAGACAGGCACAATGATACTAACTTTCCCCATGATGTATCCTCATTAACGCATTGGTTTTACACTTGTAGTTTCGCTATAAAACTTTGATAATACTCCTGTGTTTTCCTACGCTCTTCCGCCGCACCTGCTCCCAGCCAGGTTCCGCTGTAATGATGAATGGAAAAGGTATTCTTTGTAAAATTTGTCTTACCACTCACATAGTCAAAAGGGAGGAAAAAGTCCGGAGAATACACCGTCATCTCCCCATTCGCTATTATCTGCGTAGTACTGTCCGGCCGCAGTCCTGCCTGGATAAGCGGCAATGTCTCATAATATCCGCAGGTCATTTGATTGGTTATCCCATCCCCCTGCAAAAAGGAAAAATGCGCTCTGAAATCAAGCATCACCCACACCACGGGATTTCCGGCCTGCGCTCCACATCCGCCGCCAGTGTTTATCGTACCCCATTTTTCCATACTGCAAAATGCTGGCTGATAGAGCAGCTCATCCAAATTTCGAATCAATTCCACATCTGTATCCAAATAAATCCCACCGTGCTGATGCAAAATATCCAGCCGGGCATAATCTGACACATAACACCACTTTTTTTGAGCATATGCCTGCTCCATGTAAGGACTTCTGTGAATATCGTAATTACTCTCATCCCAGCGGATTATCTCATAATCCGGGCAGAACTGCTTCCAGGAATCCATACATTTCTGTAGCTTCTGCGGTATTGGGTTCCCTGAAAACCAACAATAATGGATTTTCTTCGGGATTAACTGCTGGCTGCCGGTTTTGACCACGCCGCCTTCTTTTGGTGTATGAGCAATGTCAAGCAGCATAACTGGCAGGAAATAAACCTCCGCATCTCTAGTTCCCGGAATTTGCTCCAATGCCTTTACAACAGGCTCAAATGCACTGACTGTAACCAGCAGTATGTATTGTTCATTTTCATCGTCCAGCACGGATAACGGTCGAATGGGAACTGCTCGGGAACCTATCTGAATCACCTGTCCCTGTTTATTGGAATCAGCGTCAACATAGCAAAGCACTACATCGTCCAACCGGTATTCGTGCAACCAATAGGGAGCAGCCACCTGCCCGATCATGCCAGCACCGTATACGATAATCTTTTTTCCCGTCATTTTTGCACGCTGCGCAAATTCCGCAGGAGTTCCTTTTTTCAAAAACATTTAAAACCGCTCCTTATGCTATGCTTCCAAAGGATTTTTGCTTTTTACAGGTACATCAAACTCATAACGCAAACACAGCTTATTGAGCTGTTCTATCATATAATCCGCAGCATTCATGATTTCCTTTGGAAGGTTCTCAATGCTGACCCATTCATCACGGCTTATTTGAACCTTATCCGCATGTGTATCTGCACAAAAGGCTAAAAAGCTATCAATGTCAGCCTTGCTGCAGTTTTCCGGCAAAAAGATATACTTTATAAAAATTTTGCCGCCCTTTGCTTTATATGTTCGGATATTTGTCAAAACCTTATCGAACATATCTACTCCCTTTACGCTTTTATAGGTCTCCGCCGTTCCCGCGTCCACACTGACATTCAAATAGCTTCCATCATCTCGCGCAATCAATTCCGCAATCTGTTCATCATAAATCGCCCCATTTGAGTAAATTGCGAGAGGATACCTTGAAAGACAATCCAGAATCTCTTTTTTATGAGGATGAATTGTAACTTCTCCTAGCGCTACGCAAATCGGATAGCCTATTTCCAGAACCCCCTCCAGTTCCAGAGCCTTCATAATTGTTATAAAATTGACGCTTAATGCTCTTTCGATTACGCTGCGATTTCTATACTTCAGATTCGACTCCCAACGGCAATAGCTGCAAGAAAATTGACATGGGGAAAACGCACTGACCGCTAAAGAGTTAATCTTTCCTGAATAAGCTCCCCAATGCTTTTTTATGAAATGAGGACATCCCATACAAATATTCCGTTTTCCAGATATAAATTCTTCGATCACCTCTGCCCGTTGTCTATTAAACTCCCGTATAGCAGCACGGCACTGCTCCACCCCTCTCAAGGTGGGGAGTGTCATTTGCGGCAGGCTGCGTCCCGCATCGAAGCAGCATACTCTGAGTATGTCATCCGTGATGTCTATCTCAGAATACAACCTTGCACAGCCAAAAGTCGCATTTTCTTTGTTATCAAATAAGGGATTTAAAATCCTGGCTCTGTCTACAAATCCTATCCCAAGCAATTCGCTCTCTATTTCCTCCCTGACAGGTGAATATGGGGTAATCCAAATTTTAAAGTGAGTTCCAAACTGTTCTATCACCTGTTCCCGGCTCATAATTAGCAAGCCGCAATAAAGTTCACCGGTTCGGTTTGGGTCGCGGCTGCAAAACGCAACTGGTTCAATGCCTCTGCCCCTTAAAAGAGCCAACGCGCTTTTGCCGTTGGCTCCCGCTCCATATAAAATAACGGGAAAATTCTCTGTACTCATCCGCAAAGCTCCCTTCTATGGTATACACTAATATGCTACCATGATCTTGCAGTGAAGGCTTGTTTTATCCCGCATGGCAACAAGTCCCTGGAAAAGGTCCGAGAAAGTTATCACGTTAGAAATGATAGCTTCTGTCTGCAATTCCATATTCCGCATCGCATCCACAGACCTTAGCCAATCACTCTTCGGACTGCCATAAGAAGAATTCCAGGTACCTGTCAAGGTAAGCTGCTTTCTGAGGATTCTCCAGTATTCATCCTGGGAAAGCGTCCTAGGACCATCCGGGTTGCCCATAAGGACGAGCCTACCGCCGGGAGCTGTCAATAAAATTCCCTCCGCCAACGCCGTCTCTGAACCAACCGCCTCAATCACACGGTCAAACTGTTCCGTACCGATATTGGTCAAATACTCCAGGCCGCAATCTTCAGCCAATTGTCGTTTTGCCTCGCTCCGACCCTTGACCGCAACCCGGCCGGCACCGTAAATCTTCGCCCACTGACCGGCCAAGAGACCAATTGCTCCGCTTCCTACAATACAGACGGAATCGTCCGGCCCGATCCCGGCCCGCTTAACTGCGTGAAGCGCCACCGCCGCCGGTTCCAGCAGAGCGCCTTGAATGTCGCTGACTGTATCCGGCAATTCAATCAAATTCCACACTAGAACTGATACATACTCCGCAAAACTGCCGTCCCTCCGGGAACCAAGATAGTCGTAGTTCTCGCAGGTTTCATACTGTCCCTTTTGGCAGGATGCACATTTTTTGCAGGGAATCAGCGGGAACACACCCACCCGTTTTCCAACCCAGCCGCTATCCGTCTCATCGCGGACAGCTTCCACCCGGCCACAGAACTCGTGACCAGGGATTGTGGGAAAACGATAGGTCCCTTTTGTAAAAATTCTTGGGATATCCGAACTGCAAATTCCGGTGGTCAGTACCTTCACCAATGCCCAGCCGGGCTGGAGCTCCGGCATGGGCCAATTTTCGTAGCGCAGGTCACCCACCCCATGCAATACATAAGCCTTCAAGTCGTTTCTCCTTTACTATCTTTTGGCAAAAATCAATATCGCGTCCGCCGGATCTTTTGAAAACTGCAGCGCTTCGTCTGTATATATATCAACAGCCTCTGTCAGTTCCGCTTCTGGCGCCGCAGCTTCTATTATATTTTCCAAGGTGGCATCCCACTGTATAATAGACAAACCATGATATATCTTTTGCAAAAACAAATGATCTGTCCGTCCAATTGCTAAAATTATAATCCCTTTGCTGCGGGTAATTCTGTTCATTTCTGAGATCACTTTTCTCCAATCAGGAACTACGTGGATTGTATGTGCGCAGAATGAAATATCCTGTGAGTTATCCGGTATACAGTCCATATTTCTGATATCAGCATCCAGTGCTGTCATATTGGGGTGACTTTTTGCAACCCGCCGAAATACATTCAGTCTGCTTGCATCGCAATCAATTCCTAAAACTTCAAAACCCCTGTCTGCAAAAAATAAAGACCAGATGCCATATCCACATGCTACATCAGCTAATTTGCGTCCCGGTGTTTGATATTCTTTTAGTATCCTTTCAAATTCATTTTGAAAATACCGGCAAGTGTTTTCCCACACTTGAAGATGATATAAATACTCCTTCAAGAGTCCTTCCTTAAGAATTGCGTCTAAGATTTCTGAATAGTCAAACCGATCATGCCAGCCAACACGACTTAAATCGAAAAAAAGGATCAACTCCGAAATGCTGAATATCTGTTCTGCAGAACTGTCCAAGAGTAGATTTCGCATTTCTTCTTCAACTTCATGAGTTGCGGCCCCCAGTATCACAGATTTTCCCCGCAGCTGCGCTTTACCATCTTCCAACGAAAGAATAGGTATTCCATCCATAAAAGAGTTTTGTTTCTCTTTGTTTTTGCTGTTGATAAAAAAAATCAACTTTTTTGTCGAGAATCAAAAACGCCGACTTTCCCGCATACCCGGTACCAAAAATCACCCATCTATTCTCACCGCTTTTCATTATGCTCACCTTCTAAATAGTTATTGCCCAAATCACCGCTCACCTTCCAGCAGTCTTTCGCAGGTCTCCAGATCTTTTGTATAAGTAATCTTTATATTCTCTTGTTCCCCCGGAATTATTTTCACCTTCCAACCACGACAGCAGGGCAGCTGACAGCTCCCACTCATCGCACTCAACTCCTCGTCAGGCGTATCACGGTACAACTTCATATAAGGCCAATACCGGAATGCCTCCGGGGCCTGACCGGCAAACAGCGCAGAACGATCCAGCAGGCCATCTACCCACTGACCGTCATGGCTGGTGTACGTGGTGTCTGTGATAGGCAGCGCAGGCATGACGGCGGGAGCCGCTTTCAGCTCCTCGACCAGCCGAGTCAGCAACTTCACACTGGTTAGCGGCCGTGCCGCGTCTTGGATAATGACTCCGGACTGCTCATCCGCATCTATAAACTGCTCCACCATCAGTAAACCATTTCGGATTGAGATCTGACGGTTCACCCCGGCAGGTGCCACGGCCCTCAGCTTGGTCAGGGAAAATCTCACCTTCCACAGGAGAATTTTGGGTTTCCAGTCCGGGGCAGCTGACACAACCACGCCGTCCACAGCCCTGCAGCGCTCAAGCTGTTCCAGCGTGTGGACTAATATCGGTTTTCCCGCCAGCTCCATGTACTGTTTTGGGATATCTGCACCCATTCTCGCTCCGGTTCCGCCGGAGAGCACTACCGCAAGATTCATCAGAATTTCAACTCCCGAATATTCTGAAGCGTCTCCCCATAGGACCGCTCTTTTCCGAACAGCAGCGTTGTACCCAGGACAAAGCCCCGCACGCCCTTGGGTGCATACTCCTGAATCTTATCTGCGCTGCACGCGCCATCCCAGTAGAGCTCAAAATCCATGTCCTCTTTCATGGACAGCAGCTTGGTGATCTTCTTTCCCACGTAGGGCAAAAACATCTGCCCCGCGTTTCCGGGATTCACGCTCATCACCAGCACCTTGTCCACAATGCGCAGCATCTCGAAGACTGTCTCCACCGACGTACCCGGATTGATTGCGATCCCCGGCACCATTCCCGCGTTGATAATCGCTTGGAGCGTCGTCGACGGATGGTACTCCGCCTCCGGATGGATATACACCGTATCCCCCGGCCGCAGATTCTGCAAAAACAGTCCGACCCGGTTGTTGGGATGCTCAATCATCAGATGCACGTCCAGCGGCTTGGCGGTCGCGCCCGCTATGTACCGCATATCGTTCAGCGACATGGCGAAATTTGCCACATACCGTCCGTCCATGATATCGATATGGAAGGAATCAATACCGCCCTCGTCCAGCTCCCGGACTTCTTTTTCCAGGTTTCCATAATTGGCGCACATCATGGACGCCATCAGTTCAAACTGCATATCAACCGCCCTTCCGTAATCTTGATGTCTATGGCAGAACCGCATATAAAACGGTTTCCGCCTCTGAACTGCTGTGATGACGGATATACAGTTTATATTCCGGCACTAATTGTTTCACATATAGTGGTATTTCTATCATGTCCTCCGGTTTGTGATAGATACAGATCGCCAGTTTGGGCCTATCCCGTAAAATCGTGTTCCTGGCGCCCTTCAACGCTTCCAGCTCAGATCCCTCGATATCCATCTTAATCATGGTGACAGGCTGATCGATCAATTCATCTATTGGCGCAACGCGGATTACAGCCTCCCCGTCCGAACGCACGCTTGATGTCCCGCTGTTGTCGGCATTAAACCGCAGTGTTGTATGCGTACTCCACGCTCCTACAGGAAGCAGCTCCACCTCAGCAAAAGCGAACCGCTCCTTCTTTGCCTGACATACTGCATAACTCTCCGGGTCCGGCTCAAGCGCATACACTCTTTTTAGAGAGCCGCAGCGCCTACGCAGTTCTAATGCGTTATTCAGGTCATAACAGCCTACATCAACAAAAACTTCCTCTTCTGCAAAATGTATAATATCGGAAGGAAAATATTGTGCGGGGTCCTCGTAGGAATAATTGGCAAATCTATGAACCTGCTCCGCAGGATACCCACCGTCCATTAAAAGCTTCCAGATCTCTTCATCCGCTCTGGTCGTACTGATAAAGACCGTCAGATCCCGCCGGGCGAGTAATTCTTCCGGACTGATGACCGGATAGCCGCAGTACCCGTTTTCCTGCTTTTCCCTGGTCTGGCTGCAAAATCCAATCAGCCTCTCGTCATCCTGCCAGAACGGAAGGATTTTTCTTCCGATTGAACCAGCTCCATACAGTACAATTTTTCGGTCCTTTGGCATGGATTCCTTCAAATCGGACAGGGATTTTCCGGCAAGAATATGGACATCGGGCATATACTCACGTATAATCCAATTAAGATACTTCTGATCATGAGAAATCAGCCAATTCAGCTTGTTTATATAGATATCCCTGGACTCCTGGTCCTCCAACATTTCGTATACATTTTGGCACTTCCCGATTGATTCGCTCATTCTGCTTTCTCCTTATGCCAGCCAATTCACATCCAACCCCAGCGCCGCCAGCGGATGGTCCGGCTTGTTTTTCTCTCCATGGAAGTCGCTTCCTCCCGTTACATGGAGGTCGTATTTCTCCGCTAGCCGCAGATACTCCGCCTGCTGTTCCAGCGTATGCTTCGGATAGTAGCACTCTATTGCATCCAAGCCATACCCCATCAAACGTTTGACCAATTCCTCCAGGCTGTCGCCCCCCAGTACGATCTGATACGGGTGTGCCAGTGAAACCTTGCCCCCTGCGGCTTTTAAATTTTTTACGCACTGCTCTGCGCTGGGCTTTGTCCCCCGTTCCATTTTCTGAAACTCCGGCGTATCCAGATACCGGTCAAACGCCTCCTTGCGGGTAGCGACATAGCCGTGACGCAGCATGACCTTTGCGAAGTGCGGCCGGCCTACGGATCCTCCCGCCGCTTCCGTGTCCACTTCCTCCAGAGGAATCTCTAATCCTTTTGTCCGCAAAAAATCCCGAATGCGGTACTTGCGGTCGTTCCGTCCGCCCTGTAGGCTTTTCAGCCAGCCCTGCAGGGCCGGGATAGAAAAGCCATAGCCCAAGATGTGCAAATTCAGGTAGTCGTCCGCGCTCAGTTCCACACCCCGAATCACTTGCAAACCAACGTTTTCCCCCTCTGCGACAGCCGCTTCTACTCCATTGACTGTGTCATGGTCTGTAAGCGCCATAACCTCCAGCCCACGCTGCTTTGCCAAATGAACCAGCTCCGCCGGTGTATACTGCCCATCGGAAGCGGTGCTATGTGTATGCAAATCAGCTTTCATGACGCCTCGCTCCTTGCATCCGAAGTCAAGCCAAAAATTTCCGTCAAACGATTGACAATAACCTCCGGTGTCTCCTGACCGTCGTTGCGGACCACCACATCCGGATGTTCCGGCTCGTCATAGGGCAAGTCCACGCCCACCACATTCTTCGCTCCGGAAGAATACAGCCGCTTTTGATCCCGCCGGTACAGCGTCTCATGGGTCACTTTGATGTAAATCTCTCTGTAATTTTCAATATTTGCCCGGTTCCAATCCCGGATTTCCTGATACATGGAGATGCTGCAGCAGACGACATCGCGGCCCTGTTCTGTAAGATTCCGGCAATGTGCAAACAATCCCCACGCGCCTGATTTTCGCGCCTCGGTGGTATAGCGATCCTCGTTGAGTACAGCGCCTGTTGTGGGGCAGCTGTCTCCGATTGCGCCACGAATTTGGTCCCCATCCAGGAGGATTGCGTCTGGATTTATGTTCCGCAGACGCTCATAAAACAGCCCGCCGATGGTCGTCTTGCCCGCCCCGGCCAGACCGGTGAAAAAATATAACGTTCCTTTTTTTGACATTTTGTACGATATCCTTCCTCAATGGTACAGCGGCTGCTCCAGTAGCGCCGGGTCCAGCTTCAGCAGGGGCATCATCCGCAGCGGCTGCCCGTTTTTGTTGACGAAGCGCAGTCCGGACAGTAGCGTCCTGACATGGGTCAGGCGCTTTTCTTTAAACGTGGCGATATACTCCTCCAAGACCTGATCCCTGGCCTCCTGGGCCTCCTCGGGCGAGAAGGACGCCCCGCTGCATGCGGACAGATCCAACTTGTCAAAAATGATCTTCCAGGTCAAGCGGATATAGTGGTCCATCGTTGTAAAAGCAGAGATCAGTCCCTCCGCCCTCGCCTCGTCTACCGGCGCGCCATCGTAATACTGGAAGTCATAACCGTAGTATGCATAGGCATCCTGGAGGAAATACTCAATAAAATAGCGCTCCGCATCGTTGGCGTAGTCGTCATAAGTCTTATAAACAGGAGCGGGATCAAAGCCCTTGGTCTCTGGGTGAGGGTCCCGCCGTCCACCCTCGGAGCAGCAACGCATACTCTCCGTATAGGGCAGATCCAGAAACGCCGCCAGAGCAGTAAAGGTTGCCGTTGGATTCAGTTTCCCGTCTTCAAAACGGACCAGGACGCTGTCCTTATACAGCCGGTCCTCCGGGTCAATCATAAAGCTGCGGTTAAAAACGCGCTCGGAAATGACGTCGCTGACCACGTTTGTCGGCACGTCCTGTCCTGCCGCCCGCTGCTGTTGTCGGAGCAGGGAAAATTTATACATGAACCTTACGCTGGCCGCATGGCTGGTGGTGAAGCGCCGCAGGGGCGTAAAGGTCTTGATGTACCTGAACCCCTGGATAAACGGCGTTCGGTGCAGTTCCTCCAACGGCGGCGCGTCCAGCACCGTGTTCCCCCTGGGATCTGTGGACATCCGGTATATCATGTTCTCAAAGTGCGGCTGGAAAAACACCGCCGGGGCGATCCGCGACGACCAGTCCAGGCCCGCTACCGCCATATCCGTATTCAGAAACGCCGCCACCATCACGTCCTTCGGTGTGCGGTTTTTCATCCGGTAAACTTCATCAACTGTCTCCGGCAGCCAGCCGTGGAAAATCGACTGGGCATCTTTCAGACTTTTTGCCCCGTCCAGGGCCGCTTCCACCTGACCCATCTGCTTGTTCATGTCCTCCATCATAATTGATGGCAGGACCAGCAGGTTCGGATGACTGTCAAAGACCTCGTTAAAAAAGTCGCCGCCGTTGTGGGCGGATAGCTGCGTATGCCAGATCAGCCGGTTGATCTCCCGGATGCCCGGACGTCTGCAGCGATACCGGCTGTAATCCACGCCATACTCCGCCTTGAAGTCAATGGGATACCGCTGTATCTCATCGCCAATCAGAAAAACCAGCTTCTGGTCCTTCAAAAGACGATGGAAATCCAGGCACTGCAAATGCGCACAGAAGACAGCCCAGTCACTGTAGTGGAGGTACACATGATTCTCACGCCCAACGTCCTCGCTTCTGCGCACGTTATCGTTCAGATATTCCAGCTCATACTGGCTGTAAACGTCGTCCGCCAGAACAGGATTATCCAAATCCTTAAAAAAATTGTGGCTGACAACGGGATTTTTGAAGTTGATATATTCTCCGAACCTCTTCTGGTCCAGATAGAACGGCACATAGCCATTTTCATCATAGGGGAAAAAACGGATAGGAAGCTCCTCAAAGAGCGGAAAGTCCTTCCGGAACAAATACGGGTACTTTTTCAGCAGCTTGCAGTTCCGCCCATACCGCCCCCGCAGCTCTTTCACATTGGGTTCATAAAAGGCTTCGTACATCAAAGGGAGAAGCTCCTCCCGGAAATGGCCCTGATTATACAGCTCCCGGAAGCAGGTATAGGAAATTCTGTAATCTCCCCCGTATTGGAGGATATAGACCGCCGCTTCCAATCTTTCATCGGGTTCCCTCGTCTGGTGGAGCGCCAGCTGATAGGCGTCGCGGGCCTCATCCACACTATCCAGCGCAGCCAGCTTTCGGGCAATTTCTATCGCGTTCATAATAGTTCCTCCAGGCAAGAGAAAAAGGGGCGGGCACAGGCCCGGCCCCCTTTCTGGCTCTATGCGGAAATGTTTTTACTCTCTGCCCAATCAAAATTAGCCCAGCAGCTGCAGTACACCCTGGGGTACCTGGTTGGCCTGGGCCAGCATGGCCTGAGCAGACTGAACCAGGATGTTGTTCTTGACGTAGCTCATCATTTCCTCGGCCACATCGGTGTCGCGGATGGTGGACTCGGCGTCCTGGATGTTCTC
>Ga0073906_1003763_pt1 | contig 16434 bp, 10 predicted proteins | sample Inofromicrocosms_FD_65485 | JGI IMG/M metagenome (GOLD analysis project Ga0073906, IMG submission 65485) | Mouse cecum microbial communities from Vienna, Austria - Inoculum for glucosamine and mucus D2O microcosms | ecosystem: Host-associated > Mammals > Digestive system > Large intestine >... | reverse complement strand
AGATGACGAAGCGGACGGCAAAAGGCTTCGCGTGAATCTTTTCCCGCACGGAGCCGCTCCGCTGCGACATGCTGACGAGGAACATGAGGAGAATTCCCGCCGCCAGGATCACGTAGTCCGCCGTCGTCAGCCCGATTTGCATCAGCGAGCCGTCCCAGAGGACGTTCCAATTTCCGCCAAAGGGCACGCCCGCCACCATGCGCCAGGTGGTGAGCACGCTGTCATAGCAGTCGTACATGCGCAAGAAACCCATTAACAAAAATGTCCTTGCCACTTGGAACACCTTGTAAAGCAAGTTCCCGTCCACGTTGAACCTCTGGTGGAAACGCCGGTACAAGGGTTCAAACTCTTGTGAAACCATGATCACGAGGTAGTTGGAAAGACCCCAGAACACGAAGTTCCAGCTTGCGCCGTGCCATACGCCGGTGGCCAGCCAGACCGCGAACGAGGACAAGTACACGCTAAGCCTCCTGCCAAGCACGGGGCCGAGGTGCGTCCTGCTCCATTTGGAGAGGTTCAGCATCGGTTTGCAGACCGAAATCGGGTAAAAGATATAATCCGTAAACCACGCGCCCATGGTGATGTGCCACCGGTTCCAATATTCCTTGATGGACTTGGAAAAGAATGGCCGTTCGAAGTTTTCGGGCAACGTGACGCCGAAAATCTGTCCGGCCCCGATGGCCATGTCAAGGCCGCCGGAAAAGTCCGCGTAAAGCTGGATGGCGTAGAAGAACACTTCCACCAACACGTAGGCGCCGGTATAGGTGGCGGTGTCGCCAGTCATCGTGGTCAGACCGATCACGATGCGGTCGGCTATCACCATCTTCTTCACGTAGCCCCAGAGCATTCTCTGAAGCCCGAAGGAAACCCGTTTCCAGTTCAGCCGGTGGGGGGTGAACAACCCAGATTCCAACTGGTTGAAACGGCTGATTGGCCCTTGTATGAGTTGTGGGAAGAACGACACGAACAGCGCGAACTTGAACACGTTCTTCTCGGCCGGTATCGTCTTGCGGTAAACGTCAATCAGGTAGCTTAATGCCCGGAAGGTATAAAAGGAAATACCAAGGGGCAACACGAGGCTGACAAGGCCGATTGGCTCCCCGCCGGCCAGCCCGATGACGGCGTTAATGTTGGAAATGGCAAAATTCGTGTACTTCACGACGGCCAGGATGCCAAGGTTCAAAAGCAAGGCTCCCAACATCATGAAACGCTGTTTTTTCTTCGTGGCCGCCTTATACAGCTTCTTTTCTTCCCTGCCCAGGCTCTTTTTGTTTTCTTCAAGATAAACGTCCTGCCGGTTCTTGAGCAGGTCAATCTGCCTTGCGGCAAGCCAGGTCGTCAACGTGGTCGCCACGATGTAAATCAAGTATTTGGGTCCGGCGAAAAGGTAGAACACGTAACTTGCCGCGAGCAGGACCATCCACTGGAAACGTCCCGGTACCAAATAATACACGATAAAGACGACCGTCAAAAAAAGTAAAAAACCATAGGAAACAAATTGCATTATGCATTAACCCTCGTCTTCCAAATAGGTAATCAAGTCATAGAGTGCCTGGGCGGAATTAAAGTTCTCCGGAACGATGTATTCCGCGGAAATTGTCACGTCGAACATGTCCGCGACCTCCGAAATGATGCTGATGATGTCGAACGAGTCCAGTATGCCGTCATCAATCAGCGTGTCGCAGGTCTCGTAATCCACGTCCGGGTGCAGCTCCTCAAGAAATTCCAGTAATTCATCCATTGTTTTTTCATCCTTTCATAATTGGTTTTATAATTTCCGGCAACGGTTTGATTTTGGCCAAACCGCTGCCTTAATTTATGTTCGGGTATTGCGCCTTGTCATAGTTGTGCGTCAGCCCATAGGCGTTCGAGTAGTCCATCAGTTGCGCGTCCGTCCACATAAAGAACCGTTCATTGTGGGAGGCCCTCGGGGTGGTGTCGAAGTGATACCAGCCTTCGCCCAGGTCCACCAGGTTCCAGGCGTGGGTCGTGTCGGACGGAATCTTGCGGATGACCATGTTCTCGATTCCGGCGGCGGTCAGAAGCGCCCGGGACGCGCTCGTGTAAGCCCAGCAGTCGCCCCTGCCCTGCACCATTCCCTCATAGGCGGCATCCGTCCACGCCTCGCTGCTTGTGCTCGCGTAACCGACATGGCCGCGTACCCAGTCGTAGATGGCGGAAGCTTTGTCATAAGGCGTCATGTCCTCGGTGGTAATCTCCGCCAGGATGTCATTTGCAATGCCCATGATTTCCTCTTCGGTGTGGTTCGAGCGGATGACGGTCACGGTCGCGGCCTGCGACGTGGAATTGCCGGAAAAGTCCGTGGCGGAATAGGTGACTTGGTAGGTTCCTTCCGTGTTCAGGTCCACGCCGTCGGTGTTGACCTCCAACTCCACGTCCGGGTCAAGGTTGTCCGTGACGTTGACGTTCGCCTTGTAGGAAATGCCGCTGCCGATGCTGTGCGTGATGTCCCTCACGCCGGTGATGACCGGAGCCTCCGTGTCGCGCATCAGCGTCAGCGTGGCCGTCAGGGTCGTCTTATTTTTTGAAGAGTCCTCCAAAACCAGTTCCACGCTCTGCGAGCCCTCCTGCGTGAAGTCCGGCTTCACCGCATAGGAAACGGTCACCGGGGTCACGTCCACGATGTCCGTGACAAAGGCCGAAGCCTCCAGTTCCTTCCCGAGCACGGTCGACATGTCGTTGGCCGTGCCTTGGGGGGCAATGGTATCTTTTACTTCCAGCGTGCATTTATGCGTGAAAATGCCGTTTTTAATGATTAACTTATACTTTCCGGGGACATTGGTGTCCACGGCGTCACTGTTCGAGGCAAATGACGCGTCCGGGTTGTCCTGCTTCAAAAAGTCCGAGATGCTATAGCTTTCACCGGCCTCGATGGTGACGGTGCCTTTGCAGAGAAAGCTCTTAATCAAAAAAACGGCCAGGAAAATGAGGACGACGACGGCCAGGAGGACAAGTGCGATGCCTAGCGGCCCGCCCTGGAAAATCCTGGAAAACTTATTTTTCGGCTTTCTGCGGCCGGAAGACGGGCCAGGGGCATTCCTGCGTTGTGTGGTACCCCGCCCGCCGTTTCTTGACGGCGAGGAACTGCCGCCCCGTCCCGTTCCCCTTCGGGAGGAATTGGTGGTACGCTCCGGATTCCTCGTTGGACTTCCGGCATCATGTCCCGCGTTCCTGCGCGTGGATCCTGCGCCCCGTCCCGTGCTTCTGGAAGGGCGGGAGTCATAATCTTCCTCAAAAAAATTATCATGCCGTTCGTTTCTGGAAGACGAAACCCTGCCGTGCTCCATGTTCCTTGACGAAATCGTGCCGCGGCTTCGCCCGGAAGAAGGAGCCCTGTCGTGCCCCGCGCGGGTGGAACCCGTGCGGCCGGGGCTCCTATAGCCGCCTTCACGGTTTCTCTGTTGTCCATTGTTCGCCATATTTACACCTCACTTGATTCCTTTACGGCCAATCGCTTTATCCATGACCTTGTCCAACAACCGGGTTCTGTCAATCTTTCCATTCGCGTTTAACGGCAGGGTTTCCATTGGCACAAGCTTGTTTGGAACCATGTAGGACAAAAGCCGTTCCCTAAGCTGGCGGCTTAAGTCTGCCTTGTCGATGTCCCCCGTGTAAAACAAAATAATTTTTGAATTTTGATAAACGCAGCAACATTTTTCCACGCCGGCAACGTCGAGGGTGATGGCCTCGATTTCGCCCAGCTCGATGCGGTGTCCCATGTGCTTGATCTGGTAGTCCCTGCGGGAGACGAAAACAAGTTCTTCGTTCGGCCCGTATTTTGCCAAGTCGCCGCTTCTATAGTACGTGCCCTCCGGCAACTCGGGAGAAGGAGGCCCGGTAAACACGGCGGCGGTCTTTTCCGCGTCATTCAAATAACCGGCGGCGAGCGCGTCGCTGGCGACATAAATTTCCCCGACCGTTTCCGTTTCGCGGATCACTTTACCGTCGTCTACCAGGTAAAGGCGGCTATTGGAAAGCGGATAGCCAATTGGCACGTTTCCTTCTGCCGGAACTTTCCCGACCCGATAAAACGCGCAGATTCCGGACATTTCCGAGGAGCCGTACAAGTTAACGAACTCCGTGTCCGGCAAGGCCTCCATCCATGCCCGAAGCTGCTTGGGCGGAAATACCTCGCCAACGAACAGGACTTTGCGTATCGTCGTCAGGTCGGCCTTCTCAAATACTTTCAAGGTCGAAATGATGGAGAGCGCGGACGGCACCCACTGCAGGGTGTTTATATGGTTGTCGCGAATATATTCGCCCAACTTAAGCGGAGTCAGGAACAATTTCGAGTCCAGCATGTGCATCGGGCAGCGAACTTTCAAGGCCGTGTAGACATCCTTGGCGGAAGCGTCGAAATAAAACGGCGTCTGGCTGCCGAGACAAGTTTCCCGGTTAAATTGGAATTCACGGACGTAGGCATCAATAAAACTCATCATGCCCTGATGAGTCTTTATAATGCCTTTCGGTTCCCCGGTGGATCCCGACGTAAAAATGACATACATCGGCAAGCCGGCGGGAACGTTTCGGTAAATCTCTTGAAATGAACGGAAGGCCGCTTCCAACTCGTCGCCGGAAAGGCGCCGTGGCATGTCGATGCCGCCCCTGCAGACAATTTCGATGCCGGCAAGCGACTTGATTTTTTCCAGCTTTTCCTCCTTGATATCGGGGTTGACCGGAACGTAATAGTTGCCACTGGCAAGCACGCCCAGATACCAGGCCAGCGTGTCCGTGCAATGGTCGGCGACGACCGCGACCGGTTGGTGCAAAACCCCCTTCTCGATAAAATAGGACGCGGCCCTTGCCACCCTCTGGCAGAACTCGCCAAACGTCACCCGTCCGTCCTTGTCTATGAATAAAACGGTATCAAAATCGTCCTTTAAATTTTCCCCGAAACCGAGGTGGTCCATCACGTTTTGAAACATACGATAATCCCTCACTACTTGCATGGCATAAATGGCGGCCACGCCCATACGGACATCCACGACGCGGCCGTGAATGAAATCATGAATAAGCATAAACAATAGGAATTATACTCCCACAAGCCGCCGCTTGTCAACCGGCATCTGAAAGGAATTCATTAATAATCGTTTAAATATTGTTTAAGAAGCGCGTCAAGTTGCATTTATAAATAGGAAGAGATACGGATATTCGATTATTTTAAGGGGCGACGGGCTTGAAAAATGGCGATATGGGATTGTATTTCTGGCGGGTTCGGTTTATAATCATAAATATCTGTGCGGGCAGGCAGGAGATGAGTGGCCCGCATTACGAGGTGTGAATGTAATTGCAATTGGAAAGGAGCAGTTTGAAAATGGAATTGGTTACGATTCGGGAGATTTTTAAAAACAGGGAGCAGTATTTGGGAGAGAAGGTCACGGTTGGCGGGTGGATTCGCAGTATCCGCGATTCTAAGACGTTTGGTTTCATCGTGGTAAATGACGGTTCTTATTTCGAGACGCTGCAGGTGGTGTATTCGGACAAGATGGAAAATTTCCAGGAGATTTCCAAACAGAACGTTGGATCGGCAATTATCGTGAGCGGGACGCTGACGGCCACCCCGCAGGCAAAGCAGCCGTTCGAGATCCAGGCGGAGCGCGTCGAGGTCGAGGGCCCGTCCGCGCCGGACTATCCTTTACAGAAGAAACGGCACAGTTTCGAGTACCTGCGGACGATTTCCCACTTGCGTCCGCGCACGAACACGTTCCAGGCGGTATTCCGCGTGCGGTCGCTGGCGGCCTACGCGATTCACAAGTTCTTCCAGGAGAGGGGCTTCGTCTACGTGCACACGCCATTGATTACCGGCAGCGACTGCGAGGGCGCGGGCGAGATGTTTCGGGTAACCACGCTTGACATGGACGACCTGCCGAAGACGGCGGACGGCCACGTGGACTACACGCGGGACTTTTTCGGCAAGGAGACCAGCCTGACCGTCAGCGGCCAGTTGAACGGCGAGACGTACGCGCAAGCGTTTCGTGACATTTATACGTTCGGGCCGACCTTCCGGGCGGAAAACTCCAACACGACGAGACACGCGGCAGAATTTTGGATGATTGAGCCGGAAATTGCTTTCGCCGACTTGCAGGACGACATGGAGCTGGCCGAGTCCATGCTCAAGTATGTCATCCATTACGTGATGGAGCAGGCGCCGGAGGAGATGAATTTCTTCAATTCCTTCGTGGACAAGGGACTCATCGAGCGGCTGAAGAACGTGGTGGAGTCGGATTTTGCGAGGGTGACCTACACCGAGGCGGTGGAGCTTTTGCAGAAGAACAATGACAAGTTCGAGTACAAGGTGTCCTGGGGGGCCGACCTGCAGACCGAGCACGAGCGGTATTTGACCGAGCAGGTTTACAAACGGCCGGTGTTCGTGACAGATTACCCCAAGGAAATAAAGGCGTTTTACATGAAGCAAAATGACGATGGGAAGACGGTGGCGGCGGTGGATTGCCTGGTTCCAGGCATCGGGGAAATTATTGGCGGCAGCCAGAGGGAGGACGATTATGGGAAGCTCCTCGCGCGGATGGACGAGCTGGGACTGAAAGAAGAGGACTACGGCTTTTACTTGGACTTGCGGAAATACGGTTCCACCCGGCACGCGGGATTCGGGCTGGGCTTTGAACGTTGTGTGATGTATTTGACGGGAATGCAGAACATCCGCGACGTGGTGCCGTTCCCGAGGACCGTGAACAATTGTGAATTGTGATACCAGGGTCAAAAGGCCATGCGTTTCATGTTTACATGAAAACGCATGACTTTGGGACCCGCAAAACACCGAAAAGTAGCCATTTTTCGTAGAAAAATGAGCGGATTTGAGGTGTTTTAGAATTGCGAAAGCACAAAGTGCGGAGCAATTCGTGGTATCATGGGGGAGTGGTCAAAAGGCCATGCATTTCATGTTTACATGAAAACGCATGACTTTGGGACTCCAAGGTCATGTGCGACATGCCTGCATGTTTAACCTAGAAAGAGGAATTGGTATTTTATGAAGATTGTTTTGCCGAACAAGGTGATTTTGATTATTGAAAATTTGCGGATGCATGGGTTCGAGGCCTATGCGGTCGGCGGGTGCGTGCGCGATTCCATATTGGCGATTACGCCGAAGGATTGGGACATCACGACATCGGCCCGGCCGGAACAGATTAAGCGGCTGTTCCCGCGCACGGTGGATACCGGCATCGAGCACGGGACGGTGACCGTGCTGCTCGGCAGGGAAAGCTTCGAGGTGACGACCTACCGCGTGGACGGCGCCTACGAGGATGGCCGGCACCCGAAGGAGGTCCGGTTTACCAGGAGGCTGGAGGAGGACTTGAAAAGGCGCGATTTCACCATCAACGCCATGGCCTATAATGACGAGGTGCGCCTGGTGGACGCTTTCGGGGGAATGCAGGACTTGAACCGCCACCTGATTCGTTGCGTCGGCGACGCGCGGGAACGTTTTTCCGAGGATGCCCTGCGCATGTTGCGGGCGGTGCGTTTTTCGGCGCAGCTCGATTTCCCTATCGAACCGGCGACCGCGGAGGCAATCCGCCAGTTGGCCCCGACCTTGTCGGTCATTAGCGCGGAACGCATCCAGGCCGAGTTGGTCAAGCTGCTGACATCCGACCACCCTGAGCGGATACAAGACGCTTATGAGTTGGGAATCACGAAGGTCGTCCTCCCGGAGTGGGATGCCATGGTCGCCGTGGGGCAAAATACCCCGCATCACAAATATGACGTGGCGGAGCACACGATACATGCCATGAAGAATGTCAAGAAAGACAAGATATTGCGCCTGGTGATGTTGTTCCATGACATGGGCAAGCCGCAGATGAAGACGACGGATGAAAACGGGCGGGATCATTTTAAGAAGCACGCCCTCGTCAGTGAGGAGATTGCCAGGAACGTCATGACGCGCCTGCGGTTTGACAATGAGACGATGAAGAAAGTGACGCGTCTCGTCTGTTTTCATGATTACCGCGTTGAGGCGACGGAACGAAACGTCCGCCGGGCCATGAACCGGATTGGCGTGGACTTGTTCCCCTATTATCTGGCGATACGGCTGGCGGACGTGAAGGCGCAAAGCCCGTACAAGCGGCGGGAAAAGATTGAGAACATCATTGCCATGCGGGAAGTCTACCAGGAGGTGCTGGACAGGGGGGAATGTGTGACGCTAAAGGATTTGGCGGTGGGCGGGCGTGACCTTCTGGCGCTGGGAATGAAGCCCGGGCGTGAACTTGGCGTCATGCTTAACGAGTTGCTGGAATGGGTGATTGACGAACCTTCCTGCAACAAGAAGGAAATATTGTGCCAATACGTGAAAGAAAAGTTGAACTTGTGAGAATGCAGGGCTTGCATGCGGCTGACCGGAAAGGAAGTGGTCCGGCCTTGGCCGAATTGCTACAAAATTTTATCGTATAGTCATATTCTGGCCGTCCCCTTCATAAATTGAAAAGAGTTATGAATCGAATAAAAACAGGGGGCGGCCATGAGGGAGTATGAACTGGAAGTACTGGATCAATATCATATGGAAGTGATAAGCACCCGCAAAATAAGGGGTGCGTTTTTTATCGACACGAATGAAGGTACGATGCTTTTGAGGGAGACGGACATTTCCGACCGGCGCGCGCCTCTATTGTATCTCCTCATCACCCATTTGGAGGCGGAAGGCTATGCGCACGTGGATACCCCGGTCTTCACGAAGGAAGGAAAGCTTATTGCCACTTCGCGGGAAGGCAGGCGGTATATCCTGAAAAAATGGTACGGCGGGCGGGAATGCGACGTGCGCAGGGAAAGCGACGTGCTGGAGGCCGTGGCAAATTTGGCGGGTCTGCACGAGAAGCTGCGTTGGCAGCCGCAATGTGAAATCGCGGGAGAGGCCGGAATGCAGGCTTTGCGTGAAAATGTGGAAGGATGTGGGGCGGAACCGCAGTCTATGCGTGAAAATGCGGAAGGGCGCGGGGCGGAATCGCAGTCTATGTGTGAAAATGAGGAAGGGCGCGGGGCAAAACCGCGGCTTGCGGCGGATGGGGAAGTGCATCCGCCGACGGGTCGGCATTTGTTGGAAGAGTTCCTCTGCCATAACCGCGAATTGAAAAAAATCCGCGGGTTCGTGCGGAAGAAGAGCAGCAAGGACTCGTTTGACTACCTGTTCCTTGCACATTTTGACCGGATGTTCTCGGTGGCGGAACAAGTGACGGATCAATTGAAACAATCGGGATACGATGAGTTGTATCTTGCCAGTGTCACGGGCAACTGCCTGGTCCACGGGGATTACAATTACCATAACGTGCTGATGCTCCCCGCCGCGGAGGTGGCGACGACCAATTTCGAGCATTTTTGCCTGGACGTCCAGGTGCAGGACTTGTGTTACTTTCTGCGCAAGGTGATGGAAAAGCACCAATGGAACGAGGGACTTGGCGACGCCATGCTGGGAACCTATGGGAAAATCCGTCCGCTTAAGCGGGAGGAACTGGAGTACATGGCCTTGAAGCTGGCGTATCCTGAAAAATTTTGGAAGACGATGAATTCCTACTACCACTCCAACAAAGTGTGGGTTCCGGAAAAGAACGTGGAGAAATTGATGCTCTCCGTCACCCAGACGGATGAAAAAATACGCTTTTTAGAAAAGATATTCTCTTTTCATTTGTAAGCAAGTGGTGTATACTAAGGATATGGGTTACCATCCACGACCTTAGGCCGCGGGGCGGGGCGCACAGCTCCGTGGAGGGTAACGAATACACTATTCAGGAGGTACTGTAAAGATGGAGTACATGGAAAAGTATCAGGAATGGCTGTCGAATCCGTATTTTGACGCGGACACGAAGGCAGAGCTCAACAGCATTAAAGATAATGAAAACGAGATCAAGGAGCGTTTTTACCAGGATTTGGAATTCGGGACCGCGGGCCTTCGCGGCATTATCGGGGCCGGTACGAACCGCATGAATACATATGTGGTGCGCAAGGCGACGCAAGGGTTGGCGAATTATATCAAGAAGAGCGGGAAAGAGGCCCAGGGCGTGGCCATCGCCTATGATTCCCGCCGTATGTCCCCGGAGTTTGCCGACGTGGCGGCGCTTTGCCTGGCGGCAAACGGCATCAAGGCTTATGTGTTCGAGTCGCTCCGCCCGACACCGGAGCTGTCGTTCGCGGTGAGGAAGTTAGGCTGCATCGCCGGCATCAACATCACGGCCAGCCACAACCCTCCGGAGTACAACGGCTACAAGGTGTACTGGGAGGATGGCGCGCAGATCACGCCGCCGCATGACAAGGGCATCATGGCCGACGTGAAAGCGATTACGGATTACACGACGTTAAAGACCATGGATTTGGAAGCGGCCAAAGCCGCCGGCCTTTACGAGGTGATTGGCCAGGAAGTGGACGACGCGTACATGGCGGAACTGAAGAAACAAGTGCTCCACCAGGACGCCATCGACGCCGTGGCGAAGGACATCAAGATTGTCTATTCCCCGCTGCACGGCACGGGAAATATTCCGGCCCGCCGGGTGCTTAAAGAGCTTGGTTTCGAGAATGTGTACGTGGTGCCGGAGCAGGAGCTGCCAAACGGCGAGTTCCCGACCGTCTCCTATCCGAACCCGGAGGCGGACGAGGCGTTCGAGCTGGGGTTGAAGCTGGCGAAGGAACTGGATGCCGACCTCGTGCTGGCGACCGACCCGGATGCCGACAGGCTGGGCGTGCGCGTGAGGGACAAAAACGGCGAGTACCATACCCTGACGGGAAACATGTCGGGCTGCCTGCTGGCGGATTACGAGATTGGTGAGCGCAAGGAGCTTCGCGGCCTGCCAAAGGACGGGTATTTGATCAAGACCATCGTGACGACCAACATGGCCGACGCGATTGCCAAGTATTACGGGGTGGGCGTGATTGAATGCTTGACCGGGTTCAAGTACATCGGGCAGCAGATTCTCGGTTTTGAGAATTCAGGCAAGGGCGAGTACTTGTTCGGTTTCGAGGAAAGCTACGGCTGCCTGATCGGGACGCACGCGAGGGACAAGGATGCCATCGTGGCGACCATGGCGCTTGCGGAGGCGGCCGCGTATTATAAGAGCATAGGCATGAACCTATGGGACGCGATGGTGGCGATGTACGAGCGGTATGGATATTACAAGGACGACATCAAGTCCATCACGCTCAAGGGCATCGAGGGTCTTGCCAAGATCCAGGAGATTTTGGAGACGTTGCGCAAGAACCCGCCGGCCGAGATTGCCGGGTACAAGGTGTTGAAGGCGAGGGATTACATGGCGGACACGGTGAAAGACATGGAGACGGGCGAGGTCACGCCGACCGGGCTGCCAAGTTCCAACGTGCTTTATTATGACATGCCGGACGGCACATGGCTTTGCGTGAGGCCGTCGGGAACCGAGCCGAAGGTGAAGTTCTATTATGGCGTGAAAGGTATTTCCCTGGAAGACGCGGATGCGAAATCCGCCGCGATGGGCAAGGAAGTGCTGGCCATGATAGACGCGATGCTGGCGTAATCTTGACGGGTAATCCGCGCCGCCATAAAAATAAGGGAGGCCATGGTTTTTGTGAACCGTGCCTCCCTTATCCGGTTGAAAAGAAAATTTCCTTGGTCAATCTACCTTCTTAATCTTGCTCAGCTGCTTGTTGATGGCCACCACCATCTGTGGATCCGGGTCGCCGCCTGCCTGCTTCAACAAGTTTTCGACCGTGAAGCGTGCCATCATCTTCTTAATCTGGTCGGTCATGACCACGCCCTCGGCCATGGAGGCCATGGAAGAATTCTTCGCCATCTGCGCCTGCATTTGTTCGACAAAGGCGGCTCCCTCCGGGGACTTGCAAATGTCGCCCAACGTGTCCTTGATGGAATAATATCCCGGAATGATTTCCATTCCTTCCTCCTCGAACCAGTTCTTTACGGAAGTCTGCTCCTTGAAAGCGTAAGCCGGGTTCGGCGTGTCCACCTTGCGGATGGAAATGCGGTCGCTTAAATCGCCAGCCTTTGCCTCAACGGCCTGCTCGCCGACGTTGGAGATTTTGAAAGTAAAAACGTGGTTTCCTTCTTGTTCTTCCACGAGCGAGCCGTTCACGTAGAGGGCCACCTTCGGCTGGTTCGTGTACACCTTGATTTCCGTCTCGTCTTCCACGCGGTCCACGTAACGGCTGCCGCATACATGGACGAACGGCTCCTTGCTCCACCATGCCTTGTAAATGTAAAACGCGTCTTTTTTCACCTTGCGGTCGAAAGAAATCAGGCCTTTGTGGTTGACGCCGTTGTCACCGGCCTCTTCCCGGGCATCCGCGGCAAAGTCGAACATGTTCCAGACAAATGTGGACCAGAGGTACGGCCTCGTCGAGAACATTTCCAGCATGTGCTCGTGGTACAACGCTTGGTACTGCTCGGAATAATCACCCTTCACCGGGTTTGGCGACTGGATCGTGTAATGCGTGTCCGCCCCGTATTCGGATAACCCGATTGCCTTGTCCGGATATTTGGCATGGAATTCGTCAAAAAATTCGTCATTCTGCTCCAATTCGCCCACGTACCAGCCATAGTACAAGTTGTAGGAGCGGATGTCCGGCACGTCAACCAGCGGCGAATCAATTTCCAGCATGAACAAATTGGCCATCGTCGTCAAACGCGTCGGATCCATTTCATGCGCCAGGTCGTTCAAAATGACGTGGTTTTCCATCAGGTCGTCCGTCACGCCGGTCAGGCTGATTTCGTTGGACAGGGCCCAGCAAATGATACACGGGTGGTTGTAATTCTGCGTGATCAGTTCCCTCATCTGGCTGATGGTATTTTCACGGGCGTTCGGCAAATGCATGGAAATATAGGGGATTTCCGCCCAGGCAACCAGGCCTTCGCGGTCGCACAGCTCATAAAAATACTGGTCATGCTGGTAATGCGCCAGACGGATCGCGTTCGTTCCCATGGAGAGAATCATGTCAATGTCTTCCGCGTGCATTTCCTTCGTCAGGGCGTTCCCGACGCCCCTGCGGTCCTGATGGCGGGAAACACCGTGCAGCGGATAACTCCTGCCATTCAGGAAGAAGCCCTTCTCCGGGTCAACATAATAGGTGCGGCAACCGAAATAGGAATCCACCGTGTCCGTCACCTGTCCGCTTACGACCAGTTCGGCCTTGGCGTCGTAGCAGTATGGGTCGTCAAGGCCGTCCCACAGATGTACGTTTTCAATCGTGATGTTGGCTGCCGCGTAGCCGCAGACAGCGCCATCAGCCGTGTCCGCACCGTCAAAACCGTAGGTGACCGGCGCGCTTACCGTGCCCGCGCCGGGAATGGTAAACGTCACGCTGTCGGCCTTGCCGGTGACGTAGGCTTCCAGCTTGACTTCGGCGGTCGCGTTGCTAAGGGGTACGTTGTCGGCCGCGTCACGGACCGCGCCGGCCACGCCATTTACCGACGGCGTGATTTTGAGGCCGTTTCCACCGTAATAGTCAAGGTCAAAATGTGCCGCGTCCACCGTGACCAGGTATGCGTCGCGGTAAATTCCGCCGTAGAACGTGAAGTCCGCCCGCTGTGGGTAAACGTGGTCGTTCGCCCTGTTGTCGGCAATGACTTCCAACACGTTTTCATCTTCCAACTCGTCCGTTACGTCCACGCGGAACGTGGAATAACCGCCGTCGTGGGTGGCGGCGGACTTGCCGTTGATTTTTACTTCGGACGAAGAATTCACGCCGCGAAATTCCACATATAGGCGTTGTCCCTCGCCAAGCTTCGGTTTTACGAACATCTTCTTGTACGTTCCGATGCCACGAAAATAATCATCCCCGCCGTCCTGGCCGTCCACCGCGTTCCAGGTATGGGGCAGCTTCACCGTCTCACAATCCTTGCCCTCCAATTGGAAAATCCAATTATCGTTGAATAATTCTGTCTTTCTCATGTCATGCCTCCTCTTCCGCCAAAAGGCGGAGTGTATAATGTATAAATATTATAAAATAAAAAGAGGAGAGCGGGGGACTAGAAATTTGCTTTTGTGTTAGAAAATTTGTGGTATTTTGCGAAAATAAAAATGTTTTGGGAGTTTGAAAAAGGACTTGTATACGATAAACCACTATGGTAGACTATTTGTATTGATTGGCTTTTTTTCATAATATGATACCAGGGTCAAAAGGCCATGTATGACATGCTTGCATGTCGATACATGACTTTGAGACCCGCAAAACACCGAAAAGCAGCCATTTCCCGTAGGAAAATGAGCGGATTTGAGGTGTTTTAGAGTTGCGGGAGCACGTAGTGCGGAGCAACTCGTGGGTATCATGGGGCTGTCGGGTAATGCGGAAAACCCACAATATATGGCGGCAAATCCAGATGCGCCACGGCATATATTGTGGGCCTGCAGTCATTACCCGACAGCCCGAACATCATAATATAAAGGAGCATGGCATGGCACATTATCTGATAACGGGAGCCTCGGGCTACGTGGGCTCCATGTTGGTAAAACGTTTATTAAAAGAAAATCCCGGCACGCGGATTACGGCGGTGGTGCGCGACCTGGACAAGGCGCGGCGGGTACTCCCGGGCGGCGTGACATTTGCGCGGGCGGACATATGCGACTGGGCGGCACTGGAAGCGGCGGCCCGGGCCGTGGATGAAACCGCCCCGTTTGAGGAAGCATCAACCGTACAAACGTCAAGCCTCCGTTCGTTCGATTACGTCATCCACTGTGCCGCAGTCACCAGCTCGGCGGAGATGGCGGCGCATCCGGTGGAGGTGGGGCGCGGCATCGTCGTCGGGACGCAAAACGTCCTGGAACTGGCGAGACACGCCAATGCCAGGAGCGTCGTGTACCTTTCCTCGATGGAGGTGTATGGAAGCCTCGATTGTCCGGCGGGAGAGTTGGCCGTGGAAGAGGGCGTTTCCAAGGGGGAAGTGGACATTTTAAACGCGCGGAGCTGTTATCCGCTGGGCAAGCGCATGGCGGAGAACGTTTGTTTTTCCAATTATAAAGAATACGGGCTTCCCGTTAAAATCGCCCGGCTCGCGCAGACCTTCGGCCACGGCGTGCCCGCGGGGGATAACCGTGTCTTTTCCCAGTTTGCCCGTGCCGTAAAAGAAGGCAGGGATGTCGTTTTGCATACGGACGGCAGCTCCATGGGCAATTACTGTGCCATCGAGGATGCCGTGACCGGAATCCTGACGATATTGGAGCGCGGCGTCAACGGCGAGGCATACAACGTCGTGAACGAGTCCTGCACCATGTCGATTCGCGAGATGGCAAATCTGGTTTGCGCACGATTTTCCGCCGGAAAGAGCCATGTTATCTTTGACATTCCCGAAGAAAATGTCCACGGTTACGCCGCAAGCACCGGCCTGCGCCTCAGTTCGGAGAAATTGCGCGAACTGGGATGGCGGCCGACGAAAGGGCTGGGGGAAATGTACGCGGACTTGCTTGAGTGAGTAGGAGAATACCCCGTCTTTCTTGTGCCAGGGGAAATTCTTACAACTTCATGTCTTCGTACCGTCCCGCGTCGATAAAATCCCTGACGAAGTCCGTGCGGGGATTCCCACAAATCTCCCCTGCGCTTCCCATCTGCTCGATTCCGCCCCGGTTCATTAGGATGATGACGTCCGCCACCTCCATCGCCTCCTCCTGGTCATGCGTCACGAAGATGCTCGTGATGCCAACCCGGGCGATCATGTCCTTAAGCCACCCCCGCAGTTCCCGTCGCACCTTCGCGTCGATTGCCGCGAACGGCTCGTCCAGCAAAAGCAGCTGCGGGTTCGGGGCCAACGCGCGGGCGAACGCCACCCGCTGCTTCTGCCCGCCGGAAAGCTGGTGCGGGTAACGCTTTCCCAGGTCTGGCATGGAAATGAGTTCCAAAAGCTGGTCCACCCGCTCCCGGATTTCGTTTTTCGGTTTTTTCTGCACCTGCAGGCCGAAGGCGATGTTCTCGGCCACGGTCATGTAGCGGAACAGCGCGTAGTTCTGGAACACGAAGCCGATGCCGCGCCTGCTTCCCGGCAGGCGGTTTACCCGTTCCCCGTCAATCATGATGTCACCCGAATCCGGCGCGTCAAGCCCGGCAATCATCCGCAGGATTGTCGTCTTCCCGCTCCCGCTAGGGCCGAGCAATGCCGCAAGCTGTCCTTTTTTTACTCCAAAACTCACGTCGTTCGAGGCACAAAACCCGTCAAACGTCTTGAAAATGTGCTTCATTTCCACGTACATGAATTGACCCTCCATTCGTCGTCCCCCGGCTTACCGCGCCGCCCTGACTGAACCATACCCCTTCTTCTTCCACTCAACCAGGTTCCTCACAATCAAAATGACAACTGCCAAAATCACCAGGATTGAAGACACCGCGAAGGCCGCCGTCGTTTGAAATTCGTTGTACAAGATTTCCACGTGGAGCGGGAGCGTGTTGGTCTTCCCCCGCAAGTGGCCCGAGATGACCGACACGGCGCCGAACTCGCCCATCGCCCGCGCG
>Ga0073906_1003753_pt1 | contig 16509 bp, 13 predicted proteins | sample Inofromicrocosms_FD_65485 | JGI IMG/M metagenome (GOLD analysis project Ga0073906, IMG submission 65485) | Mouse cecum microbial communities from Vienna, Austria - Inoculum for glucosamine and mucus D2O microcosms | ecosystem: Host-associated > Mammals > Digestive system > Large intestine >... | reverse complement strand
CAGGTCCCCCGGATGCCGACGGCCATCGTGGAGGTGCGGATATTGAACGTCTCTTCCTCCTCCAATGGCTTGCTGACGTTAAAGAACAGGTTGCCGGAATCCAGGAGGATGTCCAGCTTTTTGCCGCTCTTGCGGATGCTGATTTCGCTGACGGCGTCCATTTTGACCAGCTTAGCGTCGTCCAGATTGATCCAGGCGTAGCTGGCCTCCTCCGTCTCCAGGCCGTAGCCGCTGTTCAGGCGCATGTCGTCCCGAACCGTGACGCTGCGGCCCTTGCTGTTGGTGACGGAGACGGTGCCCTCCGTCTTCATCAGCCGCATCAGGGCGGCCTCTGTGGATTCCGCGAAGGCTGTGGGCGCGCAGGTCAGAAGCATGACGCACGCCAGCAGCAGCGACAGAATTCGCTGGGGCAGGTGTTGTCTTCCCATAGATTTCCCTCTCTCTCGTTGAAAAAATTAGAGCGGCAGCTCTTCCGCCGCAATGCGGGTCAACAGCTTTATCATAGCATGTTTCCCGCGTGCTGACAAGCTCTAATTTCCTGAATTTGCATGGACTCTCAGGCGGAGGCATGGTTTTTTGCATGCGCCGGGTCCTGCCTTACCGGTATGGCTCTAAATAGTAATTCTTCCGCACCAGCAGCTCCCCCAGATTTCTGGCCGCGCCGCTCAGTCCGTCGTTGGAGGCCACCGCCACCACCACCGGCCTGTCGTTGCGCAGATGGGCCTTTGCGGCCATGGTCACGGCGGTGTCCGTAATGCCGTTGGCCAGCTTGCCCAGGGTGTTGCCCGTGCAGGGCGCGATCACCAGTACATCCAGCAGTTTTTTCGGGCCGATGGGCTCCGCGTCCCGGATGCTGTGGATGGGTGTATGTCCTGTCAGCCGCTCCAGGGCGGCCAAAAACTCCTGCGCCGTCCCAAACCGGGTGTCCGTGGACTGGCAGGCCCCGGAGACAATGGGCAGCACGTTTTCGTATTCCTTGCACAGTCTCTCCAGCTCCGCCAGTATCCTGGCGTGGGTGCAGAAAGAGCCGCATATCGCAAATCCCACTCGCTCGTTTCTCAAATGGGCTCACCTCGTTCTTCCAGTATGTGATAGATGCTGTCCCGAATCGCGGCGGCGGCGGTCCGCGGAGCCGTCCTGCCCGGCAGCCCCGGCGCGGTCCCGACGCGGCAGTGCAGCTCCCTGGCCGCGTCCAGGTCCACTCCGCCGGGAGCGGACGCCAAATCCAGCAGGAAGCAGTCCTTCCGCAGCTGGCAGAGCAGGCCAGCATCAAAGAGCAGAGCGGGCACTGTGTTAAAAATCATGTCGAACTTCTCCAGGTTCCCGGAGAGCTGGTCCGTGCGCAGGCGCGCATATCCCCACACAGCGGCCCAGGCCAGATCGCCGTACCGCCGGGCGGAAACAGTCACCTGCGCCCCCAGCGCCTGCAGGCGCTGGGCCAGCAACCGCCCGACGCGGCCGCAGCCGGTCACCAGGCACTGGCTGCCGTGGATCGTCTGGTCCGCAGCCTCCATCGCCAGGCCGATGGCCCCCTCCGCCGTGGGGACGGCGTTGGCCACCTGGGCCTCCTCCCGGTCGTAGTAGTCCAGCAGCGTCAGGCCGAAATCCGACATCAGCCGCGGCGACAGCTCGCCCGTCATACCGCCCAGCAGGAGCTGGTCATAGCGCAGCCTGGACCACAGCTGTTCCGCGTCCAGCTGGCTGTCCGTCAGCGGCAGGACCAGCTTCCCGTCCCGGCACACTGGCAGCGGCAGGATCAGCAGTCGGGCGGCCAGCGCCTGGTCCAAGGGCACCGCGTTGGGCGCGTCCCCCTGCTCCAAGCCCCAGGTCACCACATCACAGCCGTCGTCCAGCAACAGCCTGGCCAGCCAGACCTGCCGCCGGTCGCCGCCCAGAACGGCAATGCTTTTTTTCATAACACATCCCCCCTCTGACACAGTCTATGCGTCCAGGCGGCGGGCCGTTACGCCTCCGCTGCGGCGCCGCTCTCCCCCCCATCTATCCGTTCAGGCAAAAAAATACCCCGCCAGCACTCTGGCGGGGCATACTGCACAAAAATTACTCGGTCACGTAGGGCAGCAGGGCGATCTGACGGGCCCGCTTGATGGCCTCTGTCAGCTGGCGCTGATGCATGGCGCAGGTGCCGGTGGTCCTGCGGGGCAGGATCTTGGAGCGCTCGGAAATAAACCGGCGCAGCTTCGCGGCGTCCTTATAGTCAATGTGCTCGCATTTATCTACGCAGAATTGGCAGACCTTCTTCCGCTTCCGGGGCGCGCCGGAGCGGGCGGGTCTGTTTTCACGTTCCATTGCCATGGTGCATTCCTCCTGTTAGAATATGGCGGCAGGCTTAAAAGGGCAGGCTGCCGTCCTGATCGTCAATATCGATAAACTCATGGCCGCCGTTCCGGTTGGGCGCGTCGTAGCCGCCGGCGGGGGCCGCACCGTAGTCGCCGGCGGGGGCTCCGCCGCCGTAACCGGGGGCTCCGGCGTAGCTGCCGGCAGGGGTGCCGCCGTAAGCGGGCGCTCCGCCATAGCCGCCGGAGGGGCCGCCGCCGTAGCTGTCGGACGGACCGCCGCCATAGGTGTTCTGACCATAGCCGCTGTCCCGGTCCTGGGCGTTGTCCCGCCGGCTGTCGCCGAAGTAGACGCTGTCGGCCACGACCTCCGCGTTGCGGCGGTTGTTGCCGTCCCGGTCCTTCCACTCACGAATCTGCAGCCGCCCGCTCACCACGGCCATACGGCCCTTGGTAAAATACTTGCAGACAAATTCGGCTGTCTGCTTCCAGGCGACCACGTCAATGAAATCGGTGCTCTTCTCGCCGGACTCCCGGCTCTTGAAGTCCCGGTCCACAGCCAGTGTAAAGGACGTAACAGGGATGCCGGTCTGCGTTGTGCGCAGCTCAGGCGTCCGGACGAGACGTCCCATAATGGTAATGCTGTTTAACATCTTGGTTGTATCCTCCCGTCAGTCGTCCTTGCAGACGATCATGGAGCGCAGGATTCCGTCGGTGATCCCGAACACGCGGTCCAGTTCCTTGGGGAACTCTGGATTGCTGGTAAAGGACATGAGGACATAATAGCCCTCGGTCTTGTAGTCGATCGCGTAGGCCAGCCGCCGCTTGCCCCACTCTTCGACCTCTACATCCGAGCCATGCTGCTCCGCCAGGGTCTTGAACTTCTCGACCGTCGCAGCGACAGCCTCCTCACCCAGATTGGGATCAACGATATACACGACCTCGTACTTACCGGTGATTTTCGCCATATTGTGCACCTCCTTTTGGACTGATGGCCCCCGCAGACAGGCGGGAGCAAGGATTTTGCCTGCCAACCGCAAGCTCTCCTATTATACCGCATTGGAGGGAATTGTCAAGTACATTTTTTCAAAAAAGCGCGTAAAAAACGAGAAAAAGGCAGGAAGCGCTGCCGGGATGCCCTTCAGAAAATTCACAGATTTCCGGCTTGACAACCCCCGTTTCTTTGTGATACAATGCCGCATAAGTTGATACCCATCAAATGCGCGGAAGGCGTTATGCCCTGTTATGTACGCTCTCAGAGAACCGGCGGACGGTGCGAGCCGGTGAGCGGCGGCGGGGCGGCTGGCGCCGGAGCGGGGCGCCCCAACAAAGCCAATTTCAGTAGGGCGTCACGGATTTGCCCCCCGTTATCCGGGCAGAGGCTTGTTGGAGCCTCTTTTAAGTGCGCGCTCAGGCGCGAAACCGGGTGGTACCGCGGTAAAGAATTTATCGTCCCGGAGCAGTGAGACCTGCTCCCGGGATGTTTTTTTGTCCGGAGCAGGTGCAAAAACGAATTATCAGGACGAAAGAAGGAGAGTCTGTATCATGAAAACCATCTATATTTCCGACGTCACCCTGCGGGAAGCGGGCCGGGCCGGCACGCTGAGCTTCAAGGAGCGGGTGGAGATCGCCCGCTCCCTGGACCGGCTCCAGGTGGACGCCATTGAACTGCCCCCCCTGGGGGATGCCAAGTCCGACGCCCTCAGCAACAAGACCATCGCCTCCGTGGTCTCCTCCGCCCGTGTCTCCGCCGCCGCCGGGCTGACGGCGGAGAGTGTGGACGCGGCCTGGGAGAGCATCCGGGGGGCGCGGAAGCCCTCCCTGCACATCATGCTCCCCGCCTCGGCGGTCCAGATGGAGTACCTGTGCCACAAGAAGGCCCCCGCCATGCTGGAGCTGGCCAGGGCCCTGGTGGAGCGGGCCCGGTACCACACGGAGCAGGTGGAGTTCTCCGCCCTGGACGCCACCCGGGCGGAGCCGGAGGTGCTGTGCCAATTGCTGGAGACCGCCGCTGCCGCAGGCGCTGAAGTCGTGACGGTCTGCGATTCCGCTGGAATCATGACCCCGGCGGAGTGCGCCGGCTTTGTGGCGGATATTCTGGAGAAGGTCCCCGCGCTGAAGAGCGTCCGGCTGGGCGTGGAGCTGAGCAACAACCTGAAAATGGCCGTGGCCTGCGCCGCCGCCGCCGTGGACGCCGGGGCGGAGGTGGTCAAAACCGCCATCACCCCCATGGACATCCCCACCACCAAGGCCTTTGCCGCCTACATGACCGCCCGAGGCGACGAGAAGGGCCTGCGCTACGGCCTGCGGACCACGGAGCTGGCCCGTGTGGCCGCCCAGCTGCAGTGGATGCTGCAGACGGAGCGCAGCAGCGGCTCCCCCTTCGACAGCGGCGTCAACGAGGGCGCGCCCACCATCTGCCTCACCGCCGGGGACGACATCGCCGAGGTGGTCAAGGTGGTGCGCCACCTGGGCTACGACCTGAGCGAGGAGGACAACGCGAAAGTTTTTGAGTCCTTCCGCCGCATCGCCTCCAAAAAGCACTTCGTCAGCACCCGTGAGCTGGAGGCCATCATCGCCAGCTCCGCCATGCAGGTGCCCAGCGTGTACCGCATCGTCAACTATGTCATCACCTGCGGCAACCTGACCAGCGCCATGGCCACCCTGACCCTGGAGCGGGAGGGGGAGAAGCAGCAGGGCGTGTGCGCCGGGGACGGCCCCATCGACGCCGCCTTCCTGGCCATCGAGCAGATCATCGGCCACCACTACGAGCTGGCCGACTACCAGATCCAGACCGTCACCGAGGGCCGGGAGGCCATGGGCTCCGCCCTGGTGAAGCTGCGCTCCAACGGCAGGCTCTATTCCGGCAACGGCATCTCCACCGACATCATCGGCGCCAGCATCCGGGCCTATATCAGCGCCCTGAACAAGATCATGTATGAGGAGGCGTAAAAATGAAGCTCTCTTATACCATCCGTCATTGGCCTGACCGGGACTGGGCCGGCTTCTGCGCCGCCGCCGTGGACGCCGGTCTCAACGGCCTGGAGATCGACAGCGTCCGCAACAGCCTCCTGACCAGCCGGAACAGCCCCACCAACCCGGAGCTGGCCGTGGCGGCCCGCCGCCAGCTGATGGGCCAGAATCTGACCATCCCCTGCGTGGGGGTGGAGGCGGACCTGCTGTCCCCCGAGGCGGAGGACGAGGTCCCCGCCGCTATTGAGACGGCCCGCAATCTCCTGGTCTCCTATGTGCTGCTGCACACGGACACGGACGGCGACATCACCGGGCGGCTGCAGTCCTTTGTGACCCTGGCGGAGCAGGCCGGCGTGGTCTTGCTGCTGGAGAGCAGCGGGGTCCTGGGCGACACCAAAAAGCTGGTGGAGGTGCTGGACTTTTTTGCCTGCGACCACCTGTCCGCCTGCTGGAACATGTTCGACACCTGCCTGCTCCACGGCGAGACGCCGGAGCAGACCATCACCAACCTGGGCGCTTACGTCCGCCACGTGCGCCTCCACGACGGCACACCGGAAAAGGACGCCGTCACACCGGAGCTGATGGGCGAGGGGAAGCTGCCGGTGAAGGAGCTGATGAACGCCCTGCGGTCCGTGAACTACGACGGCTTTCTCTCTCTCGTCTGGGACCCCGCCTGGGTGGAGGGCCTGGAGGACCTGGACATGATCCTCACCCACTACGGCGTCTATCTCTCCCGGTTTGAGCGGGAGGGCCGGAAAAAGCACCTCTATTACAACACCGCCGGCACCGGCCAGTTTGTCTGGAAGAAGGACACGGTCATCGACTGCACCTTCCCCCAGGTGCTGGACAGGATGGTGGAGGAGTTCCCGGACCAGTACGCCTTTAAATACACCACCCTGGACTACACCCGCACCTACGCCCAGTTCCGGGACGATGTGGACCAGTTCGCCCGCTCCCTCATCGCCATGGGCGTGGGGCCGGGGGACAAGGTGGCCATCTGGGCCACCAACGTGCCCGCCTGGTTCATCACCTTCTGGGCCACCACCAAGATCGGCGCGGTGCTGGTCACCGTCAACACCGCCTATAAGATCCACGAGGCGGAGTACCTGCTCCGCCAGTCCGACACCCACACGCTGGTGATGATCGAGAGCTACCGGGACAGCCACTACGCGGAGATCATCGCCGAGCTGTGCCCCGAGCTCTCCACCGCCCAGCCCGGCAAGCCCCTGCACTGCAAGCGCCTGCCCTTCCTGCGCAACGTGGTCACCGTGGGCTACCGGCAGGCGGGGTGCCTGACCTGGGACGAGGCCGTGGCCCTGTCCGGGCGGGTGTCCCCCCAGGAGGTCCGCCGCCGGGCCGCGGCGGTGCGGGTCCACGACGTGGCCAATATGCAGTACACCTCCGGCACCACCGGCTTCCCCAAGGGCGTGATGCTCACCCACTACAACGTGGTCAACAACGGCAAATATATCGGCGACCACATGGACCTGTCCACCGCCGACCGGATGATGATCCAGGTGCCCATGTTCCACTGCTTCGGCATGGTGCTGTCCATGACCGCCTCCATGACCCACGGCACGACGATGTGCCCCCTGCCCTACTTCTCCCCCAAGCCGGCCCTGGCCTGCGTCAATCAGGAGCGGATCACCACCTTCAACGGCGTGCCCACCATGTTCATCGCCATGATGAACCACCCGGATTTCGCCAAGACGGACTTCTCCCACATGCGCACCGGCATCATGGCCGGGGCCAACTGCCCGCCGGAGCTGATGCGGAAGGCGGCGGACGTGATGAACATGACCCAGATCATCAGCGTCTTCGGCCAGACGGAGGCGTCCCCCGGCTGCACCATGAGCAGCTTCGACGACCCCCTGGACGTGCGCACGGAGACCGTGGGCAGCCGCTTTGCCAATGTGGAGTGCAGGATCATCGACCCGGACACCGGCGAGGAGTGCCCCACCGGCGTCAGCGGCGAGTTTGTGGCACGGGGCTACAACATCATGAAGGGCTACTACAAGATGCCCGGCGCCACCGCCGAGGCCATCGACAGCCAGGGCTGGCTCCACTCCGGCGACCTGTGCTGCGAGGATGAGAACGGCAACTTCAAGGTCACAGGGCGGCTGAAGGACATGATTATCCGGGGCGGCGAGAACATCTATCCCCGGGAGATCGAGGAGTTTATTTACACCAACCCCAAGGTCCGGGACGTGCAGGTCATCGGCGTGCCCGACGAGCAGTACGGCGAGGAGATCATGGCCTGCATTATTCTGAAGGAAGGGGAGACCATGACGGAGGAGGAGCTGAAGAGCTACGTCCTGTCCCATATGGCCAAGCACAAGGTCCCCCGGTACGTGGACTTTGTGGACGCCTTCCCCATGAACGCGGCGGGGAAGATCCTCAAGTACCGGATGCGGGAGGAGGCGGAGGCCAAGCTGGGATTGAAGCGGGCCAGATAGCCCACCGATAAAAAGCGCCCAGGTCCACTCCATCCCGGAGCCGGACCTGGGCGCTCTTTATGACAGTGACAGCAGACCGGCGTCGGCCATCTTCTGTATCGACAGCAGGATGCCGAACTTGGCGTGCTGCCACGTCAGGCCCCCCTGGAAGTACACCGCGTAGGGGGGGCGGATGGGGCCGTCGGCGCTGAGCTCAATGCTGCTGCCCTGGACGAAGGCCCCCGCCGCCATGATCACCTGGCTGTCATAGCCGGGCATGTCGCCGGGGATGGGGGCGGCGAAGCTGTCCACCGGCGCGGCGGACTGGATGCCCCTGCAGAAGGCCAGCATAGCCGCCTCGCTGCCCAGCTCCACCGCCTGGATGATGTCATTGCGCTGCTCCCTGCTGTCGGGGACGCAGCGGAAGCCCAATTCCTCGTACAAGTTTGCGGCGAAGATCGCGCCCTTCAGCGCGCCCGCCGTCACGGTGGGGGCCAGGAAAAAGCCCTGATAGAGGGCCGGCAGCAACCCCAGGTTCGCGCCCACCTCCTGGCCCAGTCCGGGGGCGGAGAGCCGGTAGGCGCAGCGGTCCACGCAGGCTTTTGTGCCGCAGATGTATCCGCCGATGGGAGCCAGGCCGCCGCCGGGGTTCTTGATGAGGCTGCCCACCACCATGTCCGCGCCCACGTCGGAGGGCTCCACAATGTCCACAAACTCACCGTAGCAGTTGTCCACCATGCACACCACATCCGGCTTGACGGACTTGCAGAGGGCGATCAGCTCCCCGATCTGGGCCACGGAGAAGGAGGGCCGGGTGGCGTAGCCCTTGCTGCGCTGGATGGTGATCAGTCTGGTCTTGTCGCTGATAGCGGCGCGGATGGCTTCGTCATCAAAGCTGCCGTCGCTGCGCAGGTCCGCCTGCCGGTAAGTGACCCCGTATTCCGCCAGGGAGCAGGGGGAGGGCCGCAGGCCGATGACCTCCTGCAGGGTGTCGTAGGGCAGGCCCACGGGGGAGAGCAGCTCGTCGCCGGGCAGCAGGTTGGCGCTGAGGGCCACGGCCAGGGCGTGGGTGCCGCAGGTGATCTGGGGGCGGACCAGGGCCGCCTCGGTGTGGAAGACATCGGCGTAGACCTGCTCCAGGCGCTCCCGGCCCTCGTCGTCGTAGCCGTAGCCGGTGGTGGCGGCAAAGTGGTTGGCCCCGATGCGGCTGCGCTGCATGGCGGAGAGGACCTTGGCCTGGTTGTACTCCGCCCGGCGGTCAATGGCCCGGAAGCGGTCCTCCAGCCGCTCCAGCACCTGCTCCCCCCGCCGGTAGACGGCGGCGCCGAGGCCCATTTCTTCATATAACTGCAATAGTTCTGTCATGAGACGCTCCCTTTTCCTGTTTTCATCGGATGTCCAGCTCCCGGAGGATATCCCGGTTGACCTGATTGCTGGCCCAGCAGCTGCACCGGCGGTCGAAGGCCAGGGGCTGGCCGTCCAGGGTGCTGATGACGCCGCCGGCCTCGGTGACGAGCAGGCTGCCCGCCGCGTAGTCCCAGGGGCAGAGGCTGAATTCAAAGAAGAGCTCCGTCCGGCCGCAGGCCACATTGCACAGGTCCAGAGCCGCCGCGCCCATGCGGCGGAAATCGCAGCTGCGCCGGAAAAGCTGCTCGGTCAAGCGCATGGTGGGCGCCAGATACTCCCGGCGGTAGATGGCGGTGCCCATGCCGAAGACCCCCTGGGAGAGGGGGCGGTCGCTGACATGGATCAGGCTGCCGTTGAGGAACGCGCCGCCCCCGCGCCGGGCGGAGAACAGCTCCGCCTTATAGGGGTCCAGCACCACGCCGTATTCGATGACGCCATCCTTGGCCAGGGCCACGGAAACGGCGCTCTGGCGCAGGCCCCGGACAAAGTTGGTGGTGCCGTCGATGGGGTCGACGATAAACGCCCAGCCGGTGGCAGGGTCGGCGTTTTCCTGCTCCTCCTCGCCGTAGAAGATGGCGCCGGGAACCAGAGGGGGGAGTTTTTCCTTGAGGAAATTTTCCACCGCCAGGTCGTACTCTGTGACCAGGTCGGCGGCAGAGGATTTTTCGTGGGTATGGGCCGCAATGTCGTGGGCGGAGAGGACGATCTCCCCGGCCTCTTTGACAATGGCGGCGATTTGCTCCAACATAGATGGGTCCTTCTTTCGTTTTTCTATCCTGCGTCCATATTTTACATCAGCGCGTGCCGAAAAGCAAGCGCCTTTCGGCACGCGCTCTCCATGCTGCCTACGCGCCCTTCTCCTGAAGCTGCTGCCTGCTGTACTGCAGGGTATAGAGCTGGTAGTACCGGCCCTTCCGGCGGAGCAGCTCCTGGTGGGTCCCCTGCTCCAGGAGCTCGCCGCGGCTGAGAACGATGATGTTGTCCGCGTGCTGGATGGTGGACAGGCGGTGGGCGACGATCAGCATGGTGCCGATGCTCTTCATCTTCTCCAGGGAATCCTGGATCAGCAGCTCGGTCTCGGTGTCGATATTGGCGGTGGCCTCGTCCAGAATCATGATCTCCGGCCTGTGGACGATGGTGCGGGCGAAGCTGAGCAGCTGGCGCTGTCCGGCGGAGAAGTTGCTGCCCCGCTCCCGGACCGGCTCATCCAGGCCCTGCTCAAACCTGCTGATAAAGGCGTCCGCGTTGACATAGCGGCAGGCGTCCCACACCTCCTCGTCCGTGACGGCGTCCTCCCGCAGGACGATGTTCCCCCGGATGGTGCCGGAGAACAGGAACACGTCCTGGAGCATCTGGCCGAAGTGCCTGCGGAGGGAGGAGATTTTGATGCGCCGGATGTCAATGCCGTCCACCAGGATGCGGCCCCGCTGGATATCATAATTGCGGCAGAGCAGGGAGAGGATGGTGGTCTTGCCGGAGCCGGTGGCGCCCACGAAGGCCACCGTCTGCCGGGGCCGGACGCGGAAGGACACGCCTTTGAGCACCCACTCGCCGGGGAGATAGGAGAACCAGACGTCCTGGAATTCGATCTCCCCCCGGATCTCATCCAGCTCCATGGCGTCCGGCCCGTCCACGATCTCCGGGGTCATGTCCAGAACGGTGAAAATCTTCTCCGCCGAGGCAAAGGCCGACTGGAGCATGTTGAACTGCTCCGCCAGGTTCTGAATGGGGTTGAAAAACTTGGAGATGTACATGTAGAAGGACACGACCGTAGCGCTGGTCACAGCCTGGCCCAGGAAGGCGGTGTCCCGGATCGCCCCCTTGCCGCCCAGATACAGCAGGCACAGCACGGAGGAGATATACAGCATATACACCATGGGGCGAAAGATGCTGAAGACAAAGATCTGGTTCTGCTTGGCCCTTTTCAGCTGCCGGCTCTTCTCCAGAAACTCGTCCAGCTTCCGCTGCTCCTGGTTGAAAATCTGGGTGATCTTGATGCCGGAGAGATTTTCGGAGAGGAAGGTGTTGATGTCCGTGGTGCGGTCCTTCACCACCCGGTACACCTTCCGGGTAAACTTCCGGAAAATCAGGGTAAACAGCAGCAGGAAGGGCACAAAGCACAGGACCATCAGCGTCAGGGCATAGTTGAGCAGCAGCATGGCCGCCAGCACGCCGAAGACGATGAACACGTTTTTCGCCATGTTCACCAGAATATTGGTGAACATCATGGAGATGGCGTTGGTGTCGTTGGCCACGCGGGTGACCAGCTTGCCCACGGGGATTTTGTTGAGCTGGTCGTGGGACAGGCTCTCGATGTGGGTGAACAGGTCCTGCCGCAGGGCGGAGAGGATCTTCTGCCCTGTCTTCTGCAGGATGATGGACTGAAAATAGGTGCAGAGCATGGACGCCACTAAAATTCCCCCGTACAGGGCCACCCACCGCAGCAGCGCGGCGGGGGCAAAGCGCTCCTTGATGAGATCCTCGATCCGGCCCATAATCAGCGGCCCGGCCAGCTCATGGGCGATGGAGGCCAGCATGATCAGCAGGACCAGAATAAACTGCTTCTTATAGGGCAGGGCGTACTTGGCCAGGCGGCGGACGATCTCGCCGTCCGGGATGTTCCGGTCAAAGCCCAGGGCCTCCTTCTTGTTCTTGATGCCCAGGTAGGCGGCCACGAACGCCACGGCAAATGCGGCGATGATCGCGCCCACGATCAGCACAGGCATGTACTCACGCATGTTGACGTCCTCCCTCCTCCAGCTTTTGCAGGTCCACCATGTGGCGGTATGCGCCGCAGGTCTGGTACAGCTCCTCGTGGCGGCCGGCGGCGGCCACCCTGCCGTTGTCCAGGAAAATGATCCGGTCCATCTGCTCAATGGTGGAGATCCGGTGGGCAATCAGGATGGTCGTGCGCCCGGCGCGGGTGGCGCGGAGATTGCTCAGAATGGCCCGCTCCGTGCTGGTGTCCACCGCGGAGACCGAGTCGTCCAGGATCAGAACCGGCGCGTCCTTCATCAGCGCGCGGGCAATGGAGATGCGCTGCTTCTGCCCGCCGGAGACGGTGACGCCCCGCTCCCCCAGCACGGTGCCGTACCCCTGGCTGAACCCCCGGACGTCGCTGTCCACGTCCGCCAGGACAGCCGCGGCGGCCACCTGGTCTTCATCGGGGCAGCCGGTGGTAAAGCCGATGTTCCGGGAGATGGTGTCGCTGAAGAGGAAGTTGTCCTGGGGCACGTAGGCCACCGCCTGGCGCACGTCCCGGATGGCCACGTCGTTGACGTCCCGGCCGTCCAGGAACACCGTGCCGTCCGGGACATTGCAGGTACGCAGCAGCAGGTCCACCAGGGTGGTCTTGCCCGCGCCGGTGCGGCCCACCAGGCCCACGCTCTCTCCGGCGCGGATGGTGAAGGACACGTCCTGCAGGGCGTCATACTCCCCGTCCGGGTAGCGGAAGGTCAGGCGGCGAAACTCGATGTCCCCCCTCACGTTCTCCAGGCGGCGGACGCCGGGGCGGTCCGCCACGTCCTGCCGGGCGTCCAGCAGGGCGCTGATGCGCTTGAGGGAGGCCCGGCCCCGGCTGGTCATATCGATCAGCTCGGACACCGCCATGATGGGCCAGATAACGGCGTTGAAGTAGCCGATGAACTCCATCAGCTGCCCCGCGTTGAAGGTCCCCCGATAGACCAGATAGCCGCCGTAGCCCAGGATGATGCAGATGACCGACTCGACAAACAGCGTCACCAGAATGCGCAGCATCACCGAGGCGCGGGTGAAGTCCACATTGGCCCGCTCATTCTCCCGGTTGATCGCCTGGAAAGCCAGCAGCTCCCTGGCCTCCTTGACAAAGGCCTTGATGACGGCGATGCCGGAAAAGCTCTCCTGGGCGAAGTCGCTGAGCCTGGAAAACGCCTCCTGGCGGACGTCCCACTTTTTGCTCATATACTTGCCCACCATCGCGCTGGAGGCCAGCAGCAGAGCCATGGGGATCATGGACAGGACCGTCATCAGCGGATCCATCCTCCACATCTTGGCAACCGCCAGCAGCCCCAGAAACAGCGCGTCGAAAAACATCAGGAACCCGGAGCCGTAGCAGTCCTGCACCGTCTCCAGGTCGTTGGTGAACAGACTCATGAGGCCGCCCACCTTGTTTTCCTGGTAGAACTGCCGGGAGAGGTCCTTGGCGTGGCTGAACATCTCATTGCGCAGGTCGGTCTCCACCTTGATGGCCGCGCCGAAAATGCACATGCGCCACAGAAACCGTCCCACCACCATGGACAGCACGATCCAGACCATGGGCATACAGATTCGGTCCAGCAGGAAGTCCATGTCAAAGCTCTGCCGGACGCCGTCCAGCAGGACCCAGCCCTGATTCATGCCGTTGATGACCATTTGGTAGAGATTGGGGACTAACAGCTGCATGTAGTCCACCATAATCAGCGCCGCCAGCCCGGCCAGCAGCCACCCGGCGTACCTGACATAATACTTGTTGATATATTTTCCGAAAATCATACCAATATCACCTGCTTTCCCTCCACGCGCTGCAGCTGCACAGCGTTTCTTTCGGGCCAGTTTATCACGTTGCTGTCCGTGCGTCAAGAACATTTTTCGTTTTGGAGATACGCGGCAAACAGCAAAATTCCAGGCAGCGGGCCGGGACGGCCTCTCGGTCAGCCTGCGGCTGACAGCTCCCCCTGCAGGGGGAGCCGGGAACAGCCGCTCAGGCAGAATTTTTTGATAAAGGGAGAGGAACACGGTTGTCATTTCCTGCCGGACGTGCTATAATAGACTGCCAATCCGGAAAAACTTCGCACAAGCGATAAGAGATAATTAAAGGAGCCTTACAATGATGGATAAAAAAAGGGTCATGCTCTCCGGCATCCAGCCCAGCGGAGATCTGCACTTGGGCAACTACCTGGGGCCTCTGCGCCACTGGCCGGAAATGATCGAGGAATTTGACTGCTACTTCTTTATGGCCGACCTGCACACCATCACCGTGCGCCAGGACCCGGCCCAGCTGCGAAAGCGCACGCTCACCCAGATCGCCCAGTATATCGCCTGCGGCCTGGACCCGGAGAAATGCGTGCTCTTCGTCCAGTCCCACGTCCCCGCCCACGCCCAGCTGAGCTGGGTGCTGAACTGCTACACCATGTTCGGCGAGCTCAGCCGCATGACCCAGTTCAAGGACAAGTCCGCCAAGCACGCGGAAAACGTCAACGCGGGCCTTTTCACCTACCCCGTCCTGATGGCAGCGGACATCCTCATCTACCAGCCGGACTTTGTGCCGGTGGGGGAGGACCAGAAGCAGCACGTGGAGATCTGCCGGGACATCGCGGAGCGCTTCAACGGCGTATACGGCGAGGTGTTCCGGGTGCCGGAGCCCTATATCGCCAAGGTGGGGGCCCGGATCATGAGTCTCAACGCGCCGGAGGCCAAGATGAGCAAGTCCCTCCCGGAGGGGTGCGTGTTCCTGATGGAGAAGCCGGAGGACATCATGCGCAAGTTCAAGCGGGCTGTGACGGACAGCGACACGGAGCGCTGCGTCCGCTACGCCCCCGCCGAAAAACCCGGCGTATCCAACCTGATTCAGATCTATGCCGCCGCTACCGGCAAGAGCTACGAGGCCATCGAGGCCGAGTTCGAGGGCCAGGGCTACGGCAAGCTGAAACCCGCCGTGGGCGAGGCCGTGGTGGAGGCGCTGCGGCCCATCCGGGAGGAGACGGAGCGGCTGCTGCAGGACAAGGCCTATCTGGAGAGCGTGTACCGCACGGGGGCGGAAAAGGCGTCCTATGTGGCGGAAAAGACCCTCCGCAAGGTCTACAAAAAAGTGGGCTTTTTAGCCAGATAAGCGGGGGGCAGACAGCTAAATGGGAACCTTGTTTGACCGTTCGACGGTGACCCCCGTTATTTTCGCTCTGGCAGTGTCTATGCTGCTGAGCTTTACGCTGACGCCGCTGGTGAAGCGGCTGGCCTATAAGATCGGCGCGGTAGACGTGCCCAAGGACAAGCGGCGGATGCACGACCACCCCATCCCCCGCCTGGGCGGTCTGGCGATTTTCGCCGGCTGCGTCATTGCCATCCTGCTCTTTGCGGAGACGGACCGGCAGCTGCGGGGCATCCTGCTGGGGTCCTGCCTGATCGTGGCGGTGGGGGTGGTGGACGACTCCCATCCCCTGGGGCCGGGCATCAAGTTTATTTTGCAGATCGTGGCCGCGCTGATCGCCGTCTGGCACGGCGTCATTATCGAGGCCATTGCCAATCCCCTGTCCTTCGGCGGAAAGCTGTACTGGGATTTCGGCATCATGGCGGTGCCCATCACCGTCATCTGGATCGTGGCGGTGACCAACTCCGTCAACCTCATCGACGGCCTGGACGGTCTGGCGGACGGCGTGTCCACCATTGCCGCCCTGACCATGCTGATCCTGGCCCTGCTGCTGGGCGACCTGGAGATGGCCGTCATCTGCGCGGCCCTGGTGGGGGCCTGCGTGGGCTTCATGCCCTTCAACCGGAACCCGGCCAAGATCTTTATGGGGGATACAGGGGCCACGTTTTTGGGCTATATGCTGGCCACGGTGTCGGTAACGGGGCTGTTTAAGCTCTATGCCATGATCTCCTTCATCGTGCCCTTCATCATCCTGGGCTTCCCCATCTTCGACACGGCCTCCGCCTTCACCCGCCGGATCCTCAAGGGGCAAAACCCCATGAAGCCGGACCGCAGCCACACCCATCACAAGCTCATCGACATGGGCATGAACCAGAAGCAGGCGGTGGCCACGCTGTACATGGTGGCCGCCGTGCTGGGGCTGTGCGCGGTGATGGTGGTCAGCAGCGGCTATGTGAAGCTGATCCTGTCCATCGCGGCCCTGGGCGGCATGGCCTACACCGTGACCCGCATTGCCCGCTATCCCCACGACCACCCAAAGCCCCCGGCGGAGGCCGCGCCGGACGCGGATGCGGGCCCCGACGCGGGCACGGATCCGGGCGCTGGGAAATCTGAGATAAAAAAGGAGCCGTAACATGGAAAAGCTGCGTATTATGAGCGTGTTCGGCACCCGGCCGGAGGCCATTAAAATGGCTCCGCTGGTCAAGGAGCTGGCGGCGCGGCGGGACATCGAGTCCATCTGCTGCGTCACCGCCCAGCACCGGCAGATGCTGGACAGCGTGCTGGAGGTGTTCCGTCTGACGCCGGACCGGGACCTGGACATCATGACCCCCAGCCAGACCCTCAGCACCATCACCGCCAAGTGCCTGACCGGGATGGACGGGGCTATTGACGAGATGAAGCCGGACATGATCCTGGTCCACTGCGACACCTCCACCACCTTTGCCGGCGCGCTGTCCGCCTTTTACCACAAGGTCCCGGTGGGCCACGTGGAGGCCGGACTGCGGACCTACGACAAGTA
>Ga0073906_1003752_pt1 | contig 16513 bp, 10 predicted proteins | sample Inofromicrocosms_FD_65485 | JGI IMG/M metagenome (GOLD analysis project Ga0073906, IMG submission 65485) | Mouse cecum microbial communities from Vienna, Austria - Inoculum for glucosamine and mucus D2O microcosms | ecosystem: Host-associated > Mammals > Digestive system > Large intestine >... | reverse complement strand
CGGTATTTCCGCCGGAAGAATCGCTTCCCGGCCTCGAGTTGCGCCCTGACTCCCGATATTCCGAAACAATATGCCGGCGTGAACGAGCGGTTGTTGCAATAGATACAGCCCCCGGCGCCGAGAGTGCCGTCGCGGTTAGGACATCCTCCCCCCGTATTGACCGACAGCTTCTGCAGCTTTTTACCCGGGAAAATCTCCGCGAGATATTCAGCGTAATCCTTGTAATAGGGATTCATGGGTCATCCTTTCATTCTCATGAGGTCGGCTATGGTGAGCCATGCCATGGCCTCCACCACCGGCACGGCGCGGATTGCAACGCACGGGTCGTGACGTCCCTTGGGAGGAATCACGCACTCGTTGCCTTCCGTGTCGATACTTTGCATAGGCTGCATTATTGTAGGCGTAGGCTTGAAATATACTCTGAAATTCACATCCATGCCATTGGAGATGCCCCCCTGGACGCCTCCGGAATGGTTCGAGGCACACACAGGCTCTCCCTCACGGGTGTTGAAAAGGTCGGCCGACTCGCTGCCTGTCATTTCCGCACTGCGGAAGCCGTCGCCATATTCAAAAGCCTTGGCGGCGTTGATACTCATCATGGCGTAAGCCAGCCGGGCATGGAGCTTGTCGAACACCGGCTCACCCACCCCCACCGGGAGTCCGGAGATGCGGCCTTCCACCACACCTCCGACGCTGTCGCCATGCGCGGCAGCCTCTGCCACCGGCAACGTCTCGCGGAAAGATGCCCTCACACTTATACCAGCACCTTGAAGCCATTGACTGCACAATGCTCCTCCCACTACCCAGGACACCGTTTCCCGGGCACTTGCCCTTCCTCCTCCGCGAAAGTCATGGATGCCATATTTGTGCCAGTAGGTATAATCGGCATGATTAGGGCGGAAACGTCCCTCATATGCCTCATAATCGCCGCTGCGTGCATCCCTGTTGCGTATTATGAATCCGATGGGTGTACCCAGCGAGAGGCTACCCGGCCCTACGCCTGACAGAATCTCCACGGTGTCGGGTTCACGGCGTGTCGACGTCAGCGACTGCTGTCCCGGCCGGCGGCGTGCCAGTGCAGCGTCAAGCGCCTCCCTGTCGATATAAACCCGCGGAGGGAGCCCGTCAAGAACTCCCCCCATGGCCGGCCCATGACTCTCCCCGAAAGTCGTAAGCCGTATGATATGTCCGAAACTGTTCATTTACTGATCCATGGTGATAAGCAGCTACTTATCCATGGTGACAAGCAGCTCCTCGTTGGTGCGCGTCATCTCCATACGTTTCTTGATGAACTCCATGGCCTCCACGGAGTTCATGTCGGAAAGGTAATTGCGGAGCACCCACATTCTGTTGAGGGTTTCCTGCGGGAGCAGGAGGTCGTCGCGGCGCGTGGAGCTGGCCGTGATGTCGACGGCCGGGAATATGCGCTTGTTGGAGAGCTTGCGGTCGAGCTGCAGCTCCATATTGCCCGTACCCTTGAATTCCTCGAAAATCACCTCATCCATCTTGGAAGAAGTCTCGGTAAGTGCGGTGGCTATTATTGTTAGGGAACCTCCGTTCTCGATGTTACGTGCGGCGCCGAAGAAGCGTTTCGGGCGCTGCAGGGCATTGGCGTCGACACCCCCGGAAAGAATCTTTCCGCTGGCCGGCGACACCGTGTTGTAAGCGCGTGCCAGACGGGTGATGGAGTCGAGCATGATCACCACATCGTGGCCGCTCTCCACAAGACGTTTGGCCTTCTCGAGAACCAGCCCGGCAATCTTCACGTGCCGCTCCGCAGGCTCGTCGAACGTCGACGCTATCACTTCGGCATTCACACTGCGGCTCATGTCGGTAACCTCCTCGGGACGCTCGTCGATGAGGAGCATGATGATATATGTGTCGGGATGATTCTCGGCTATGGCGTTGGCTATATCCTTCAGGAGAATTGTCTTACCTGTTTTCGGGGGTGCCACTATCAGCGCGCGCTGTCCCTTGCCGATGGGGGCGAACATGTCGACCACGCGCGTCGAGATGTTCATGGCACGGCCACGGGTAAGATTGAACTTCTCGTCGGGGAAAAGCGGCGTAAGATGCTCGAAGGCCACTCTGTCGCGGAGGTGCTCAGGTTCCAGCCCGTTGACGCTATGCACAGAACACAACGGGAAATATTTCTCGCCGATTCTTGGCGGCCGGATGGTACCTTCCACCACATCACCGGTCTTGAGGCCCAGCTCCTTTATCTGTTGCGGCGTAACGTAAACATCGTCAGGACTACCGAGATAATAATAGTCGCTGCTGCGCAGGAATCCGTAGCCGTCGGGCATCACCTCGAGAAGGCCGGAGGCCGTGACTATTCCCGACAGGTCGTACTGATGCTGCATCTGCTGCATCTGTTGACGCTCCATCTGACGCTGCTGCATACGCTGCTTCTTGTTGAGCTTCTTCTGCTTGGGCATCATTTCGGGCATCGGTTCGGTGAGCATGACAGGCTCGTTATGCTGCGGCATTCCGTAAGGCTGCTGGGAGCGCGGTGTGAACATTCTTCCTTTGGAGCCGCCGAAGAAGGCACCGAGGCCATTGTTGTTCTGGTTCTGGCGGTTCTGGCGGCGAGGACTTGTCTGGAAAAGGTCGAGAGGAAGCTCGCCGCTTCCTGCGGGATGCTGTTTGGCCGAGGTCTGTTCGGGAGCCGGCTGCGCGTCATTTTCCTGTTCGGTGCCTGGAGCTCCCATTTCAGGCTGTGCGCCAGCAGGTTGTGGAGCCGCGTTTTCAGCCACCGGCGTCTCCGGCACTGCAGTCGCGGCACTTTCAACGGCACCGGTTTCCGGCTCTGCGACAGCTGCCACGGGAGTCTCTTCAGGTTTTGCCTTAGGTTTTCTGCCCCGTTTTTTAGGTGCGGGAGCCGGTATCTCTCCCTCGGCAACGGGAGCGGTAGCCGGCTGAGCGGCAGGCGCAGCCTCGGCCTCCGGCTTTGCCTTCGGCTTACGGCCCCTTTTCTTGGGAGCCGGCGCTTCGCCATCCGCTGCTGCGGCTGCCTCCGTAACTGCTTTGGGCTTACGGCCTCGCTTCGACTTTATCTTGGCCATCTCGTCCTTCGCTTCCTGAACAGACGAATGATCGATTATATAATATACCACATCCTCCTTGCCGGATTCAGCAGCTTTTTTCATACCCATCGCCAAGGCTTGCTCGCGCAGCTGAGCCTCGTCGCTCGACATGAGTTCTTCGTAACTTTGCATAATATTCTTTTGGATTACGGACCAATAGTCCGCGCCTTGCCTTACAAATGATATAGAAAGGTCTTGTTCATCCGCATACCCACAGTTGACCGAGGAGGGTCAGAAAGGCACGGGACAGGGAATAAATAATTGAATTGGGATTTGTATCCGTGGGACACATATATATAACGCGTCACGCCTCGGAAATACTCCACAAAATTACAGATTTTTTTTGAACTGTGCAAGAATCGGGGGTCAAACAGGGCCAAACAGGGCCCAAACCCGTCACATCTTCGTCTGGTGACGGCGCAGGAATGAGAAGATGGTATCGTAGGCGGCCTCTCTGTGACGCGGCAGGCTGAGTATCAGGTCATGAATGCCGCTGTCGATGGCGCACACCTCCCTGACCTTGCCCAGCTTCTCACCCCGCTTCTGCAGCTCCGCCGGGTCGAGCACGCAGTCGCCGGTCATGAACTCCGGAGTCCACCCGCACCCCTGCACCTTGCGCGAGCTGTGCATCACCAGGATGGGCACCGCTATGTCGCCGGCATGCTTCATGAGCTTAGACTGCGCACCGTTGATGCTCCCTATCCAGCTGTAGGTCACCGGTGGCGAATATATCATCTTCCAGTCGGTATTGTATTCCCATTCTCCATGATATTGCCGGAGCAGACTGTAGGCATAGCCATTGCACTGCGCCTGCTTGACCTTCGCATCGGGAAACATCTTCCCCAGGAATCCTATAACAGGCGCTCCCACATTCCTGACTATGGGAGAAAAATTCCACTCGAGGAATGGGGAGTCGGTTACAATTCTGTCGATGCCGGCATTCTTCCCCTTGACGGCGCCATAATAAGCCACGGTAAGGCCGCCTGTACTGTGGCCGCTGAGGGTTATGTCGACATTTCCGTCACGCCGTATCTGCGACAATGCCGAATCTATGTCCTCGAAATATTCGCTCTGGTGTCTGACATTGAAGGGATATTGCCATGGCTGCCAGCTGCGGCCATAGCGCCGAAGGTCGACGGCATAGAAATTATAGCCGCTGTCGACGAAACGCTCGCCCATCTCTTTCTGGAAAAAGTAATCGTTGAATCCATGCACGTACAGGTAAGCCCTCTTTACGCCGGGCTTGCCGCTGAGTTTGCGTATGATTGTGCTGCGGCAGGGGCCGTCGAATGCCTTCCCATGGTTCACATACCGGGCTTCGTAGCCCTCCAGTATGTCTGGATGCCAGTCAAGGTCGGTGGTATAATACACGGGGCCTTTGTATTTCTCGGGGAAATGCCATTCAGCCCACAAGGCCGGCACCAGCATCATCGCCAGCATAAGCAATACGTATATCTTTCTCATAATCAGTGTAACCGGGTTTTTTCTAAAAACGCCGCCCGGGGCGCCTTTGTTTTATTCGTCATGGAATTGAACGCTCTAACCACGAGCTGCCGCTCGCGGCACGGCTGCCGCTTTCGTGATAAAATATATGATGCCGCTTTCGTAATAAATTATATTTTGATGTTTCATGATGATTTGCTAAATTTGCAGTGTTGGCTCCGGCCAAACAATTCAGCCGTATTAAGGTTTCTATTATGGTTAGGCTTTACCCTGTAAAGCGGTCAAAAAAAGCGGTTACTATGAAAGAAAATACAGCAAACGACAAACTGACAGAGGCAGAAAAACTGACATACACGGAACTGAAATCCACTCTCACGAGTGCCGGTGCCATCAGGTCCATATGCCGGGATATACTGACGGCCGACGACTTTTCCGACCTGGAGTCGCTGCTTTCGGAACATTACCGCCGACATCTCTCAAGCCGCAATTCCAAAGGACTTCCCCTTGCCGATATGGTTATGACCTCGGCGCGGATATTCTCCGAGATGGTTGACCCGGACCGCAACATCATCGTGGCCATGCTTCTTCAGCCTCTCCACCGCTTCGGTCTGCAGTCGGACAGCGACATCTCCTCGCGCTGGGGCGATGATGTGCTCGGCCTCATCAGCGGCATAGAGGCCGTGCGCAGATATTCCAGCCGCAACAACGCCACAAACCACGACAACTTTCGCGGGCTCATGGTGGCCCTCGCTCACGATATCCGCGTGATCATCATCATGATTGTGCAGAATCTCGTGCTCATGCGCAGCATCAACCATCACCCCGACGACTCTTGGGTGCGCAATGTGGCTTTCGAGGCCAATTATCTATACGCGCAGCTGGCACACCGCCTGGGCCTGTACAAGATTAAGGGAGAGCTCGAAGACCTCTCGCTGAAATACACCAACCGCGAGATTTACACCCAGATAGCCCATAAGCTGAACGCCACAAAACGTTCGCGCGACCAATACATAGCCGAGTTCATTGCCCCCTTCCGAAAAAGACTCGAAAAAGAGGACTTCAAATTTGAGATCAAGGGCCGGACGAAGTCGATTTCATCCATATGGAACAAGATGAAGAAACAGAAAGTGGACCTTCCGGGCATCTACGACCTGTTTGCCATACGTGTGATTATCGACACTCCTGAAGAGAAGGAAAAGACCGACTGCTGGAAGGCCTACGCCATACTTACGGACATGTATACGGCCAATCCGGCACGCATGAAGGACTGGATTACAGTGCCCAAGAGCAACGGTTACGAGTCGCTGCACGGCACGGTGATGGGTCCGGGCAACAAATGGGTGGAAGTACAGTTCCGCACTCGACGCATGGATCTTGTAGCCGAGAAAGGTCTTGCCGCCCATTGGCGCTACAAAGGTGTCAAGGGCGACAGCACCGACCAGTGGATGGCCAATATTCGCGACATACTTGATGCCGGCGAGGCGGGTCCCATGCAGCTGATGCGCAATATCAACATGGACCCTTTCGGCAAGGAAGTCTTCGCCTTCACTCCCAAGGGCGACCTCTTCCGGCTGTCGGCAGGAGCAACAGTGCTTGACTTCGCCTTCCACGTACATACCAACGTCGGCGCCCGATGCACCGGCGCCATAGTCAACGGCAGAAACTGCAAGCTCAATTACAGGATACAGAACGGCGATACCGTGGAGATTCTAACATCCGCCAATCAGGAGCCACGCCTGGAATGGCTCCAGATTGTCAATTCCGTCAGAGCCCGCAACAAAATCAAGCAATGCCTCAACGAACAGAAGCAGCGTCTCGCCGACCTCGGCAAGGAAGCCCTCATGCGTCGCGCAAAAAACCGTAAAATCGACGTCGACGAGGCCACCCTCATGAAACTCATCAAGAAGCAGGGCTACAAGTATGCGCTGGAGTTTTTTGCCGACATGGGGCGCGACAAAATAGACCCGGGGCGATTCCTCAACACTTATGTCGACGAGGTAAACCGCGAGCATGAGGTGGAAAAGACATCCGCCGAGGAGTACAAGATCGTCAGCAAGGATTCCGGGGAGCCTGCCAACGATGTGCTCACCATTGGCGAGAAGAGCATAAGCGGCCTCAAATACAAGTTCGCACGCTGCTGCAACCCCATATATGGCGACAAAGTATTCGGTTTCATCACTTCCGACGGCACGGTGACGATACACAAGACCGACTGCCCGAACGCCCCAAATATCCGGATACGCTATCCCTATAGACTTATAGATGCCGAATGGAGCGGAAAGACGGGCAACGCACTGCCGGCAACCATCCGCGTAATCGGCATCGACGACATAGGTATTGTGGCAAACATTACCGGCATAATATCCCACGAACAGGGATGCCAGCTGCGTAACATATCCATCGATTCCAACGATGGAATGTTCCAGGGATTCCTCGTGGTGACCGTCTCCGACACCCGGCAGCTGACGGCCTTGATAAAGAAAATAAAAACCGTCAAAGGCGTCAAGGATGCCGTCAGGATGTAGAAGGTAGAAGGACTTTAATGACCTTAAGGACCTTAAAGACCCTAAAGACCTTAAAGACCTTAATGAAAAGAAGCGAAGAATTTTGTTAGATAACTAAGACAGTAAAAATAAAGACATGAAGATATCCCACATAGCGGCCATATTCGTTGCGACGTTACTGATGAGCGGCTGCGGCGGTCGGAAAGCCGACGACAAGCCACGCGCCGATTACAGTCTGAGCCTTGGCGACTCCATAGAAGTGATGCGCACAGAAATTGACTCCTGCAACAGTGCCATAGCCTCATTGAAAGAGAGTCAGGACATATGGCTGCGCGACTTCACCACGATTGACAACAGCCGCGAGGCCGCCCCCTACATCATCTACTCGGCGTTTCGCGACAAATACCCTCCCGTCACCACCTCGGTGATGGCGCGACTCGCCGACAACGGACAGTTTGAAATCGTCGCGGCCCTTGCCGGCGCCCGATTCTCAAGCATAACCGTCACAGCCCCCGACGTCTCGGCATCTTCCGAGACTGTTCCCCCGGACCAGGCCCTCAACTACATGGCAGGAAACCTCAACACCGTTCTATTCACCGGTCCGAAGGCCGACTCCATTGGTCGTCTGATATCCAACAATGAACTCAACAACATCTCCGTGACTTTCGTCAACAATGGTCCCGTGAAGTCATGGAGCATCCCCGACAGTTACAAGAAGATGCTCTCGGCAACTTTCCGGCTCTACGATGCCCAAAGGCAGATCAACACCCTCGAGCGACGTGTGCCGATGCTTAACAAGAAGATAAACATTCTCCGCGAACACCTGGAGAAAAACAACCCAAAACCATGAAATCATGACCAAAGACTATAACCCCGAATACATGGATTTGGCAGCTCAGCTGTCAATCGACAATATAGACCATGGCGGCGGACCTTTCGGCGCCGTGATTGTGCGTGACGATGAAATCATCTCCACGGGCGTCAACACCGTGACCATCGACGATGATCCCACCGCTCATGCCGAAATCAACGCCATAAGGCATGCATGCCGCAAACTGAACACTTTCAGCCTCGAGGGCTGCACAGTATATTCCAGCTGCGAGCCTTGCCCAATGTGCCTCTCCGCTCTATACTGGGCAGGCGTCAGGAAGATTTTCTTCGGTAACACCAAGGAAGATGCCGCCAACATAGAGTTCAGCGACAACTTCATCTACGAGGAGCTGGCACGCCCGCGCAAGATGCGGAAACTCCCCACTGTACACGTAGACAACAGCAAAACCATCAAGGCCTTCGAAAAATGGGCCGCCACCGACAACAAGACCCAATATTGACAGACATGAACATCACAACAGCAGACCTCCGGACACTGGAGGAAAAGGGCATCACACCCCAGCAACTTGAAGAACAGCTCAGGATGCTCTCCGAAGGCTTTCCATGGCTTAAGATAGAGAGCGCGGCCACTATAGGCAACGGCATATCGCTCCTCAGCCCCGAGGGCGAGGACAATTCCATACGGCTCTGGGACGAGTTCCTCTGCTCGGGAGGAACCGTGCTTAAAATGGTGCCGGCAAGCGGCGCAGCTTCCAGAATGTTCAAGGATATTTTCGCTTTCACAAACGGTTCGAAAGAGAAGCCGCATACCGATTTTCTAAAGACTTTCTTCGACGCCATCCAGCACTTCGCCTTCTTTCCGGCCCTCAACGCGGTCTGCATGAGCCTTTACGGGAAGAGCACCCTCACTCTCATAGAGGATGAACGCTACAAGGATGTGGCCAAAGCCCTGGTGTCGCCCGAAGGCCTCGGTTATGGTCAGCTCCCGAAGGCTCTCCTACGTTTCCACAATGTCATCGGCGACTCCCGCACAGCTCTCGAAGAGCACCTTGCCGAAGGCGCCCAGTATGCGCGCACCGCCAAGGGTGTGGTCAATGTGCATTTCACCCTCAGTCCCGACCATCTCCCCATTGCCGAAAAGAAGGTGGAGGAAACTGCCAAAGTGCTTGAAGAACTGTATGGAGTGAAGTACAACATAACCTACTCCGTGCAGAAGTCCTCCACCGACACTGTGGCTGCCGACAAGAAGAACAACCCCTACCGGGAGAAGGGCACTCTCTTTTTCCGTCCCGGCGGCCACGGGGCCTTGATCGAGAACCTCAACGACCTGGACGCCGACGTGATCTTCATAAAGAACATCGACAATGTGGTTCCGGATCTTCATCGCGCACCTACCATCCGTTATAAGAAAGTGATTGCGGGCACTCTCGTAGGCGTCAAGAAACGCGCCGACGAATATTGCCGTCTTATCAAGACGGGAGAGCCCGACGACGCGCAGATCGACGACATGCTCAATTTTCTGCGCGGCGTGCTCTGCATCACCCATGACAAGGCCGACGACATGGACCGGCAGCAGAAACTCGAATACATTTACGGCAAGCTCAACCGTCCTTTCCGCGTGGCCGGCATGGTCAGAAACGAAGGGGAACCGGGCGGCGGCCCTTATCTCGTATATAACGCCGACGGTACCGTCAGCCCGCAGATTCTCGAGTCGACTCAGATCAACACCAAGAACAAGGAGGCTAAGGAGATGATGACCAAGGCCACCCACTTCAATCCCGTGGACCTCGTGGTATGCACCAAGGACTGGGAAGGCAACCGGTTCAATCTTCCCGACTTCGTTGACAAGACCACCGGCTTCATCTCCGAGAAGAGCCGCGAGGGCGTGGAAATCAAGGCTCTCGAACTCCCCGGCCTATGGAACGGCGCAATGTCTGACTGGAACACCATCTTCATAGAAGTTCCGGCCGAGACTTTCAACCCTGTCAAGACCGTCAACGACCTGCTGCGCCCCGCCCATCAGATCAACTGACATATACATCATTACCGGCTTAGTGCCGGCAGATAAGAGCATTTTCGTTAAAATCTCAGGTCCCGCACCGATATACGGCACGGGACCTGTTTATTGTTGCTCTTAAGTCGGTTTTCAGCCGATCACGTTGAGCTTTTTACCCACTTTGATGAAAGCGGCAATAGCTTTGTCGAGCTGTTCCTGCGTATGAGCGGCGCTGAGCTGCACGCGGATGCGGGCCTGTCCCTTGGGAACCACGGGATAGTAGAATCCTGTGACGTATATACCCTCTTTCTGCATCTCGGCTGCGAAGTCCTGGCTGAGCCTGGCGTCGTAAAGCATCACGGCGCATATGGCGCTCTGGGTAGGCTTGATGTCGAAGCCGGCCTCCAGCATCCTGGTGCGGAAATATTCCACATTGGCCATAAGGCGGTCATGGAGTTCGTCGCTCTCGTCGAGCATCCTGAACATCTCAAGGCTTGCACCCACGATGGCCGGAGCCACGGAGTTGGAGAAGAGATAGGGACGCGAACGCTGACGGAGCATGTCGATAATCTCCTTGGGGCCTGTGGTGAAACCGCCCATGGCGCCGCCGAACGATTTGCCCAGCGTACCCGTGAAGATATCTATCTTGCCGTAAGCGTCGAATTTCTCGGCGACACCGCGGCCACGCTTGCCGACAACACCTGCGGAATGGCTCTCGTCGACCATCACCAGGGCATCGTACTTCTCGGCAAGCTCGCAGATTTTGTCCATAGGAGCCACATTGCCGTCCATCGAGAATACGCCATCGGTGGCAATGATGCGGAATCGGCAGTCGGCAGCCTCCTTGAGGCAGCGCTCGAGGTCTTCCATGTCGGCGTTCTTGTAGCGGAAACGTTTCGCTTTGCACAGACGCACGCCGTCGATGATGGAGGCATGGTTGAGGGCGTCGCTGATGATGGCATCCTCCTCGGTGAACAAAGGCTCGAACAGACCTCCGTTGGCATCGAAGCAGGCGGCATAAAGGATGGTGTCCTCCGTCTTGAAATAGCGACTGATGGCAGCCTCAAGCTCCTTATGCAAATCCTGCGTTCCGCAGATGAAACGTACGGAACTCATGCCATAGCCACGCTCGTCCATCGCACGCTTCGCGGCGGCTATCAGTCGGCTGTTGTCGGCCAGTCCCAGATAATTGTTGGCGCAGAAGTTCAATACCTCTCCCTTCTTGCCCTCATTCTCCACTTCTATATCGCTGCTCTGCGGAGTAACGATAATGCGCTCGTTCTTGTATAGCCCCGCTTCCTTGATTCCGGCAAGCTCCTTGGCTAAGTGCTCTTTGAAATTATTGTACATGATACCAGATTTAGACCCGGAACCTCCTCCCCGGGGAGACTGTCCCGATTCGATTTCTTTAAACTTATCCTCAAAATTAATAATTTTTTTTGGATTGCATTCAAAGTTTTCATTATTTTTGCAGTGTGAAAGGAGAAGAGGGGTCGGCAAGCCGTTCCCCGAGTCCTTCACGCTGAAAACTGATACCGAAAACACCTGACAAAGAAATGAAGAATATTCTTGTTATAGGAGCCACAGGACAGATAGGTTCCGAGCTGACAATGAAGTTACGCGGCCTTTATGGCCCGGATAACGTGGTATGCGGCTATATACCTGGAGCGGAGCCGAAGGGAGTGCTGCTGGAAAGCGGTCCCGCGGAGATTGTCGACATAACCAATCCGCAACAGATTGCCGACACGGTCAACAAGTATGGCATCGACACGATATACAATCTGGCGGCGTTGCTGTCGGCCGTTGCTGAGGCTCGTCCCCAGCTGGCATGGAAGATAGGTGTCGGCGGTCTCTACAACACTCTGGAAGTGGCCCGCGAAAAGGGTTGCGCTGTCTTCACGCCCAGTTCGATAGGCTCTTTCAGACCTTCCACTCCGCATGTAAAGACTCCTCAGGACACCATTCAGCGTCCCGAAACAATCTATGGCGTAACCAAGGTGACAGGCGAGATGCTTTCCGACTATTATGCACGCCGTTTCGGCGTTGACACACGTTCGGTACGTTTCCCCGGTCTGATCAGCTATACCACCCTGCCCGGCGGCGGTACCACCGACTATGCCGTTGACATATATTACTCGGCAGTCAAGGGAGAGACTTTCAAATGTCCGCTGAAGCCTGGCACATTCATGGACATGATGTACATGCCCGATGCGCTTCGCGCCGCCATTGAAATCATGGAGGCCGACCCCACCAAGCTGCATCACCGCAACTCCTTCAACATCGCCTCCATGAGCTTTGACCCCGAAATCATCTACAACAAGATACGCGAGTATATGCCCGACTTCAAGATGGAATACGAGCTCGACCCGCTGCGCCAGGCTATCGCCGACTCATGGCCCGACAGTCTCGACGACACCTGCGCACGCCAGGAATGGGGCTGGAAACCCGAGTTCGACCTCGACTCCATGACACAGGACATGCTCGCCAACCTCAAAATCAAACTCAACAAAGAGGTCAGCGAACCCGTTCACGCCTGACGGGAATCAGCTATACCCGACACCATCACCTGCCATCCGCGGCCCTGCTGCGGATGGCCTTTTTCTTTTGATGGAAAAATTTGTAACTTTGCAGGGTGAAATCTTTATATACACAAGCATCCTCTCTGCGAATCCTTATATTGACACTCATGGCATGCGTGTCGATAGCGGCCATGAGTCAGGAGCCGGGTGAAACGCCGACGAAAGTCAAGACGCCCCGGAAGCCCGGCAACGCATGGACCCTCGCAACCCCTCTGGGCCTCCCCGAAGCCTCCACCATAGACACTCTCGAATACAATTACCAGCACCAGTTCATACCGTCGCAAACCAGCGACGCATATGCCACTACCGGCCAGCTCGGCGGCCCGGCGCTCGACATGATTTATTTCGGACGCCACAACCCTCAGCCATTCTTCTTCAACGACGCCATTTACAAATGGGTACCCTCGTTTGAAAAGGAGAAGTTCTACAATGTCTACATACCCATGACATTGCTCAGCTACAACTTCTCCACGGGGCGTGACAGCCATTCCGACCTGCTGCGCGGGATATTCGCCGGCAATGTCAACCGCCGCATAGGCGCCGGTGCCTGGATTGAATATCCTTATACAAAAGGGTGCTACGCCGATCAGGCCGCCAAGGAACTTGCCTACGGTTTCCAGGTCTATTACAAGGGTAACCATTACCAGATGCAGGCCTTCTACAACCATTACAACCATGTAAACAAGGAGAATGGCGGCATTACCGACGACCGCTACATCACGGATCCGGCGGCCGTGCAGGGAGGCGTGACAAGCATAGAGCCCAAGAGCATACCTGTGCGGCTGACCGATGTCCACAACCGAGTGCGCGGTCAAGAGTTCTACATGTCGCATGCCTACGCCGTGGGCTTCAACCGCGAGATTACCCAGCCCGGCGACACTGTGCCGCGTTTCGAACTCGTGCCTGTGACCCGGTTCATCTACAGCCTCAACGTCGAGCAGAACGACCGCCGTTTCCTCGCCCAGAATATGCAGAAGGCCTCCGACTTCTGGCCCGACACCTATTTCAACAAAACCTTAACCAACGAGCTTACCGACCACTGGTCGGTGGCAAATACTTTAGGCGTACAGATGCTCGAGGGATTCCATAAGAAAATACCTTTCGGACTGTCGGCATGGGTAACCTATGACATCGACAAATGGTGGTTCGAACGGGCACTGCCGGAACCGCCGGCAGAAGGCACAGATCCGGTTTCGCCTGAAGAAGAGGGACTTACACCGCTGCCGGAAGATATCGACGTCAATATTGCGGAACAGCGCAACCGCGTATGGGTAGGAGCGCGCCTCGAGCGCACGCAGGGACGCCTGATACGCTTCTATGCCGACGGCCGCTTCGGCCTCGTAGGCTCCGCTGCCGGCGAGATTATTGTCAACGGTAACATCACCACCCGTTTCCGCCTCGGCAAAGACACCGTGGAAATTGCCGCCAACGCCGCTTTCAGAAACGAGGAACCTAACTGGATTCTCAAGCATTATATCGGCAACCACTTCGTATGGAACAATAACTTCGGGAAAATACGCTCGTTGCGCGTGGGCGGACATCTGCATATTCCATGGACAAAAACCGACCTCTACGTGAATTTCGACAATGTGCAGAACCTGGTGTATTTCAACGCCGCCTCACGTCCCGAGCAGTTCGGCGGCTCGGTACAGGTGTTCTCAGCTTCCATCGACCAGAAACTGAGTTTCGGAATATGGAACTGGAACAACCGCATCACATGGCAGGCCACCTCCGACAAAAGCCGTCTGCCACTGCCGGCACTCTCGGTCTACAGCAACATGTTCCTGCAGTTCCGCATCGCCAAGGTGCTCAAAGTGCAACTCGGCATAGACTGCGACTATTATACCAAATATCAGGGGATGCTCTACCAGCCTGCCACCATGTCGTTTCATGTGCAGGGCGACAATCCCGTATATGTTGGCAATTACGCCAACTGCAACGTCTACCTCAACTGCAAGCTGTCGAAGACACGGTTTTTCGTGATGTGCAGCCATGTCAACGAGGGTCTCTTCGGGCGCAACTTCTTCTCGATGCCTGGCTATCCCGTCAGTCCGCGACAGTTCCGCCTCGGTGTCAGCGTCGATTTCGCCAATTGATAAATTCAGCCAATCCCGCTAAATCCCGATTAATCCCGATTAATCCCGCTAAATCCTGATTAATCCCGATTAATCCCGATAAATTACAATCTAACCAAAACCTTGACTATGAAGAAAATAGCCACAACCCTGTTGCTGCTGTCGTCGATGGCGATAGCCGGAGCCGAAACCACGGCCATCGACCAGGTGAACTACATTCTCAACGATGACGGGACAGCCACCGTGACCAACATGGGCCAGTCTCCCCTCACCGAGATAGTGATTCCCTCTACCGTCACATCGGGCGGCAAGTCGTACACCGTGACCGTCATCGGTGAAAAGGCTTTCTACAACAACAAGACAGCCACCTCCATCACGGTTCCCGAGACGGTTACGCGCGTAGAAAGATGGGCCTTCTACTCTTGCGCCAACGCAGTGTTCAACATACCGTCGAAGCTGACATTCATAGGCGACCGCGCCTATCAGCGCTGCAACAAGCTGAAAGCCGCCAACCTGCCGGCTACCGTGACGCATATAGGCGATGACGCCTTCGGATTCAGCACCGCCCTGACCGAAGCTTCGATACCTCCGTCAATTACCACCGTACCCACCGGTATCTTCAACGGCTGCAAAGCCCTCACGAAGGTTACACTCCACAATGCCGTCGATTCCCTGGCTCCCAAATGCTTCTACGCCTGCTCCGCCCTTCCCGAAATCAATATACCCGACGGTGTGAAAGGTATCGGTCAGAACGCTTTCTATTCCTGCGACGCCCTCAAGACTGTAAAACTCCCCTCCACTATCCGTCAGATAGAGCTGGAGACCTTCAACTCCTGCAAGGGTCTCACGGAAATAACCATACCCGCAAATGTGACATACATCGGCAAAGGGGCTTTCAAAAACTGCGAGGCGCTGAAGAAAGTGGTTATAGAGGGCACGGTGGAACTGCTGGAGGAACTCGTGTTCGCCAACACCCCGGCCCTCAAGGAATTCACTTTCCCAAAAGGTCTGAAGGAAATATCCACAGGAGCATTAAACAAATCAGGACTCACCGCCGTAGAGATTCCGTCTACGGTCAAGATTCTCGGCAAACAGGCCTTCGCGGCATGTCCGTCGCTTGTCACGGCGACGATTCCCGCATCCATCGATTCGATAGGCGTGCAGGTATTCCAGGCCAATCCTCAGCTCACCACCGTGACTTTCACCGAAGGTCTCCGCCGACTGGGCAACCGCATGTTCTACAACTGTCCCAAGCTCACCGACGTGGTTCTCCCGCAGTCTCTCGAGGAAATAGACCGGGAGGCATTCAGCAACTGCGTATCCATCAAATCCATCGTTATTCCCGAGAAGACCCTCAAACTGGGCGACGGCGCCCTCTCCTATTGCAAGGGGCTTACGAGCGTGAAGCTCCCTTCCGCACTCACGGAAATACCGAGCAGCTTTTTCGCTGTAGACTCCGCGCTGCTGAAAATTGAGATACCGGCCAATGTAAAGGTTATCGGCGATTATGCCTTCCATCACTGCAAACGCCTCACACAGGTGACATTGCCCACGGGTCTCGAGGAGCTTCAGGAATGCGCCTTCGCCTCCTGCCTCGGCCTTGAAAACATCACGCTGCCGGCATCGCTAAAGATATTCGCCCCGATGGTATTCAACAACTGCCATAACCTCACATCCATCGAGGCCGTCGATGGAGGCATCTTCAAGAGCATCGACGGCGTGCTCTATAAGAAACCGGAAGCCGATGACACCGCCGCCGGACTTACTCTCACATGCTTCCCCATAGGACGCGGCGGCTCATTCACAGTGCCGGCCGGCGTGACTGCCATAGGCAGCAGCGCATTCCGTACCAATGAAAAACTGTCGACGATAAAATTCACCGAAGGGCTGACCACAATCGGCGACTGGGCTTTCGCCTATTGCTACGGCCTCAAGGATGTGTACATACCCGCAAGCGTCACCAGCATCGACAAAGCCGCCTTCTTCTATATCAAGACTC
>Ga0073906_1003746_pt1 | contig 16528 bp, 12 predicted proteins | sample Inofromicrocosms_FD_65485 | JGI IMG/M metagenome (GOLD analysis project Ga0073906, IMG submission 65485) | Mouse cecum microbial communities from Vienna, Austria - Inoculum for glucosamine and mucus D2O microcosms | ecosystem: Host-associated > Mammals > Digestive system > Large intestine >... | reverse complement strand
GAGAGAAATACTATGTCTAAGCCAAAGTTTGACCCAAGTAAGTTTTCCACCTATCTTGGAATTCTATACTATGACGGCGAAAGACCCACTTCATACCGAATAAAACAATACAATCGGTATATGAACGGTGGTGCCCGTTCTCGTGTTTCATCCGTATCGAAGCAATATGGAAAATACTTCAGTTCAGGCACCAAATTTTCGACTGGTAGAGGCGGGTATCTGGATGCTTGGGCAAAGCCATTGACCCTTAAAGGCGGTGCGAATCCAAATTATAACTGGAGTCGCGCTCAATTCCGTGGGTCAAATGGAAAGCCGATGCATGATTCGTCTACAACTCGTTGGGGCGCAAATATCAACTCAAAGGGGCCTGTAACGGTCTTGGCCGGGACAAAACAATGGATTAGACAAATTCAGATTTCCCTACATGCTCTGTATGTAAATGCTGAAAATTTCCGAATCCTTGTGGGTCAAAGGGCTATCAAAGTCTTTCAGAACTCATTCAAATATCAGCAATTCTATAGCAGTAGAACTCAGCGTTGGAAACCCCTTTCGGCATGGACATTGAAAAAGAGGGCTTGGCGTGGCACCGGCAGCAGAATCTTGAAAGAATATGGTGATTTATACAATTCAATCAAGATTGATGAAAACGCCGGGCCGATAACAACGCGGGTATATACAGACATCGTTCCAGCCAATGCCGGTCATCACAAAAGACACAGTATCTGTTACGCCGGATACCACAATGAAGGTAAAGGCACTTATGGCAGTGGTTGGAATGGCCATAAGCCCAAACCATACATCAGGCGACAGTTTATGGGCCATTCAAGTCATTTGAATCCATTTACAGACAGCTTTATGAAGAAGATGATGAAGATGTATCTGTTTGACAGCGTATTCTTGATAAAAAAGGCATAGGCTATTATCAATAAAGGACAAAGCATGAATATAGATAAGAAAAATAAATCACTCATAAGCGGCAATAAACGCAGCGTTATAGCCTCACCAGCAATGCCTCCTGAACAGACTGAACAACAGGAGGTGCAACAGATTGCGCATAATGGGCCTATGGATGTTTTGCGGGCTATTAAAGAAATTCTACGCGGTGTCACATGGGAGTATGGAGTGGCCGGAAGCCCCAAAATATTCAAAACCGTGCAGATAGATGATGGCCAGTATGAGCGAATAATCTCACCTAATGGAAATCAGGAAGAAACTTTGGGTTTCCCAGCTGCCTTTATCCATTTTATTGAATGGCGATATTTAGTACAGCAATCTCGCATCAACGAAGGTCGTGCTCAATTACGAATTAGATTTATTCTCAATAGCCTGAATGTTCACGAAGATGAACATGATATGGATGTCTACTATGTGGCTGAACGTATTCATCAGACAATTCAAGAAAATATCGAGAAGTATGAATGTCTTCAAGAGCGTTGCCAGCTTGAGTATATCGATCCGATGGAAAGTTTTGACCACGGCCTCCAGCCATGTTGGATGACTTACGAGATATGGTTTAAGCAGCCTAACATCTGGATTCAACGTCGGAAAGTGTATAAGAAATTCGTATGCCCTCCCTTTACTAATCATGCTGATCAAGATGCCGCTGTAGAGGGGGCTAATCCCGATAATCATACCAATCTCGACCATCCGAAGAAGTATGATGACGCTTCAGGATTTATTCATCATTAGTTCGCATTAGCTATTGTATATCAGTTTGTTGCAGCCCGCTGTGAGAATTGACCTCACAGCGGGCTAACTATTATAAAGAAATTGATAATCAATGGTAAAACAAGAGTTCAAATTTATTAAAGGCAAGTGCTGCACCGGGATGCCGGCAGACATTTGTTTTTACACGGATGTGGATTATTGGAGTGTCGATAATTTTCTCTGGGAATTTGACTATCTCGTCAATTATGTCAATCCGAGTAAAATCAGAATACACATCAATTCGGTGGGCGGCAGCGTCATCGATGGCATGAGTGTTTTCTCCAAAATCATGGATTGCGCAATCCCTACAGAATGTATTAATGATGCTCTTGCGGCTTCGATGGGGTCAATCATCTGGGCTGCCGGCGATGAGCTGTATATGAAAGACTACGCTCTTCTGATGATTCACAATCCATTCTGTGATGTAGAAGGCGACAAGCAGTACAACCAAACTACTGAAGCCTTCAAACAACAGCTTAAAACCATCTATATGAAACGCTTCAACCTCAGTGATGAGGAAGTGGAAAGCATTATGAATGGCAAAGAGGGCGAGGATGGTACTTTCCTGACTGCTGCTCAGGCTGTTGAAAAAGGATTTCTCAAAAGTGACCATATCATAGACACACCTCAGGCTGTCAAAGACAAAATTCAGGCGGCCCTAAAAAATACCTCTGACATCATGCAGATTAAGGCCGTGTATGGATTGGTCACACCCACAACACTTCCCACAACTATTAACGAACAGAATATCAATACAAATTTTTCAACAATGGAAAAAGAACAGAACATCGTTTATGGCGCCCTCTTCGGTCTGACCGGGGACAAGGCTACCGTCGAGAACGTGACGGCCAAAATCAATGAGCTGAAAGCTAAGGCTGCTGAGGCCGAAACCACCAAAAAGGCTCTCGATGAGGCAAACGCCGAACTTACAAAAACCAAGGCCGAACTCACCGGCGCACAGACATCTGTCAAGAATCTGACTGAGGATCTGGATGCAACCAAAAAGACCCTGAAGACATATCAGGACGCCGAGGCCAAGGCCAAGGAAGAGAAGGTCAAAGCCCTTATCGACAAAGCAATCAGCGAGTGCAAGATCAACAAGGAAGAGCGCGAAGCCTACACCAAGATGGCCCAGGACAACTTCGTGCTGGCAGAGAACGTGCTGGCCAAGATTCCCGCCCGCGACAATCTGGGACAGGTCATTTCCGAAGCCAACAAGGACGAGGCCAAGGATAGCGTCCAGACAGAGGAGCAGAAGGTGATGGCCCGCGTCGACGAGGTGGTCGGCAAGGATTTCAAGTTCCGCAGCCTTCACTAATCATCAACAAGCAATCATTAAAACATCATAGCAATTATGGCATCAGCATTTAATTTCAATGCGGGCGAGAGTAACTACACAGGCGAAGTCCTTGGTGATCTTCTTACCCTCACCGCCCAGGAGAATGAGACCTATAAGGAGGGTCTGATTCACATCAAGACGGGTATCCAGAAAAAGTATGCCCTTCCCAGCGTCCAGCTCGGCAAGATAATTCAAGACCGCAAGCCCATTCCTGACGGCAGCGTCGGCGAATACACTTTCGCGGAGCGCTATCTGGAGCCGGAAGACTTCATGATCTATCTACGCTTCAACCCCCGCGACTTTGAGGAATACTACCGCCCCTTCCAGCCCAAGGGCAATCTGGTCTTCCGCACCCTCGACCCCAAGGTCCAGGCTACGATGATCCGACTGCTCATGGAGCGCAAGATGGAATATATCAATCACGCCATTTGGTGTTCAGCTATTCCAACTGAAAAGGCCAAAATTTCTTCAAGTGATTATAAAGCTGCTGAAGGCTCGAATCCAGCTGTTGGCGTAGCTCCTGGTGAAACTGAGATTGGTGGCGAAGACGCTGCCGGCGAAATGAAGTATTTCAACGGAGCAATCTGCCGTATGCTCATGAACGCCGCTGCCGAAGCAACTTCCGAAGACGCCAAGTGTGGTCAGATCAACGTGGCCGGCACCGGCTCATTCGCCAACGGTCAAGCTGTGGAGGCCGAGCTTTTCGCAATGTGGGAGGCAACTGAGCCGAAGATCCGCAAGAAATCGGGCCTGGTCATCCTTATGGACTACAAGTCCTGGGATGCCTACAACCGCTATCTCTCGGACAAGACCGTGAAGTATTCCGACAACCGCAACGAGAACGAACACCGCTTCCAGGGCAAGCGCATCATCCCGATGACCGCACTCCCCGACGACACCATCATCATGGGCAACTTCACCACCGGCGTGGACTCGAACCTCTGGATGGGTATCGACTATGCCAACGACGAAGACGTGCTTCAGGTCGACAAGCTCCAGGCCGATTCCGAGCTGTATTTCTTCAAGATGCTGCTCAAGATGGACATCAACATCGTCCGTCCTTCGGAAATCACGGCCCACATCCCCTTCAAGTATACCGCGTAATCATCGACGGCGAGGCGGTGTAACAGCCGCCTTGCCTTAAATTTTTCAACTATGGGAAGACCTAAGAAAACCGATAAGCCGGAAACACCGAATGTCGAGGGTGAGGAAATACTTGATGAACAGACGGCTCCCGAAGTGGAGGAAGTTCCCAATGAGGAAGAAACTCCCGAAGTGGAGGAACAGCCCATCAAGGAATCCAAGTCCGAAGAGAACCTTCCGGCAAATGTAGTAGAAAAAATGCGCCTCTATCCTCAGTATGAAGAACTGTGGATTACACCCCGTGGATTTGTACATCCCATAGGTGTACCTCAGTATCTGCTGAAAGGCGCAAAACGCTACAAAAACAGATTTTACAACAAATAAACATCATTCAATATGGCTACAACAACAAATTTAGGCGGTGTCTTTACCACCGATTACGATGGTAAAAGCACGAGCAATGTGTTTCTGAGCACGGAGAATGTCGTGGGCCTCATCTTCGATACCAGTATCGTCGGAGGTCTCAATAAGGCTCTGGGTGATGACACAGTTGCCGCAAAGACATTCGCCAATGGCAACGTCGTTGAGTTGAACACCTCCAAAGACCTGAAAGAAGCCGGCATTGACGAGGCTGTGATGAACGGTCTTGTCAAGTATCATCTTGACAGCTTCTTCGCCCTGGCAGGTGGCACCCAGCGCATCTTCGTGTCATTTATGAACAGCGATGATGACCCCGACTTCGAGGCTGTAGAGAAGATGCAGCTCGCATCCGGCGGCATCATCTATCAGATTGGCGTCTGGACCGGCAAGGCAATCGCTTCCAAGAACGCCGATGGCTCATATCCGGTCGAGCCGGACAACATCTGCGCCAAACTTCAGGCCGTCGCTGAGGTTCTGGGTGGCAAGGTCGGCATTACCAACCATGAAGGCAACGCCCCCCTTAATCTTCTTCTGTCGGCTCCCGTTATCGGCGAGGCTACGGTGGACATCAAGAATCTCCCCGACCTTTCAGGAATGAATTATCCCAAGGTGACAGTGCTGATGGGTCAGGCCCCCACGGATTCAGTCCATAAGATCATGTACGATGTCAACCATACCGGCGAAACCGCAACCTACGCTCCTGTCGGCTGCATCGGCGCCGCCCTCGGCTGTCTCGCCATCGCCCCGGCCAATGAAAGTATCGCACATGTGGCCAATTTCAATCTGGCCGCTGTCATGCAGGAAGCAGAACTGGGATTCGGCAGTCTGGTAGAGGACGCTGACAACAAGTGCTACAAGAGCGAATCGTCTTTCACCAACATCAAGACTATCGGGTACACCAAGCGCAACACCTATCTGCACAAGAACGGCTACGTTTTCCTCACCAACTACGACGGTCTGGAGAACAGCATCTTTCTCAGCAGCGACCAGACTCTCAGCACCGGCGACTACCGCACAATCGCTCGCTGCCGAGTGATGCACAAGAGCCGTCGTATCGTGCGCCGCGCCCTGCTTCCCCGCGTCTACAGCAATGTGGAGGTCGATTCCTCGACTGGCAAGCTCTCTGCCTCGGCCATCGCCGATTTCCAGAATCTCGTCATCCAGGCCCTCGACATCAACATGGTTGAACCCGGAACCTCCAAGCCTCAGGTGAGTGGCCGTACATGCACCATCGACCCCGATCAGGATGTGCTGACCACAGATGCCATCGACATCGAGTATGGTCTGATTCCTCTCGGTGTGTCGGGTGTCATCAACGTGAAAGAGGGTTTCACCAATCAGGTCTGATGCCTAATCTAACAACATAAATCCTATACAGATATGGCAAATCCATTAATTAACAACGTGGCATATAGCTGGTCGATGATTCAGCTTCAGACCAACTTTGAGGGCGAAAGCGCACAGGCCCCTATCTTTGTGGACTGCACCGCAATCAAGTGGAACACTGAGCGTAAAATCGACCCGATATATGGTCTCGGCGGCCAGCCCCGCAAACGTGGCTTCGGCAATGTGACCTATGAGGCCAGCATAACTCTGCCCTATGGCACACAGATTGCCCTCCGTGACAAGTCTGCCGACGGCACTCTGCTCGGCCTCGGTGAGTTCAATCTCATCGTAAGCTGGGTGAACGATGTGGCCGCAAACATAACCTCTGAAACCGTAACTCTCGCAGGATGTATCCTCGCCGAGGGCGGTATGGACGCAAGTCAGGACGATACTTCCCTCACCAAGGAGTTCAACCTGCACCCGCACCGCATCTACACCGGCAAGGTACAGGCCAACGCCAATATGAGCTGGTCTCACGAGCTTTACGGCGGCGCATAATCGGTTTTTCTTGTTTATACTGTCAGTTGAAGGGAGCAGTCAGAAATGGCTGCTCTTTTCGTATATGTTTTTGACGGAACTATTATATAGTGTAAACACGAAAATCGTGTTGAAACTGAAAGTTCATAAACATTAAAAATCATTTTTACAAATGAGCAACGAAACAACCCCCACTGCTGAGGCTAAGGCAACTGAGACCAAGCCCGCAATCGAGTTTACGACCGACCTCAACATTCCCGTCGAGGTTCGTCAGGAAATCCTCAAGAAAGCTGAAGAGCTGAAGGCCCAGCACAAGCTCCGCAAAATCTTCATCGCACTCGTCGAAGGTGAGGACGAACACGACAAGCCCCTCTACATCGCATACTTCCGCCGCCCGGGTCTGGCCCACTTCAGCCAGTATATGAACTTCGTGCAGAAGGATCTGGTCCAGGCCAACATGATGCTCGCCCAGAACGTCTTCCTCGCCGGAGACCGTGAACTGGTAGATGATGAAGACCTCTTCCTCTACGGCACGATGAGCCAGCTCAACCACGTCATCGACTCGCGCAACGCCGACATGGTAAAAGCATAGAGCGCTGTCGCATAGGCAAAGAGGATTATTTCAGACAACGCTATGCACTGACGGCATACTACTATCCTCGCTTGGACTTGGATAATATGAGCATCGAGGATTTCGCCTTCTGGTCTGAAAATGCCTATTGGGTACATTCCCAAATGCTTATGGTTCAGCAAGCCAATGCTGCGAGTGTATTGACCGGCGGTGCAAAATGACCCCAAAGATAGGAGCTTCAAACGGCTCCTATTTTTGTTTCCCGACTATTATTAAGAAAAACAGAATGGCGACACTAAGCTATATAGATACAACTTCAAAGCAGCCTGTTAATCGCTCTTTTCGTATTCCGACTGATGAGAGTATAGGGGCAATGCTGTTCGACATCAGCGGATTCACCAATCCATTTGACGGCTATTCTCTATTATATCATAGTTTTAAAGACAATGCGGTACAGTGCATTAAAAATATGGATGACGCATTGTTGCTGGGTATAGAGGATAACGGATTCTTGAATGGATTGATATACTATCATGTTTCACAATTCTATGATTTCATCGGTGAGGGGCAGACTTTATATATAGCCATTGCCGACTGTTCAAAAGATTGGGAAATAATTGAGCAGATGCAGCGACAAACCAATGGCCGGATATTTCAGGTTGGCGTTTGGACATCCCAGTCATTATGGACTGTCAGACGAGACGGCACGATGGGATTCACGCCACTCATAACTGATTTACAAGCACAGGCAGATGAAATCAATGGCAAACTGGGGGTGTCTACACATACAATGGTGCCGTTAAACATTATTCTCTGTGGCAATTCTTTTTATGCCGGGGGTAAGCCATTCTCGTATAAGAGTTTGCCCAATGCTTTTGAATTGAACTGTCCAAAGGTATCTGTTCCCTTGATTCAGAATGGCACACAAGAAGTAAAGAATATGCAAAGCCAAAACCCCAACCAGGCCCCTGTATCTGCATTGGGAGTTATCATGGCATGTTTATCCTTATGTGGAGCAGAAGAAAGCATTGCATCAGTTGCCAAGTGTGACCTTAACAAAAACGAGAATTTCAACAATCCTGAATGGGGCATCGGGACAACAGGCACCCCAATAGATGATGTTCACAGAATCTGGGGTAATATTATATCTTCAAGGGGATATATCATCCCGGTAAATTATGAAGAACTGGAAGGAGCGTGTTTCCTTAGCAGTGACCAGACGCTATATGAGGGTGATTTCGGCACAATTGCCAATAACAGAGTCATGCACAAATGTCGCCGGGCCGTCTGCACAGCTACAATTCCCTATGTTAACGGCAGCCACATATACAATCCCGGCACCCATAACATCAGTCCTACATCAATTGCGATGATGACAGATTCGATTAATACTCTGTTGGATTCTGTGATGCGCAACAAGCAGGGGCAGAAGCAAATCGAGGGACGTGTCGTGACATTCCTTGAAAACGAGAAAATGCTGGAAAACGATTCTATTTCTATCAAACTTGATGTGAAGCCGGTAAACTATAGTGGCTATATTTCTGAAGGCGTTTCGCACGATATAGTGCAATAATTTTGTCCATTCTTCAATACACGTCCAATCCCCAGATCGCAAAACGGTTTGGGGATTTTTGCAAACTATTATTAAGTAGCAAACAATAAAACCATAATAATGGCAGACTACAAAGATTACATCGTCAGATATGACATTCAAGCCAATGTAACACAGGCTGCTGAAGGACTGCGAGCGATTGCTGATATAGCAAAACAGTTTGAAGGCCCCATGCAAACCTTGTCGAAGGCGATCACGCAAGTCAGTCAGGTGGCTTTTCAGTTAAAGCAAAACTCCCAGATCATTTTCGCTCCTAAGATAGATGTCGCGGGATTCAACAATCAGCTTCGTAAAATGGTTGTTGATGTCCGGGCAGCGGCTACAGAGATGCACACGGCCCTATTCCAGGCACTGAGTGGCAACCCGGCTGCTACAGCAGCGATGAAAAAAGGGGCTAACAGTGCTTTGAGCAGTCCTAAAAACATCGCTCAAATCAAAAGGGACATAGAATCCTATGAAAGAGAACTGGATAAAATCTATGGTACTCGTAAGAAAAACAAGAAGGGAGAAACTATCCGAAATCGTGATGGCTCTATATTCTATGCGAAAAAGGCCAATATGCACGATAGGGTTTCAGAACTTGAAGGGCAAGGTAAGGCAATTCGACAGCGTATATCTCAGCTCAAAGCTGATATGGCGGCTCTTGAAAAACTTGAGAAAGAAGCTGCCATTGCAACTACAAAATCGACGGGCAAAAAGACTACGGCTGTCGCTAAATCTCAACCTGCGCCCCTCACTAATGTGACCCCTGCTGTCATACGACAGTGGAAAGACGCTTTTGGTGATGCACGTCTTAAAAATCTTACCATCAATATCCGAGGTAATGCCAGTGGCCCCAAAGGAGCGATGACTGTCATTGAGCAGATTCTGACATCGCTGAGGGCATTACAAAAACAGGCATCGTTCACTATCAACCCCTTACTCAATCCTGAGGGCTTTGCAGCTGCCGAAGCACAGTTGCGTAGTCTTGCCGGATTGAGTGCGAAGGTCGTAGCCCCATTTGGAGGCAAGACTGGCACAGGAACTACCGGCAAAGGGAGGAGTAAGGGTGGCAAAGCGGGTGCTACCGGCATGAAACCTTTGGCTGTTGATATTGTTGGCAATGTCACCTCCATTCTTCCTCCCAAGACCGAGCTTGTAGTCCCGGTAGTGGGCGAGATGATTAAAATACAAAACAAGGCGACAGAGGCGATTCCAGTCAATGTAAAAATCACTCAAGGTTCAATCACCGAATCGTTGAAGGGGGTTAAAATTCCACCTATTCCGGCCCACTTGAAACTGGGATGGGAGAAAGGTGCTATTGGCCGTCAGCAGCAATTAAAGGGCATCACTGAAAAATTGCCGCCCATTACTTTGATTCTTGATACGACTGCGGCTGTTGCAAAGCTGGAAGAGTTCATCGCCCTTGTAAAAGCCAACAGCCCTCAAAATATTGCCCTGACAGCAAGTGGAAACGCTAAAAATGGAGCGGCCACCGCCGGAACAGGAAAGGGCTCTAAGGGGCATCAAGCCGCGTCTGCAATGACCCCCAGGGAATATCGGGATAAGCTGGGTCAACATCTATCCAAAGGCTTTGCTCTTCCGCCTAATTATGCCACTCAGATTGCAGACCAGGAGCGAACAAGGAAATGGCATCTCGACAAAATGCGTCGGGACGCTATGGCAGCGTTTGCCCAAAAGACTCCTTATGAGCTGGCAGAAGAGGAACACCTCCGTAAATTAGCTCCTACCACCGCCGGAACAGGAAAGGGTAAGGTGGTATGGGGCAATCAGGCTCCTGCGGGACACACTGCTCCAAAGGGTTATAAGTGGGTTCGTGACAATGACCTCACCAAATATCTTACACCCGCACAACAGCAAGAACTTGCCAGACTTCAGGGACTGGAATCCAAAGCCGCTCAAAAAGTCCGGGATATGCAATCCCGCATCGCTCGGAGCACCGGCAAATCCAATACCAGACTCTCTCAGGCCAGAGCGCAATATGATGCGATAGAAAAGCAGCTTGCTCCCTGGAGACAGCAGATGGCCCAGCTGGAGGAGATGAAGAAGCCCTTTGCCTCCCTCAAGAAGCTGAACGCCGCTCAAAAGAAGGCATTGGCAAGAATTACAGCAGCTCAGGCCCCTATCGCTGCTCAGATAGACCAGCTGACAGCTCAACAAGCCCCCTTTGCCGCAGCTATACAGCGAGAGACTGCACTAATGTCTCGATACCAGTCAATGAGTAGTCGAGCTGTTACTGCGGCACAACAGCAACACGCACAGGCAAGTTCTGCTGTAAGCCGATATACAAGTGGATGGCGTTTGGCTGAAAGCAATCCGCGAGGTGTGGCAAGTCCCGGAAATATCCAACGAGCAAATGCGCTTCAGGCTCAATTCCATAATTCAATGCTTCCCTTTGGCCTCAACAAGAGCCAGATGGACATTGTAAAGAAATATCGCCGTTTCTTTAGGCAGGGCGCCACAGTCTCAGGAATCACGCCTGTTGCGGGTATGCAGGCCGCACAGATGGCACAGTATTTACAGGCTGTATCAACTCAGATGCAGGCTGCAAATGTACCTGTGCCTGTTCAACTCCAGTCATATATTGATAAGCTGGGTAAACAAACTGCTGGTACATCAGGCAGATCTTCCAGCTATTATCCCGCCACTGTCACGCGGAAGCCATTCTTTGACCGTGCTCGTAAATGGGCATATCCGTTCACTGGACAAACCTCTTTCGGTGTGCGTACCCCTATGGCTGTGGATATGGCTAAGGGTATGGGGGTCATGTTTGCTATTGGCGGAGCCATGTCTGCAATAGGTAGCTCCTTCAGTCAAGCTATGGAGTACCAGAACACCATGCGTACAACCCAAGCGATACTCCAGAATGGTACTGAGTCATATAGTCAAGGTGCTTTCAGAAATATGGAGGCAACAGTCAGAGAAGTAGGTGTCAAAACCAAATTCTCGGCACCTGAGGTGGCAAGTGCAGCTCGATTCCTGGCTATGGCGGGTTACGATATTGATGCAATCAACGCATCTATTCGTCCGATTGCAGACCTCGCCTTAATCGGAGACTCTGATTTAGGTGAAACGGCTGATAAGATGACCAATATTATGACCACATTTGGCATAAAGCCAGGTCAGATGCGAGCTGCGGCCAATATAATGGCAACAACAGCTACACGGTCAAACACAGACCTTATGATGTTGGCGGAATCCGCTAAATATGGTGGTGGTGTTGCCAACATGTATGGCCGCAATGATCCCAATCTCTTTGCCGATACGATGGCGTTATTCGGTGTAATGGGTAATGCAGGTATTCAGGCATCTTCTGCTGGTACGGCTCTGCGTATGATGTATCAGAACATCTTCAAGCCTAATAAAAATCAGCGGAAAGTGCTTGATATGATGAAGTCACAGTATGGTATATCGACGCTGAATGCAGATGGCAGCTACCGCGCGATGTCAAGCATCTTGACTGAGATGGCACAACGCATCCCGGAGAATAAGATGGCTGAGATTGTGGGCAATCTATTCCGAATCACAGCCCAGCCGGGTGCCGCTGCTACTCTTATGGCTGCTGCCGGCGGCGACAAAGGTGTTGCTGAAGAGATTGGGGTGGGAATTGAAGCTATGTCGGCCAAAATGAGCAGCAAGGCCGGCCTCAGTTCTCTTGTTTCTCTGATGCTTGCTAACCGAGAGTCTATCAATGGCAACATTTCTGGTGCCATTGCTGAAGAGAAACAAAACACTATTGCGGGTCTATGGGCGCAGGTTACTTCGACATTCACTGAAGGAATCGTGCAGGCGTTTGAACAACGTCAAGGTGGTTTTGAGGGGATGCTGAAAGGTCTGCGAGATTATCTGGCCAAGCCTGAAACGATACAGATGCTTCAGAACCTTCTTGATATGGTTATCGAGATAGGTAAAGTGATGGCTTGGTTTATCAAGATTTGGGCCAACCTCTACAATATGTGTCCCGGACTTATCAAGTTCTGGGTGGTAGCACAAATGGCCTTCACTCAAATTGGAACACTTATCGCTCCATTCATATCTCTGATAGGTGTGTTCAATCGCTTGGGAGGTGTATTAGCACGCTTGGCTGGTGTGTCAACACTTGCAACTACAACCACAAGCCGAGCTGTTGCCGGCGCTGCCGGTGCATCTGCTTTAAATGCCCCGTTTATGGTTGGTACCGGGCGTTTTGGAAGAGCTAATGTCATTAGAGGCAATGCAGCTGTCAGAGCCAACAGGGCAATCGCTAACAATGCAATACTGGCGAGTGAATTAGCTCTAAGTGGTGCTGATGTTGCAGCTACAAGAACAGCCTTAAATGCCGAAACTCGTCAGCATTATGCGGCTGTACAGGCAAGAGCCAAACGTATGTATGGTTGGGCGCGAGTGGGTCGTGCTTTCAAGGGGGGCCTTAATGCGACACTCACTGCCGCATCCGTCGCTCCTGTTTTTGGTGGCATTTCCAAACTGTTTATGGGTTTGATGACTGGACTGGCTAAAGCTGTGGGGCTGTTATGCAACCCCATAACATTGGCTATTGCTGCTGCCGGTGGTCTGGCTTATGGTATCTATAAGCTGAAACAACACATGGATGGAGCGACTGAAGCTCAAATACAATCACGTAAAGTCGCAAATCAAGCAGCCGACCAAACCAGCCGCGAGTTGAAGAAAGAGGGGAAATGGTATCAGGATATGATGTCCGAAAATATTCCTGAAGCCGCACCTGTTATTTCAAGTATCGACACGGCCCGAATAAAGGAGGCCGAAGAACAGAAAGCTCGTTTCAATCAGATATACTCCACCATCTTCAATGATTTCTCTAAAGATGCAAGCAAACAATCTGTTAATGACGTTGCTACAAAATGGCGCTCAGCAATAGCTGCAAATCCTGCATATTTTTTAGCATTAAAAGGTGCTCGCAATTATGACTTTACCAAAAAGCATAAGCAATTAGAGTACAATCCTTACGATGACAGTGGCAATGGTGCTGTTGCATTGTGGAATCTGTGGCATGCAGATGAGGACAATGCAATCAACCAGAGGAATGGTATGGTGCAGGACGCTCTTATGATTGAGGGCGCTAATGATGCTCGAACCCAACAGGCAATCAGAGAAATCACAGAACTGCGGGCTAAATACCTCAGAGGCGAAACCACATATAAAACCCAAGCTGAATATGTAACGGCTGCTAATGCAATTAGAGACAAATATCTGTCTCTATTCACAGCCAGACTATCAGCAGCGGGAATGACCCCTGAGCAATTCCAGCAGACCAGTAATCGAAGCGTTTACGATACCTATCAGTTAGGTGCAACAAATTTTATTAATGCAACCATTAATGGAGATTTGGGAACTCTGGTGGGCAATATTAACGCTCGTGAATGGCTTGCCGACACAAAAAACAAAGCTAAAATCTACACTGATGAATGGTATAATGCTATATCCCATATCATCGGAGATTACCATGTAATCTATAATGCTGTATCAGCTGATGGCAAGCAATCGGCCAATATAGAGTTAATACTCTCGACCCTGCCGAATGGGAGGTTGAATTTTACCAACATTCTTGATCAGATTCGAGAAAAGATCGCAAATTTCAATCTTACCATTCAAGGCTTCTCAGACATCATCGGCACCGCTTATAAGATGATGGCGGATGCGGGGATTGTTGATCTCAATGATCGCAATGGAATGCAAAAGTTCATCCGTCAAAATCTCACCGGAGCAAAATATGGTGATTCGACCCCCAGACAATACTATCAACAATGGATTGCTAATAATCCAAATTCCGAATGGGTAAGAGCTGGAATCAGCGAGAAACAATATGTTGACTTTATTATGGGTCGTTCTGGAGAAACCATTGATCTTGGCAACCGAGTTGTTTCAAGGTCTACAGAAAAAAGCCAGATGTGGAACAATATGTCCCGCAAAACAGCAGACACCATTATAAATCAAAACAAGCAAAAATCAGGTGGGGGCCCCAAGCCTAATATTCCCACAAAGCCTGTAAGCACCCACACCCCCGCCCCCTCTACTTCAACACCAAGTGCCGGCACCCAGGACGCTTACGCTTCTCACTACGATAAGTCTGCGGCTCGACCTACGGTAGTGAATATCAACATCAACGAACTTGCTCACTTTGACCGTACATCAGTCGCAAGTAGCGCACAAGAACGAGACTTGATGGCCGCAATGGAAGAGAAAATAGCAGAATCAATCTATCGGCTTTCTATGACAGCTCTCAACAATGTGAGTGGCTATATGGCGTAACTCGCTTTATCAGAATGAATGGATGCGTTGGAGTGAATCTGACGCATCCTTTTTTTTGTTTTATTCTAAAAATTGTCTTAGATTTCTGGACTTTTGACCTTTCAACCTGCGAATCGCCTTCTCTTTAATTTGTCGCACCCTTTCTCTTGAAAAATCAAATTGCTGGGCTATCTGCTCTAAATCCATCTCTTTACACCCAATACCAAAGAACATCTTTAAAATTTCTTTCTCACGGATTTCTAATTGATTCAAAGAATACTCTACCTCTATCGCCAAGGATTCTTGATACAAGTCATCATCAGTCCTTTCATATAGTTCTGCCGAATCACATAACAATCGGTCAAAATCGTTGAATCTCTCTCGATATAGGTCTATCGAGACATTAGAGTATTCCGATTCAAAAGCATACGCAATATAATCTTGTGGAATATCTAATACTTCAGCAATTTCATTTTCAGATGGGCTTCTTCCATTTTGTAGCTCAAACGATGATATGAATTTCTGAATCTTCCAAGCACATCCGCTTATGTTTAATGGATAATGAACGACTTTTCCATCTTTTGCTATCGCATTCTTAATGGCGGCTCTTATATACCAAACAGCGTATGTACCAAAGCGAAAACTCCGATTTGAATCTACTTTCTGAATTGCATTATACAACCCGATATTGCCCTCGCTGATGAGGTCATTCAATGGCAACCCTCTATTTTGGTATTTTCTTGCCACATGGATAACAAGTCCTAAATGTGATAAGAAAAGCTTGTTGATTGCAGAATCATCTCCTTTTGAAGCCTGCGACATCAATAACTGTTGCTCATCAGAATCCGGGAAACGATATTTTCTGATTTCTTTGCAATACAGCTTATATGAAAGGTCATCTACCTCCCATTGCGGCTCATCAGCTAAGAGTCTTTGAATTAAATCTATGACTCTAATTATGTCAATGCGATTAGAATCGCATTTCAATAATTCTGCCATTGAAGTGCTGATTATTGCCAGGTTTTTGTGTGCTTTTTACTAATTCTGGTTTCAAAGCGGTCTTGACTGATAATATAATAAGTTCTACCTATATATTCATCGTTTTCATCTTTAAGTTCAAATATTTCAGCATGATCACATTGAACCTCATCGCTCTTTATGCCGTTAGGGCCTACCACAGTGAACGATGTCATATATACATTACGATGACTTTGAGGGAATATATTCGTGATAGAATCCAAATGCTTAGTAATCATATTCGGAGTCGTTTCACTATATTTACGCGACAAAGTAATTTCTTTTAGCCCATTGATAGAATCAATACATAGGTGCATTTGGTTCCATGATAATCCCAGAGCCGGTATATTGCCGCTCAACCATAAGTAATAGTCTCCAACAGGTTTTATCTCATACCCTAAAGACGCGGCCCGAACAAGAGCTTCTTGTTTTGATGCACCAAATTCAAATCCTCCTATATTTAGAGATTTCTTGGTCTCTGTACAAGATAATAATACTGAAAGCCAGAATATTGACAATAATGTGATAATCAGATATTTCTTCATAGCCATTTTTTTAGTAGATGACAAAAATTAATTTTTGTCAGTTATATGATTGATTTTTAATTAGTTATTACTTGTAAAAGTCCCTGAAAATTAGTAACTTTAAAGAAAAGTTTGACCGCTTTTTC
>Ga0073906_1003745_pt1 | contig 16539 bp, 14 predicted proteins | sample Inofromicrocosms_FD_65485 | JGI IMG/M metagenome (GOLD analysis project Ga0073906, IMG submission 65485) | Mouse cecum microbial communities from Vienna, Austria - Inoculum for glucosamine and mucus D2O microcosms | ecosystem: Host-associated > Mammals > Digestive system > Large intestine >... | reverse complement strand
CGCCGCAAATGCGGCTCTCTCGCTCGCCGTTCGCTTGACTTTTTGCCCGTTTTTTGATATTTTTAAGAAAAACACTAAAAAACACTAAAAACCTATTAAAAAACGCTTGACAAAATAACAATTTTCATAAATTATTTGAATAAATTTACAAATACTTTTAACTTCTTCGGTTATTTCGATAATTTGCTTCCTTTTTCCACTGTAAAATACGGCTTGCGGCAAATTTTCTTTGATAGCACGAATTATGAAACGGTATCTCTTTATTACAATTCCAACTTCGTCCTTTGTCAAAATTTGCCCCTGTCCTTTCTGTGATACCGCTATTATAAGCAATCATATTCCGCATATTTTCCCAACTTTTTGTAAATTTGGAAAATTTTGGAAAATTATGGACAGTAACCCTTAAATACAATTTAATTCTTACAGGAATTTACATCTCCCATAATTAATAATACTTTTGTTTTATATGCATTTGTCCACCAACTTTTAAAAATTTTTTTAATTTTTATTTTTTTGTAAAAATATCCCACTATTTATTAACAAAAATAGTGGGATATTTTCTTATTAATGTAAATTAATATGCCCTTAGCTCGAACTTTCTATCTGTTCGCGGTGCGACTGCAAGACATAAAGTTTATAGTACCTACCCCTGTTTTCAATAAGCTTTGCGTGCGTGCCCTGCTCGACTATTTCTCCGTTGGACAGCACTATTATATTATCGGCGCCGCATATCGTAGAAAGCCTATGCGCGACGATGAGCATTGTGCCTATATTCTTCATCTTTTCCAGCGAGTCTTGAATTAGCAGTTCGGTTTCGGTGTCGATATTCGCCGTAGCTTCGTCTAAAATCATCACCGACGGTCTGTGAATTACCGTCCGCGCGAACGATAGCAACTGCCGCTGTCCGGCAGAAAAATTGTTGCCGCGCTCGCGCACGGGCTCGTCGAACTTATTTGCAAGTTTTTCTATAAACGGAGTTGCGTTTACATAGTCGCACGCGCGGCGTATTTCCTCGTCCGAATAGTCGTTATACAGCGCTATATTGCTGCGCACCGTGCCCGAAAAAAGAAACACGTCCTGCAACATTTGCCCGAAGTGTCGACGCAGCGAAGCTATCTTGATTTTAGTTATATCGATGCCGTCTACAAGTATTTGCCCCCGACATATGTCGTAGTTTCGGCACAACAACGACAAAATTGTAGTCTTGCCCGAACCCGTGGAGCCGACAAACGCCACCGTCTTTCCTGCCTCTACTTTAAAGGAAACCCCCTTTAAAACCCACTCGTTTTCGACATAGCAAAACCATACGTCCCTAAACTCGATATCCCCCTTTATTTTATCGAGCTCCATTGCCCCCTCCGTATCCGCAACGTCGGGCTCAATATCTAAAACAGTAAATATTTTTTCAGCCGACGCAAACGCCGATTGCAGCCAATTAAACTGTTCGGCAAGGCTTTGAATTGGGTTGAAGAACTTTGAAACATACATATAAAAAGTTACTATAATTTCGCTTGTAAGCGTTTGACCGAGGAAGGAAACGTTGTCTATATACCCCTTGCCGCCGAGATACAAAAGGCACAGCACCGACGAAATATACAGCATATATACGACGGGACGGAAAATACCGAACACAAAAATTTCACGCTGTTTTGCCGAAGCAAGCGACTTGTTTTTTGCCGAAAACTCCCGCATTTTTGCGTCCTCGCGGTTGAACGCCTGTGTAATTTTCATTCCCGACAGATTTTCCGACAAAAATGTATTAATATCGGTAGTGCCGTCCTTGACCTTTCTGTACGCCCTACGCGAAAACTTTCGGAAAATTACGGTAAACAGCACGATAAACGGCACAAAACACAGCACCATAAGCGTAAGCTCGTAGTTTAGGCAAAGCATTGCGACAAGCACGCCGAATATGACGAACAGGTTTTTGATAAGCGACACCAAAATATTTGTAAACATCATAGAAATGGCGTTGGTATCGTTAGTCACGCGCGTTACAAGCTTGCCCACGGGTATGGAGTTTAGCTGGGCGTGCGACAGGCTTTCGATATGCGTAAACACGTCCTCGCGCAGCTTTGAAAGAATGCGCTGCCCCGTGCGCTGCAAAACTATTGCCTGAACGTATGTCGAAACAAGCGAAACAACCAAAATAGCCGCATAAACGCCGACAACTATATACAGTTCGCTAAGCTCGAACGCGAGTTTTACAATGCCCTCGATATAGCCTATCAAAAGGGGGGAAATTATGTCGTAAGAAATTGAAAGCAACATTAAAACGCCGACGAAAACAAAGCTTTTCCAAAATGGCTTGGCGTACTTTAAAAGCCGCTTTACTATTTCTCCGTCCTTCATCGCGCGGTCGAAGCCCAACGCCTCTTTTTTGTTTTTTATAAGCGCGTAAGCCGTAACGAACAAAACAGACAAAACCCCGACTATCGCGCCGACTACTATAAGGGGAAAATAATCACGCATCGCCGCCCCTCCCCTCGTCCTCGATTCTTTGCAAATCGACCGTTTTTTTGTATTCGGGACAGTTTTTATACAAGTTTTCGTGCGTGTCGCAGCCCAAAACTCTGCCTTCGTCGACAAAAATAATTTTATCGAGATTTTCGACCGTAGAAATGCGGTGCGCAATAAGAATTGTCGTTGACCCCTCGCGCTCGGTCTTTAAATTTTGTAAAATATTGCGCTCGGTCTTTGTGTCAACTGCCGAAACCGAGTCGTCGAGAATTAGTATCTTCGATTTTTTCATCAGCGCACGGGCAATGGATATGCGCTGCTTTTGTCCGCCCGAAACGGTAACTCCGCGCTCCCCGAGCATAGTTTGATATCCGTCTTTAAACTGCGCTATGTTGTCGTGGACGTCGGCAAGCCGTGCAGCCGCCTCCGCCTCTTCCATCAACCCCTCACCCGAGAAACATATATTGTTTAATATGGTGTCGCTGAAAAGAAAATTGTCCTGCGGAACGTATGCGGTAGCCTCGCGCACGTCGCGTATGGGTATTTTGTTTACGTCGTAACCGTCTATAAACAGTGTGCCGTCCGGCACGTTATAAGTCCTTAAAATCAAATCGACAATAGTTGTCTTGCCCGAACCGGCTCTGCCTACAAGTCCTACGCTTTGACCGCGCTCTATGACGAACGACACGTTTTCAAGCGCGTTATACGCCGCCGCAGGATAGCGAAAGGTTAAATTTTTAAACTCTATTTTACCCGAAAGCTCACCCACAGAAGTAACGTCCGCCCCGTCCGCAACGTCCTGCTTCGCGTCGAGAAGTTCGCTTATACGGTTTAAAGAAGCCCTGCCGCGCGACGTCATTTCAATAAGCTGCGACACGGCCATCACCGGCCAGACGAGGGTTGTGAAATATCCTATGAACTCGACAAGCTCGCCGGCGTCGAACGCGCCCTCGAAAACGAGATAGCCGCCAAATCCCAAAATTATGCAGATTACCGACTCGACCAATAGCGTTACCGCAACCGTCAATAGAGTGGAAAGCTTGGTATATTCTACGTTGACGTCCTCGTTGCGCTTGTTGAGCGCGCGGAAAGCGAGTAGTTCTTTAAACTCCTTTACAAAAGCCTTTATAACGGAAATTCCCGAAAAGCTTTCCTGCGAAAAGTCGGACAAATGGGAAAACGCAGCCTGCCGCGACTCCCACTTTTTAATCATATACTTGCCGATAACAATTCCGCCGAATAGCAGTAGCGCCATGGGAATAAGCGAAAGCAGAGTAAGCCTGAAATCCATTTTCCACATTTTAAACAGCGTCATTCCGCCGAGAACCGCCGCGTCCATAAGGGATAAAATGCCCATACCGAAGCAGTCCTGCACCGTTTCGAGGTCGTTGGTAAACAACGACATTAAATTGCCGACTTTATTTACCTGATAGTATTGCCGGGACAGATTTTTGCAACGGTCGAACATTTTTTCGCGTATGTCGGTTTCGACTTTGATTGCCGAACCGAAAAAACAAATGCGCCACAAAAACCGCCCGAAAACCATAACCAAAATAATTATAATAAGCGGCAGGCATATGCGCATAAGCAAAAAATCCATATCGAACGCAAACACTTCTCCGCCCGTTTCCACCTCTCCGGAGTTCATTCCGTTTACTACCATTCTGTAAAGCTCGGGAATTATAAGCTGAAAATAGTCTATGACGACAAGCGCAACAATGCCGATTAAAAGCATCCAGCCGTATTTGAAATAATATCTGTTTATATGTCTTCCGAACAGCATGCGCTTCTCCTTTACAACAGTCTGGCTTTTATTCTATAACAATCTTGCCGTTTTGTCAATTTTCGTTGACAAAAGCAGGGGGCAAATGTTAAATTTATTGAGAAATTACAAACGAGAATATAAAATGTTACAACACGGTCTTAAAAACTACTTTAAAAGTCTGAAATACTTTTTTACGCCGCTCGGTACAATGTTCCTCGGTATGATGATAGGCTTTTCTATTCTGTTCCCGGGAATTGTTGCGGCAATTTCACAGCTTTCCGACGGTATCGTCGAGCTATCAAGTAACGTCAATCTCGACTTCAATCTGCTGTGGGAAAAAATTTGGGAAGCCGTGCGCTCGCTCGATTGGAACCGGCCTATGCAGGCTTTGCAAACTCTGCTTTCCGCAGAATGGCTGAACGAAATGCTTACGCAAATTTTAAACACTATTCTCGGTACGGACTTTGAAACGTTCAAGGCGCAAATCACGCTGCTTGTAACCGTGTTTACGGGGCAAATTGCAGCAAGCATTGTAATGTTTTTTGTGTTCTGGATACTTGGTTTTTGGGCGGGACTTGCCATTGTAAAGTATTTTATACGCAGAACCATAGCCAGGCGCTCGGCATGGAAAATTGTTCTTGCATACTTTATAAACTCTTTCGTTTCAACCGGCTGCATAGTTTTAATGTTATTTGTATTCGCGCTTTGGAGAGAGAGCATTTTTATTTCGCTTACCTTAATATTTTTATTTGGCGGTGCGCTATCTCTTTTGCAGGCATACCTGTTGCACGGCTATAAAATAATCAGATTTAAAGATATAGTCAACTTTAAAAATATCGGCTTGCATATGCTTTCGAGCCTGATTATATTTTTAATTTCCATTGCCTTTACCCTTATTGCAGTGCTTATAAACAACCTGATGGGGCTGTTTGTCGGGCTTGCGCTGATTGTTATTGCGCTTATAGTTATCGACCTCAACGCCGAATCTTACGTTTTGGGCGTTGCGCGCAATACTCCCGTGATGCAAATAAAGCATGATGAAGCGGCTTAAAACCAAACCTCGGACGGCGGAAATTCCGCCGTCCGAGGTTTTTAAATTATTTGCTCAATTCATACGCAAGCCGCTCGAGCTGCGCCGTGCTTTCGGCATTCAGCGCCGAGCGTATTTTTACGCCGTTTTCGCAGTATTCAAGGTTTTTACAGCCTTCAAGCCGCTTTTGCATATTGCGAGCAGCAACGGGCGCCCAACTGCCGTTTTCTATCAGACCTATTCTTCTGTTTTGAAAATTGCGTTCCTTCAACCTGTCTATAAACTCGCGCATCGCAGGGAAAACGTCTCCGTTATAAGTCGTAGTTGCAAGCACTGTATTTTTGAACTTGAACGCCTGCGCAACGCATTCCGCCCAATCGCAACGGGCAAGGTCGCACAGCTCAACTTCGCAAACATTTTTCTCCTTCAACATGAGCGCAAGAGTTTTTGCCGCGCTTGCCGTATGACCGTAAATAGAGGTATAGGCAATTAATACGCCATTGGTTTCGGGCTCGTATTTAGACCACTTTTCGTACTTGTCAAAATAAAAATCAACGTTTTCCGTCAAAAAAGGTCCGTGCAGCGGAAAAATTTTTTTAATTTCAAGGCAGGACAGCTTTTTAAAAAGGATTTGCACCTGCGCGCCGAACTTGCCCACAATTCCGTAATAGTATCTTCTTGCCTCGCTCTCCCACTGCTTGCCGCAGACCCGTGCCCCGAACTTGCCGAATGCGTCCGCCGAAAATAAAGCCTTGTCAACACTGTCGTAAGCTACCATAACCTCGGGCCAATGAACCATAGGCGCAAAGATAAAATTAAGCTTTCTTCCGCCCAAATCAAGACTTTGCCCGTCCTGAACCTCTAAAAAGTTAAAGCTAAAATCTTCCCCGAAAAATTCCTTTATCATGACGAGGGTTTTGGCGTTACCGACGATTTGCGCGTCGGGATAAGCCTTTATAAAGCTTAAAATATTTGCCGAATGGTCGGGCTCCATATGCAAAATTACGAGGTAGTCGGGCTTTCTTTCCCCCAAAACGCTATGAATATTATTAAGCCACTCGTCACGAAAATTTGCGTCGACCGAGTCCATTATTGCAATTTTTTTATCGCAAACAAGATAGGAATTATAGGAAATCCCCTCCGGAACGCTATACATTCCCTCGAATAAGTCTATATTTTTATCGAATACGCCGACCGAATAGACGCCGCTTAAAATCTGTTCCATAATATAATCCCTCTATTTATTTTCAATTTTTTGAGAATTTATTCTCTCTTTTACCAGCTCTTCGCGCCGCTTGAATACCTTGGGAAAGGTAATGAAAATAACTACGGTAGTTATTATTCCGGCAACAAAATCCGCAATGCCCTCGGATAAATAAACGCCCTTAAAGCCCATAAAGTGAGTGAGACAAAAACACAGCGGAATAAGTATTATAACTTTTCTCATAACCGCAAGTAACAGCGCGGATTTTGCCTGCCCCAGAGCAACGTTGATGTTCTGCAACGTCATTTGCACGAAAAACATTATAGAGCCCATTAAAAACAGCGGCGTATAAGCTTGTACTATTTCTTTTACGCTGTCGCTTGCGGAGAACATATAGGCGTACATCTGCGGCAGAGCAAGCGAAACCGACCAAATAGCCAATGCAAATATAAAAGCAATAACCGTGACGTATTTTATGCCCGTTTTAAGCCTTTGGGCGTTGCCCTTGCCGTAATTATAACTGACAAATGGCTGCATTCCGTAGCCCAACCCGTTCAGCGGCAGGGATATCAGTTGCAGCGCGCTGAGCATTATAGTCAACGCCGCGGTATAATCCTTATCCCCACCCGTCGAAAGATTTAAATTTATGTTGAAAACAATTTGTATGGCGCATTCCGTCAGGGTCATAACAAATGGCGTTACGCCGAGCGATAATATGTTTAAAATTCTTTTCCACTGCGGCTTCATATCTCGTAAACGAAATTTAAATATGCTCTTTTGGGAGAGGAAAAAAACTAAAATACACGCAAACGACAGGGCTTGCGAAAGCACCGTCGCAAGGCTGGCGCCGTTTACGCCCATATTCAAAGCAAATATGAATATGGGGTCCAACCCGATGTTTGCGACCGCACCGACTAAAACCGAGCACATAGCAATAAACGAAAAACCCTGCGCGGTAATAAAGGGATTGAGCCCCTGCGCTAGCATAACAAACACCGTGCCGAGCGAGTAGATACGCAAATACGAAGAGGCAAACCCGACCGCGCTTTCGGGACAGCCGAAAAGCACGACTATCTGTCGGGAAAGAAAAAAGGTTATCAAGCTTATAATAACGCCCGTCGCGATAAGAAAGACAAACGAAGTATTGAAAATTTTGTTGGCTTCCTCGCAATCTTCCTCACCCAGCTTTATGCTTGCGCGAGGCGAGCCGCCCAACCCTATAAGATTTGAAAAGGATTGAATAATCAAAGTGATTGGCAGAACTATGCCGAGCGCCGCCAACGCGTCCATACCGGAATGCCCGATTTTCGCAACGAACATTCTGTCGACGATGTTATATAAAAATGTTATCAACTGAGCGATTACGGCCGGCACGGTAAGCTTGAAAACAAGCGGCAAAATTTTGCCGCTTCCCAACTGCGCGGTCGTATCTTGCTTTGCATTATTTTTGAACGACATACGCTATAATTAATAATTCCGTATTACAGATACCTAAGCATTAAGCTTTAATTCTATGGTAACTTCGCTGTGCGCGTTGGTTTCTATTTCCACGGCGCCGATAACTCTGCCTACAACCTCGGCTGCGTTCGCGTCTTTATTGCCGTAATGGTTGGTTATTTGATCCGCGCAGATATTAGCGTTAGTTACGGTGTTGTTTCTAACATAAACAGCGCCTTCCGCCGCCGTTGCTGTACCTGCAATACCGCCTATGTCGCGGTACCCCTTAAGCGCGATATTTGCCACCGAGCAATTTTCGACTCCGCCCGAGCAAAGATATCCGACAATGCCGCCGACCTTATCTCCGTTATCATACGCGCCCTCCGTTCCGTCGGGAACGCACACTATTTCCAGCCCGTCTACGTTACAGTCGCTTATTTTGGTATAAGCGTAGCCGACGATACCGCCGGCATAATGCGCCGCGCTTATGCGTGCATTTTTAACGGTAACACCCGTAACCTGAGTTGAAGCCGTCTGTCCAAGCACTACGGCAACGCAAGAACCGCCGGTTATATCGGCGCCGTCAATTGTAAAGTTGCTTATAGCGGCTTTAATTTGCCACTGTTTTCCGAACAGACCGACGTTGTCGCCGCTCGAAATTTTTAGATTTTTGATGACGTAATTTCTTCCGTCAAACGTTCCGTAAAAACCATTGATGGGCGTCCATTCCTCGTTATCCAAGTCCAAATCAGCGTCCAGAGCAACCGTTTGATTAGTAAATTTTTCTCCGCCGTTGACCTTGTCGCGGAACAATTTAAACTGTTCGACGTTTGTAATTATATACTCTGCGCAAGTTCCGCAGTAAAGCGTGCCTTTATCGTAATCGGCGTGCGTTGCAGAAACGACCAAATCCTGCGCGGTGAGTTCGTTGCCGTCGTTATCCAAATTCTTTCCGCAGTCGTTACAGTGTATGTGCGCTATTTGCCCGTCCTTGTGTTCGCTTGCCGCAATTGCCGCAACCTCCGACATTGTGTGTTTTGCAGATACGACCAAGTCCTGCGCGGTGAGCTCGTTGCCGTCGTTATCCAAATCTTTTTGGCAAGCAGTACAGTGCTTGTAAGCCCTTGTTCCGCTATTATGCTCGGTTGCCGCAACCTCTTCGATGTCAACGGTTTTATGCGCTGCGTGAACTATTTTATCCTCGGCGGTAAGTTCATTGCCGTCCTCGTCAAAATCCTTGTCGCACAGCGAACAGTGATTGTAGGCAACATTTCCGTCTGTCGTACAACCCGCATCGATCGCGTCGACGGAAGCAAGCGCATGCGCCTGCAAATCTATATCGATTTCCTCTCTCTCTTGCTTGCCGCAATCGGGATGCGTACACGTTCTGACTCTGTAGCCTTTTTCTATGCAAGTAGCCGCTTTTTCGGTCTGCCATTCGCTGAACGAGCAAACGTGTCCGCAGGCAGCAAAACAACTTGCGCACACAAAAATTAACGTCGAAACAAACAGCAGAGCTATCTTCTTTTTTATCATTTTTATCTCCCCGTGAAACTTCAAATACTTTGTACTTAATATATTATATTATTTTTAAAAAATAGTCAACAAAGCCGAAAGCGTTTTAAATGGTAAAAAAAAGTATTTATTGATTTTAAATTAAAAAACATAGACTTTGCGGTCTATGCTTCTTTGTGGTACACCCGACTGGAGTCGAACCAGCGACACATAGCGTCGGAGTTAGCAAAATTTTCCACAATATTTTGCAAAGCACATTATATTGTGCTTTTTCTTTTATTTCATTTCTATATATTGTGTATAGCTTTTATAAAATCTACACCATATAATAACTTTTACGACATCAGGGTGTATATAGGGTGTAGATTTTTTGGGTGTATATTTCTATTTTCGAGTGTAGATTTTGTGTAGCCCTTGCGTTCTCGACAAAAATAATCGTAAATACGAAAAAATTTGTCATGCGTTTCCCTGTCGAAAATTTTGCAGCGATACGCAAAATTTCCGATTTTTTATTTGTGTTTAATTTCTGTCGTCAACCTATTGCGAAATTAAAGCAAATGTGCTATAATTATGACATATCGTAAAAATGGAGTTTTGTACGTTATGGAATTTAGCGAACAGATAAAGTATGTCAGACTGAAACTGCACATGAGCCAGACGGAGTTCGGGCAACTTCTCGGTGTGAGCTTTACCACCGTCAACCGTTGGGAGAACGGCAAAACCACGCCAAACTACCGCGCCCTCCGCACCTTCGAGCAACTGTGTAAGGACAAAAATATTTCTTTGGATGAAATCAAACTATGAGATCAACGATAAAAGATATAAACGTGATAATTGAACTATGCCATGAAATGATTTCTTATATCACGGCAAAAGGGAAAATTTATCCCGGCAATAAAATTTATAATGAATATAAAAGTAGGATAACTTCATTTTTTGACGGAACAGATATTGATGACCAAGCATCCTACTTGCCATACATAGCATTGAAAAAGCTTTATTTTCATTCTTCCGCTTACACGGTGAATATAAACGAGGCTAATGAAATTCTCTATTATGTTAAAGAATTAAAGAGAGACCTATTTGGCAATCAATTTGAAAAGATTTTCATAAGTCATAGAGAGGCGGACAAAGATCAGGTTGATTTGTTTATTGACCTTTTGCACGCAATTGGAATACCTCGACCAACTGCCTCGAATCCTGAAAAAACTATTTTTTGCACATCTCACCCAGAAGGATATAATTGATTTACGTAATAAACTTGACGAGTTGGCACAAGTAAATGTAGCCGAGAGATATATCCGACCGATTGTCTTATTCCAAGCGCAACCGAAAGTTGCTGAGAACAAGGAAACATTTGATAAACTGAAAGAGAGGCTTGTTTCCATAGGTATTCCCAAAGAAGAAATTGCAATCAAAACCGCCGAAATCAATGAATTAAAAAACGTCAATTTGCTCAATTCCGATTGCAAAATAAAATATATTATCACAGTCAATGCATTAAAAGAAGGCTGGGATTGCCCGTTTGCTTATATACTTGCCACTCTTGCTAACAAAACTTCTACCGTTGACGTAGAGCAGATTTTGGGACGTGTACTTCGTTTACCGTATACCAAACAAAACGCAAGCAAGTTTTTGAATTTGTCATACGTTCTGACTTGTTCAAACGATTTCCATACAACGATAGAAAAAGTCATCAAAGGACTTAATGACGCAGGGTTCAGCAAACTTGATTGCCGAGTCGCCGAAGAAAAGCCTATTACTCCTCCTGCTCAAACTTCCGTACAGGAGCAGTTACCGATTGACGACAATCAAGATACAGAATTGTTTAATGCGGAGGAATTGAAAAATATTCTTACGGAAAGGCATGAAGAACCAACGGGCCTAACCGTTGGAACGATGCTTTCAAGCGCAGAAGCAAAAAGCGACTCTTACGATGAAGCACTTAAGGAAACTTTGTCGGCGCCGCTTAGCGATTTACCTTTGGGGGTTAGAGAAAAAGTGACTACATATCCAATTTACGAACAATTCAAAGATGAGGCGCTCTCATTGCGCATTCCGCAATTTTATATGTGCCCGCCGCAAAGCTTATTTAGTTTAGTCGACGAAGACTACAAAGAGCTTTTAACGAAAGAGGCTTTAACCGATGGGTTTGTACTGAAAGACAAAAGCGTGGAAATTGATTTTAATTCGGCGACGGAAGCAGTTATAGAAGTCGACGTTGCAAAAAACGATCGTCCGAAATATCGTCAGTTGACAAACGCCGAAAGCGATTATTTCAAAGATATGATGCAGTCTTTACCACCCGAAAGCCGTATAAGAAATTGTAAACATTTAATAAAAAACATCTTGGAGAAAATCGACTACATTGCAGGGAGCGATTTGTCGGCCTATTTGGATCGTGTTATCGAAAATATGACCGGCGATGAACTTGCGGCTATGGAGAAGAATATTTATGGCTTTGCGAAGAAAATTAAAGACAAAATTGAAAAGATGCTTAACGATTATCGCAAAGAGCGTTTCAAACACTTATTGGAAACGGGAAAGATAGTTTGCTTACCTTCCTATCAATTAAAAAGAGAAATCAATCCGGTTGATACGTTTGCTCTACTTGGAAAATCTTTATATACATCAGAACAAACAATGAATAGTTTTGAGCGGAGCGTTATTCAAAAAGTAGCAGCATTACCCAATATCAAATGGTGGCACCGTAATATCGACAGATTGGAGTTTTGTATTAACGGCTTCCTTAACCACTATCCCGATTTTATCGTTTATACGAATAGCGGTTATATTGTTATGATTGCTCGGAAGCAATAAATTTTGAAGATTTTATAGTTAGTTGTTTCGTGGATAATATTTTCCATGAAATTGAATCAAAATTGAAAAAGGATAAATTATGGAGTGTTATTACAAAAAATTCAGAATTTGACCAAAGAATTAAAGAGTTATTATATAAAAATATAGAGTATGTTACCCAAGATACAATATATGATTCTTATGCTATTTCAGATGATACATTACGCTTAATGTATCAAAAAACGCTGGAAAACATACCAGCTATTAAAAGTTCAATACTGCCTAGATCAACATTCATTTTAAAAGATGGTTTTCAATTTAACTGCCTAATGACGGAGTTTAAAGCTTTTGATTTAACATTAGAGCAGCTCAATGCAGAAGTTGACAAATATAAACGCGCGGATGGTCAATATGTCTATGAAGGAACGTTTTTATCTCGAGAAGAAGTGGCTAGATTTATTAAAGATAAATTTATAATTCTTGAAATTGGTATTAAGTATAAAATTGCTACTTACCCTGGTGCAATTTGGAATTTAGACCTTTTCTCCAATAATGAAGTAGATATATAAAAGGAAGGTATTATGTACTCAAATCAGGGATTAATTGAATTAGTGGATATCCTTCGTTCGGAAGGGACGGAGACAGAATGGTTGGAATTTAAGGAAAACTATGCTTCTCCGCAGGATATCGGCGAATATATTTCCGCGTTGTCGAACGGGGCGGCTTTATGGGGACGCCCTTATGCCTATCTTATTTTCGGTGTGGACGATAAAACGCACGAAGTCGTCGGTACAACCTATGATTATCGCAAGCAAAAGCAGGGCAATGAAGATATGGAAAATTGGCTCAATCGGTTGGTTGAGCCGAGAATCGGTTTCAACTTTTATGAAGTGAATTATGCCGCACTCAAAAAGCTTGTCATGTTAGAGATTCCTGCGGCAGATAAGCAGCCGACTGCGTTTGCGGGCAAAGAGTATATTCGTATCGGCAGTTACCGTCAAGATTTGCGCAAGTATCCCGAAACCGAGCGCAGATTATGGAACGAACTTAATCACGTCTTGTGGGAAGAAATGGTTTCGCCGGTTCAGAACTTGCATTTTAAGTTTCTTGCGATAGTTGCCGAAAGCAGAGGTGTTGAATTTTCGGAAGATAAATTTTCTACACTTCGCATAATTGACAGCAACGGCAAGTTCAATAATCTTGCCTATCTTTTGAGTGACGAGAATAGACATATGGTAAAATTCGCCGTGTACCGAAACAAGATGTACGACTTCGCCGTTAAGAAAGAGTTTGAGGGGTCTTGGGTAGCGATTTTGGAGCAGGTGCTTGAATATACCAATATCTACAATGAGACAAGTGCTCGCGTGATTGGTAGCGACGCGACGAGGACGGAAGTTAAAAGTTATCCCGATCCTTCCTTGCGTGAAGCGGTTGTCAATGCGTTTTGCCATTTTGACGCGTCTTTCCCTTCCGATATTAAGATTGAATTTTTCCCCGATAAGGTTGTAGTAGGTTCGCCCGGCGCGCTATATCATACAACTATGGAAGAAGTGCTCGGCGGCAGGCAATCTTTCCGCAATCCCAACTTGGTGTATGTACTCAGTAAATTTAACTTTATCGAAAACTACGCTACGGGGCTGAAAAAGATTATATCCGCTTACGATAAATATCCTGTTAAACCCACTATTGAAACGACGGATAATTTCTTTGTGGTAACGCTTCCAAACGTGAAAGTCGGAACGCAGGACGAAAACTATTTTGATGACACCAATGGCACTGTAAATGATATTAATGGCACTATAAGTGGCACTTTAAATGGCACTATAAAACAAATTTACGAGCTGATAAAGCGGCAAAGCGATATCACCATTGATGAATTGATTGAAACTTCACATAAGGCGCGGAGGACAGTAGCCCGTGCAATAAATGAGCTGAAAGAGAAAGGTTTTATTGAACGTGTCGGCTCAAAGAAAACAGGCTTTTGGAAAGTTCTCAAATGAGAAATTTTTATAAACCCATTCAGGACAAAAGAGTTGTCGTTGTTGTTGACGGAAAAAGTATTACGTTCACCAACGAGAAGGGACAAGTCGTTAAGTTTTCGGCAAGCGGCGAAGATTTTTCTATCAAGTATAACACGGGTGCGCTCGGCGGGGAATATTGTATTGTCGATGACGGTGCGTGCGCTTATACTGAGCCGAATCCCAAAGATTTTGTAAACGGCGGCACATATACTGCCTACTATATCGCATATTTTACCGAGCGGAAATGCCGTAGGGCGAACGGAACAAGTGACTACTACGACGAAATGTATGTGGAATTAAAGACGGACGACGGGTATTATTCGGACGTTCTACTCCACTCCACTACCATTACAATTTTTGTGGATGGGGAAGAACAGCCGCGTCCCAAACGGCGAATCTTCGCAGGATATTACAAACGCTATGACGGGATGCCGTTTTACGTTGTAGATGTTGTGCGCGATCTTGAAACGCGTCGGGAAGTCGTTATTAGCAGACATGACGACGGAAAGGCAAACGGTTATTTTACGCTGACTATGGAAGCGTTTTGCTCGAAAGTTGATTATGACGGTAAGCAGATAAAAAAGTATTTCCGCGACACAAAGCGCGAAAAAGCCGGAGAGCTGACTTGCGAAATGTTGGAAAGCGACGGCTATCGTACTCCCATTCGCAAAGAGAAAAAAGAAGATAAAATCCGTGAGCGGAGAACGGCATCCACATACACCGATTATGCCAAAGATTTGAGTACATATTATGCGATAGATTTGCGCACATACGAGCTATGCCAAAAGACCAAAAAGCTCGTAGGCGTAAGAAACAAAGACGACTTTTTTGCGTTGAAAGAAGATTTACTGTTTATAAACAGTTGCTTGAAAACGACGCTGAAAGAGTTTTGCGACTATTTCAAAGAGCGTTTTTATGAAGGAAAATCTTTGCGTAAATATGCGGCAGATCACGGAATCAACCGCGGTAGTGCGGATTATATTCAGAAGAAAATGATAACCGCTCTTGCGGCAAGTTTAGAGGCGAGAGACACTGCCGACGGAAAGTGTAGGTTAAATACAAATGGATATTTTTGAAGAATACATAACGCAAAACAAACGCAATCCCGAATGCCGTGCATTGACTTGTAAGTCATACGGCGAAGTTTATAAACGAGAGCATCATTGTGAAATTGATCCGAGGGCAACCAACTTTGAGTTGGCAACTTATGGAGATGCTTTGTTGAATTTTGCGTTATGTACGCTTTTGTTAGATAAGTGAGAACAGCTATCCAAAGAAAAGGAAAAATATGAGACGGACAAATTTTTAATTGAAACCGTAGCAAAACATTATGGGCTTTTGGATTATATGAACTTTGATAGAAGTAATGATAAAATACTACAACGCTACGAGGCGTTTGAAAACGAAAATACAAAGTATATTGCTACCACCGTTGAGGCATTTTTAGGTGCGATATATCAGCAAAATAAAGACTTTTCAAAGATTTGCGAACTTGTAGAAGGCTGGACAAAACTTTGAAACAACTATCAATTTAATACTCCCTTTCAGGGCGGTTGCTTGAACGGCAACCGTCCTTTTTTATGTCATTTTTCTGTACTTGCGAGTGAAACCGCCTACCAAGTGAAGGGGGTTGTTACGTGCAAGCAATACAACATTATGACAAAATTATGTATAATTCCATTCTATATGTTTAGTGAAGGGACTTAGGTGTAAACCTTTCAATTTAAGGCAAAAGAGGTGATGCATATGTGCTACTGAAAAGACTTGTAAGCGGTCTATAAATGCTTGCGACAAATAAAACTTTATGGAGGAATAGATGAATCTATCGCTTTGATTATATATCATTCCGTTTGTGTAGTCGTTCTTAGGTAGAGCAATCATATCACCTTTGATTTGTGAAAAACTTTTCATTGCTTCAAACATAGGATCATGTGTCTCTTGTTTAAACATTATATGGTTTAATAAAAGAAGTCTTGTAGCAGATAATGGGTACATACAATGCATATGTATATTAATTCCCGGTTGAATAGGGAATATTTCTAACGTGGGATATACATCGGAAATTAGGAATTCTCCACCTCTTGCCTCAACAAAAGTCATATACATGCCTTTTAGGTCATTAAAAAAATCGGTTTTAATTATTGGGTCGATAATTTTGCTATCTTCAATTTGCTTATATGTTCTACATTTTCCTTGTCGAATTGCGTGAGAAGGAAAATAACAAACTCTTGGAATTGAAAGCGTCTAAAGTTCTTGTTGCATAACATTCTAGAGTTTGCAAGGTTTTGAAAACGTTCGAAAGATATAA
>Ga0073906_1003741_pt1 | contig 16569 bp, 20 predicted proteins | sample Inofromicrocosms_FD_65485 | JGI IMG/M metagenome (GOLD analysis project Ga0073906, IMG submission 65485) | Mouse cecum microbial communities from Vienna, Austria - Inoculum for glucosamine and mucus D2O microcosms | ecosystem: Host-associated > Mammals > Digestive system > Large intestine >... | reverse complement strand
TGGTACGGGTAAGGAAACGGGAATGGTCGTGGTTCGACAGCTGGTTCATGGCCACCTGCAAGGAGGGGGTCAGCATCCTTGCCATGGAATACTTCATCATGTTTATGAAATACCCGGCATTTCCCCACAAGTCCTTGCGCCGCTCGTCACCGTGCTTCTCCATGCCGGTCAAGAACCAGGTCAGCGGCTCCATGAACGCGTCATAATTCATGACGCCGTCCCACTCGTCGCCCTTCAGCCATTCCTCCGGATCCCCGTAATGCTCCGCCAGGATCAGCGCGTCAGGCCGGACGCTCTTTACCTCCCTGCGAAACCGTTTCCAAAACTTGTGGTTATACTCCTGCGTACGTCCCAGGTCGGCCGCCACGTCCAACCTCCACCCGTCGACATTGTACGGGGGAGAGACCCATTTCTTTCCAATGTCAATAATATATTGCTCAAGTTTTGGCGAGTCCTCGTAATTCAGCTTCGGCAGCGTGTCATGTCCCCACCATCCGTCATAATTCCCATTATATGGCCATTTGTCCGGCTCCTCCCCGCGAAAACGGAAAAACGAACGATACGGGCTGTCCCCGCTGACGTAGGCCCCCTTGGCATAACCGCTTTGCCGCTCGTAAATCCGCTCCCTGTCCATCCATTTATTGAAGGAGCCACAATGGTTGAACACGCCGTCCAATATCACGCGCATCCCCCGCCGGTGCATCTCGTCAACCAGCTTCGCGAACAAGGCGTTGCTCGCCTCAAGGTTCGCCTTGTCACCGGTACGCTTCTGGTACTTCGTCGCCTCCACGTTGTCCGTCGCCCCGTCCGGCAGCCTCTCCCCGCCGTCCGCGACAATCTTCCCATAATGCGGATCTATATAGTCATAATCCTGTATGTCGTACTTGTGGTTGGACGGGGACACGAACAAAGGATTGAAATAAACCACCTGCACGCCAAGCCCCTGCAGGTAGTCCAGCTTCCTCATCACGCCCCGCAGGTCGCCCCCGTAAAACCTGTGCACGTCCATGGACTCGACGGGCGCGCCCCAGTCCTCCACCTTCCTGCTGGGGTTCCCGATGTAAACGTACTCGCCGTCCACCACGTCGTTTTCCGAATCCCCGTTGTAAAAACGATCCACGAAAACCTGGTACATGACCGCGCCCTTTGCCCAGGCCGGGGTGGAAAATCCGGGAACGATCCTGAAAAAATACGACTCTTCCACCTGCTCCGCCATCCCGCAACTATTATAGTAACATTTTCCGCCGCCCCCATGGATTTCAAACTGGTAGCTTATGGGAGACGTTCCCAAGTCATACGCGTACTCGTAATAGTCGAACGCGCCCCGGGAACCAACCTTCTTCATCTCGTGGCGCCCGGGACTTCCCCCGCGCCCTCTTTCACCGTCGGCCGGCCAGCCGCCTCCATCTTCCCCGTCATAAACGGGCCGGCCGGCCTTTTGCATGGCTTCTTCCCCGCCATGCCCCGGTCCGCCTGCCTCCAACATGGCCTCCGGCCAGATGATGACGAACACCTCGTCGGCATCGTCCCTCGCGGTGCGGAAACGAAGCGTGACCGTCTCGTTTTCCAACGGTTCCGCCGGAACCACGTAAGAGGAAGTCCCATCGCCATACAACGCTTCCAAATTCATGTCAACCCCTCCTTGGCTCTCCCCGTGTCAAAGTTCCCATTCAGGCCCACGCCGACGCGGGCCGAATCGGTGGCCGGCCGGAGACGGACAGTAATCCGTTCAGGCATTGCCGCTCAAAAGGGGGCTTTCGTCCATAATGGAATTCCCGCGCTCGAACAAAGACTCGAACTCGTTCCTGCTGATTTTCTCCTTCTCCAGCAACAACTGCGCGCACGCCTCAAGCACGGAATGGTATTCCTGCAAAAGCGCCCTCGCCTTCCCGTAACATTCGTCAATGATGCGCTTGACTTCCTCGTCAATCACCCCCGCCACCTTCTCGCCATATCCGCGCGAAGTATGGCCTATGTCCCTGCCGACGAACACCTCGTCACTGTCATTGTCATAATTTATCAGGCCGAGCCGCTCGGACATGCCAAACTTGGTAATCATAGACTTGGCGATTGACGTCGCCTGCCGGATGTCCTGGGACGCGCCCGTGGTGATGTCGTCAAAGACCTCTTCCTCCGCCACGCGCCCCCCCAGCGACACGATGATTTCCTGCAGCATGTGCCCCTTGGTATCAAACATGTCGTCGCGCTCCGGCAACGGCATCGTATAGCCGCCGGCCGCCCCTGTCGGCACGATGGACACGCTGTAAACCGGCCCCACGTCGGGAAGGACATGGAACAAGATCGCGTGTCCCGCCTCGTGGTACGCCGTAATCTTCCGCTCCTTCTCGGACACGACGCGGCTCTTCTTCTCCGGCCCGATGCCGACCTTGACGAACGCGTGGCGAATGTCCGACTGCACCAGGTACGCCCGATCCTCCCTCGCCGCCAGGATGGCCGCCTCGTTCAGGAGGTTCTCCAAATCGGCCCCGGTAAACCCGGCGGTCGTCTGCGCGATTTGCTTCAGGTCCACGTCGTCGCCCAGCGGCTTGTTCTTCGCATGTACCTGCAAAATTTCCTCCCGCCCCGCGACGTCCGGCCTTCCCACCATGACGTTGCGGTCGAAACGTCCCGGACGCAGGATGGCCGGGTCGAGAATGTCCTTGCGGTTCGTCGCCGCCATCACGATGATTCCCTCGTTCTCCCCGAAACCGTCCATCTCCACCAGCAACTGGTTGAGCGTCTGCTCCCTCTCGTCGTGGCCGCCGCCCAGGCCGCTGCCGCGCCGCCTGGCGACCGCGTCAATCTCGTCGATGAACACGATGCACGGCGCGTTCCTTTTCGCGTCCAGGAACAAGTCACGCACACGTGACGCGCCGACGCCGACGAACATTTCCACGAAGTCCGAACCTGAAATGCTGAAAAACGGGACTCCCGCCTCGCCGGCAACCGCCTTCGCCAGCAACGTCTTGCCGGTTCCCGGAGGCCCCACGAGCAGCACGCCCTTTGGAATACGGGCCCCGACGTTGATATATTTCTTCGGGCTCTTCAAGAAATCCACGATTTCCCGGAGCTCCTCCTTCTCTTCCTTCAAGCCGGCCACGCTGTCGAACGTCACCTTCATGTCCTCGGGCGAATTCATCCGCGCCCGGTTGCGGCCAAAATTCATGGCCTTGGCGTTGGCCCCGCCCCCCTGACGGTTCATCATGAAGAACAACAGCATCACCGCCGCCAGGCAGAGGGCCGTCGGCAACACGATTTCCCTAATCCACTTGTTCTCCGCCACGTTGCTGTTCGCATAGTCCAGTTCGTACTTTTGGAGCAGCTCCTGCACGGCGGAAACGTCCGAAACGTAGACCCTCACGGGCGCCCCGGTGTCGGACATGGTCGCGACGACCGTCCCGGTAGGCACCTCCTCGTTCTGCTGGATGTACACGTCTTCAATATTTCCCGCCGCCACCTCCTGGCAGAACCGGGGATACGTCATCTCCTGCTTTCGCATTTGGTTTTGTCCAATCACCCAGAGGGTGAACAATACGATTACGATAAATAATCCAAAAGAAACCGGACTTATGCCGGCACGTCTGTTACTTTCGTTCAATGCTTTCCAAGCTCCTTCCTGATTTCATCCTGTTATTCTCCCACGTCTTCCACCACGCCCGCGTTGGAAGGCTCCCAATCATTGTCCCGCACCTCCAGCACGCCGGCGTACGGAAGCTTCCAGTCATTCTCCCGCACCTCCAGCACGCCGGCGTGCGGAAGCTTCCAGTCATTCTCCCGCACCTTCCACCACGCCGACGTACGGAAGATTCCGATATTTCTGGGCATAGTCAAGGCCGTAGCCCACGACGAACTCGTCGGGAATGGAAAATCCCACGTAATCCACCTCGACCTCCACTTCCCTGCGCTCCTGCTTGTCCAACAAGGTGCAAATGCGCACGCTGTCCGGGTGACGTTCCTGCAGGACCTTCTTCAACTTGGAAAGCGTATGCCCCGAGTCGATGATGTCCTCCACGATCAGCACGTCCTTACCCACGATGTCGCCGTCCACGTCCTTGCTTATCCGCACGTTCCCGCTGGACTTCGTGCTGTCGCCATAACTGCTGACGCACATGAAGTCCAACATCACCGGCACGTCAATCCTCTTGGCCAACTCGCACATGAAAAACACGCTGCCCCGCAAAATGCCGATCATGTAAATTTCCTTCCCGGCATAATCCCTGCTGATTTGCTCTCCCAATGCCTGAATCCTGGCATCCACCTCTTCTTCCGACTTTAATACGCGAATCGTCTCCGCCATCTTTCATCCTCCGTTATCTTATTTTTAAGCCTCTGTTTCGGCCTCCGCCTAATGTTTCATCCCGGCCTCCACCCGACTCCCTATCCTGACTTCCACTTGTAAAATCTGCCGCGTCCCCTTGCCGACCTGGTAGGCGCTACTCATCCGATGCCCAATAATCCACAAGATGTCCCTACCGCAGGCCAAAAGCGGGATTTTCGCCCGCTCGTCGGCCGGAACCTTCTCGTTGACGAACCAGGACTTCAGTTTCTTGGCATGTCCCTCTTTGTCAATCACGATGGAATCACCCGGTCTCCTGCCCCGAATGCACAGACCTTTTTTTATTATACCATAGTCAAACCATTTCGTGTAGATGTTTTCTGGTATTTCCTCCATGGAAAATCGCGCGGGCCGTTCCATGACCTTGCACCGCGCCACCATGTTGTGTTCCGGAAAATACGTCTCCCCCGGAATATTGAGAAAACGAACTTCCCGCGGGTCAGGTACAAGGTCCGGCCGAAACCCTCCGATTCCTTCTGACGCCGTCTCCGGCCAAGCCGCCCCGCTTCCCGCCGAATCCGGACCGCCCCGGACCGCCCCGTTCCCCGCCGAATCCAGACCGCCCCGGACCGCCCCGTTCCACACCGAACCCGACCCATGATGGACACTTCCGCCATCCGCCGTCACGCGCAGTTCCACGCCGCCGTAGACGCGCCGCGCCTCAAGCTTCCCGGGCAGGCAGGCCTTACGCCCCACCTGTTTCTCGAACAATGCCAGCAATGCCTCCACGTGGACTTGGCCAAAGTCCGTCAGTTTCCCCCGCAAACGCACCACGCACCCTCTCAGGACATAGCTCCTCAAAATACGCGGGTATGCGTAAAACGAAGCCTTTTCAATCAGGCAGCGGCCGTCCTCCCATGCCGTACATTCGCTTAGGGCCTCCCTTGCCTGCCCCTCCACGTACTCCCGCAACTCCGACATCTGCCGCGCCGACTCGTTCATGTGACGCACGCTCCGTGAATTGACCTCACGCTCCAACACCGGAAGGACGAGATGGCGCAGGCGGTTCCTCGTATAGTCCATGCCGCCGTTCGTCTCGTCCGTACGGTAAGGCTGTCCCCGCTTCCGTAAAAAATCCTCGATTTCTTCCCTCGTCATGCACAGGAGCGGGCGAACGTACAAGCCATTTACCGGACGGATGCCGCACATGCCGTCCAACCCGCCGCCACGGCAGAGGTTCCACAAAAGCGTCTCCGCGTTGTCGTTCTGATGGTGTGCGAGGGCAATCTTGTTTGCCCCATGCTTCTTTGCCGCCGCCAAGAATGACTCGCGCCGGACATGCCTTCCCGCTTCCTCCAAAGATTGTTTCCTGTTTTTGGCAATTAATTCCAGATTCACGCGGAAAACCTCGATTGGAACCTTGTAGCGCCCACATAGCCCGCGGACGAACTCCTCGTCCTTGTCCGCGTCCTCCCCGCGCAACCCGTGGTTTACGTGCACGGCAGCGAACTCGAAGCCAAGCCGCCCCCGAAGCTCCAAGAGTACGAAAAACAGGCATACCGAATCCGCGCCGCCCGATACACCTGCAATCACCCGGTCGCCCCGGGCAATCATATGATGTTCTTCCATGTAATCCACTATTTTTTTCATATGTAAACTATAATCAATCCGCCTGGAAAATGCAAGTAAAAAAAACAGAAAATCTGGTCTTTTCAAGCCTCGGCCGGGAGAATGCACGTCTACGCCGGCGTGGGATGAATTGTAACGGGCATCACACGGGAGGATGCACGTAAATCCGAGGTTGCCGCTACCGTCTCCACACGCCCGCCACCAGCACGGTCATGTCGTCTTGCGGGGCTTCCCCCGTCCAATTCATCACCTGCTTCAAAATATGCTGTGCAAGCTCGCGTGGATTACCCAGGTCGCTTCCTCCGATGATGGTCGAAAGAATCACGTCCTGTTCCGCCACCGGCAGCGCGTCAAGCACCCCGTCCGTCATCATGACCACGAAATCGCCGTCCCCAAGCTGGCACTCCGTGGACTCCAATTCGATTTTATGGACCACGCCGATTGGCAGGCTGGTGGAGGTCAGGCGCTCCACGCCGTCCTTTCTCTTGATAAAGGTAGATGAAGCCCCCGCCTTGACAAATTCGCACGTCCCGCGATACAAGTCGAAAATCCCCATGTCCACCGTCGAGTAGTGAATCTCCTCCCTCCCCATCACAAGAGTCGTGTTAATCATCTGAATTGCCATCTTCTCGGGAAATCCAGCCGCCAGCAATTCCTCCAAAAGCTCGACCACCTGCGCGCTCTCGCGGCACGCCTTTTCTCCAGAACCCATGCCGTCTGACAACGCGATTGCCTGCCTTCCCCCGGGAAGTTCGCAGGCAAGGAAATTGTCCCCCGACACCTGGCTCCCGCCCTTGCCGACCCTCGCGACTCCTTGTATGACACGGTAGGCCGGGCCTTCCAGACAGACGATTTTCACATATTCCCGTCCCACGGTCTGCCCTTGTCCGGCCGCCGCCACCATCTGACGCCCGATGACGCCGGAAACCTCCTCCAGGACTTCCTTCATCGTGACACACTTTTCCTGCGTGGTACGCGCGGTCAGGTGGATTTCGTATTTCCCGCCGCGGTTCATGAAAAAGTAGCAGTTCAATACCCGGATTCCCTTTTTCTTCAAGGCCGCCGTCAGCCGCTTTTCCGTACGCTCGTCCTCCACCAGGCTGTCCTCAAGTTCCTTGGACGTTTCCCTGAGCATTTCCGCGAACGTGTCCAGCTGGATTGCGCACCCTTCCCTGCTCTGGGCCATGCGGTTCTTCCACATCATGTCCTGTTTCGCCTCCTGGAACGTGTTCAGCAGCCTCCGCAAGTAGCGGGGGGCTTGTACGCACCGTTGCGCCAGCTTCCGCTTAATCTCCATGTTGAGCTCGCTCCCATAGGAATCCACCGCCGAAAGCACCTCGTATCCCATCTGGTAAGTATGTACGAAGTCCTCCCCCCAGCACCACGCGCATTTCTCGCATTTCTGGCACACCCCGTCCTTCACCCGGCCGAACATGCCGTCCACCTCTTCCCCGGTGAAAAAATCTTTCTTTTTCTCCATTTTCATGAATGTATGTGAAATCTGCGTCAACGAGTCCGCGAATTTTTCAATCTGTACCGCGTACGGGCTCGCATGCAGTGCTTGTCCATTCTCCATGACCCAAGTACCCCCTGTTGTTAATAATGGAATTAAAAACCCCCGGGAATCTTCTCCCGGAGGTCTTCTTATGTAATCCATATTTGTAATCCGTATTTGTAATCCATATTTTGCGCCTGTCATTGCCCACGCGAACGCGGGGTGGACATTACCGGCCCTGCAACCATGCCACGCGGGCGTGGCTATTGCTGCGGCTTGAACACGACGTCGTCCGGATCGACCAGCCCCAGTTTCTCCTCCGCGACGTCCTTGACATACTCGTCGGTCTTGACGTACTCTTCGTACGCTTTTATCTCCTCGGCGCGTTCCTTCGCCTCTTCTATCTGCAACCGCAGTTCCGCCTCTTGTTGCTTGTATGACTCAATCTTGGCATACAAGCGGACGGATCCGGCCCCCAGGACACCCATCAGCAATCCGAGAACCGCACAAATGACCATCACGCTTTTTTTATGCCTGTAAAGCATCGACCTTCGTCTGGCGGCGGGCTTCCCGTCCCCCTGCCTTGCGTTCCTTTTCCCCTTCATCACGATCTACTCACCCTATCCCGACATTCGCGACAAGTTCCTTGTCCATCACCACCGTGCCGGATACTTTCTTTTCCTCACAAAACGTACCACGTCTATTCTATCTTTTTTTCTTCCTTTTTTCAAGTTTTTTCCGCCATTTCTTCCAGACTTTCTTTGACAATTTTTTCCCTGACCAAGCAATCAGGCACCCTAACACAACCCCTAGCACGAAGAACCATCTTACGCTACCATATATTGTCCTATACATCTGATGAAAAATATACACGCTTACCGCGACCCAGTATAACAAGTCCTCAATCCCGGTTACGAAAGCCGGATGCCTCAGCAACAGCCGAAACAGATACAACATTTGGTAACTTAAAAACACGGTTATGCCCGACAGGCAGGCATAAAGCAGGATGGCCGTTTCTTTTCCGATTCCCAGTATCATGGACGCGCCCTAACGGAATAACTTTGCAAAGAAGTTCTCGCCCTGCGCGCCAGCCTGCTTGATGTCGGAATAAGAAACGCTGTCTATCGTCCCGGACAAGTCGATTTCGCCCTTCTCCACGGTCAGGCGATTGACGTGCAAGTCGCTACCCTTGACCATCAGCATTCCCTGCTCCGTCTCCAACAAAATTTCGTTTAAGTCAAAAGAAAGCACATCCAGCACCCCGGTCACCGTGCTCGTCTTTCGATTGTTAATTATCAGTTTATGCGACTTTACCGTCTGCCGTTCGTCCATACAACCCCTCCTCCCCGTACTTTTTAATTTATATGTGGGAAAGCGTGGAAATATGACACCTCCGCAAACATGGTTTTTAACACAATAAAACCACGGATTACTATGTGCTTTGCGCTCCCGCCCTGGCATCATTACAAATATTTAAACAAATCCTTCGCCTCTTCTTTCTTCGTGGTGTCCGCAATGGCCAGCACCTCTGCCTTGACGTTCTTCGTCCCGAACGCAATCTCTATGACGTCCCCCGCCTTCACTTTCGTGGAAGCCTTGGCAACGCTTCCGTTGACCAGCACGCGACCGGCATCGCACGCCTCGTTCGCCACCGTCCGCCTTTTTATCAGGCGCGACACTTTCAAAAATTTATCCAGCCTCATCTTCGTTTCCTTTCCCTATTGATTCACCATGCACTAAAATCAGAGATTCTCAAGCGAAAAGGCAGGAGAAACCTCCTGCCTTCTATCTCTCTAAGCATCCATGCCTTCATCCTTGACACTGGTTAGTTCACCGCGTCCTTCAGCGCCTTTCCAGCCTTGAACTTCGGAGCCTTGCAAGCCGCGATCTTCATCGTCTCTCCCGTCTGCGGATTTCTTCCTTCCCTAGCTGCCCTTGTAGATACTTCGAATGTACCAAAACCAACCAACTGTACCTTTTCGCCTTTTTTCAGTTCGTCTGCAACCACGTCAATAAACGCCTTTACGGCCTTCTCTGCGTCCTTCTTGGAAATCTCCGCATTTTCCGCAACCGCCGCTACAAATTCTGTTCTGTTCATGGATAATATCCTCCTCTTAATCGTACTAGAACTATTTTATTTGTAAAGGTATCCGCCTTCTCATCCAGTGCGACACTACCCTTATTATTGTTATAACCGTTTCATGACGCTTTGTCAAGGATTTTCCTTTATTTCCGTCCATTATATTTGATTTTTATTACTTTTCTCAGAACCGTATACCCCAACACTCGTCAAACTGGGCATAATGGAACTTGTTATTTGTTTTCCTTGAGCATCCCCCTAAATTGTTCCATCTTTTCTTTGTCCACATGGGCGGCCGCCTCCTGGTTCGCCCTCATGGCCTCCACCAACTCTTCACGCAAGATGGAAACCTCCTTCGGGGCATCAATCGCCAACCGCACCCCGTCGCTGTTGCTTTCCACCACGGTTATCTTTATGTCGTCACCCAGTATCAGGGATTCACCCGTTTTTCTCCTCAGAATCAGCATCCCTTACGCCTCCCCGCCCTTAAATTCCTTCAGCAAGTGGCGGAACCCGTACTCCTTGGAATCCAGAATTACCTGCCGCGCCTTTCTGTTGACATGGTTTACCACGATTGGACACTTCAAGTTCACCTTGCTCTCCCCGACGGTATTCCCGACCACGCAGAACACGTAGTAAGACAAGTCACCCACGTTGGACGTTCCCAACGCCTTATAGTCCTCCTCGCTTAACACCGGATCATAGTCCTCCTTCAACATGAACGGATTCATGATGACGAAGGACAACTCCTCGTCCTCCAGGCTCTGCAAGTACAAAACGGCATCGCTGTCTTCCTCCAGCATAATCGGGATGAACTTCTTTTGACCCTCAAACCCGAAAATGCCTTCCTCAAACTCGATGTATTCCATTTCTTTATCCATAGATACTCCTTCCGGCCTGATTATGCTTGAATGTCAATCTGTTCCCCGGTAAAACGCTCGGCGGCACTCGGCGGCACGTAAAGCGGCCCGCCCACATATTTAATCTCGATTCCCGGATATTGGGAAATGCTCAGCTCAATGTCGCCAGGAATGAACTTGATGTCACCCTTCGCGATATTGGCGTCAAAATGCAATTTGTCCATCTCGTACTCAATGGAAAACTCGGGTGCCTCCCACTCGATGTTCGGTCCCGTCTTCGGCAGAAAATCCATGACCGCCTGCCCCGTCCCAGTGGCCGTGCGCTGGGCAAAAATCTGGTTCAGCGTCTCACTTCCGGCTCCAATCTTCGCTTTCAACAATATCTGTCCCTCACTTGCATAATTTGCCGTCGCCTCGTAGGCCGCCTGGCGTCCCTTGTCAGCCCTCTGTTCGATAGAACGTTTCGTCGTCGGAACAACTGAATTCCTCGCCTCGTACGTGTCCATGTGAAGCTTGATTGGACGGCTCTTGATGGTCATGCCGCCCTTGTCCCTGCTGATTTCCAATTCGGCAGTTCCATTCTGGTGCTGCAATGACGCGTGTTGAATCTTCAGTTCGTACTTGATTGGTATTGTTTTGATTTGTAGTAATTGTTCCATAATACCTGCTCCTTTCCCTCACTTTCCTTTTTATTCTATTTCCGTACCGGCAGGTGGTTCAAACCCATGGTTAATTCATGAAGTCCAGCAGTGACGGCCCGATGATGCTGGTGCCAATCTTCAATGCAACGTTATATGCATACTGGGCCCACGAATAGTTCGTAATTGCCTCTTCTTCTTCAATACCAATCGTCGATTTATACTGCTCGTAAATGTTGTCCTTTTCCTTGGTCAGGCGTTCCTTCGTCGCCTCCAGAAGCTGCGTCTTCGCCCCCAGCTTGGCAAACTGGTCGGACACCGTCTCACCCCGCTCGCGGAAATGCTCCCACAATTCCGAGTAAGCCTCGGAATCGAACTCATCCGCCTCCAAAACTTCCGCCATCTGCCCGGCCAGGACAATCAGGTTGTTGCTGTACTTCCCGTCCGTCTTTCCGTATCCCACTATGTTGATTCCAGGCAGTGCGGAGTCGAACGCGCTGGAAGAAATGACTTCCCCTTTGTCATCGAACGACAACCCAAATCCGAGATCGATGTACGACGATTCCTTTGCCATTTTATCCAGTGCTTCCTGGTTCGCCGGATCGTCCACGTCGAGCCCGCGGTACTTCACGACCCCGTCCTCAAACGTGAACGGGGCGTTCAGGCCGTCGTTCCCCGCCATGACGAACACGTCACTATACTTGACGTTCAACGTGTTAATCATGCTCCTCTGAAGTTCCCGCAAGTTGGCAGCGTAGGCATCCCTTCCCACTTTGCCCTCCGGGTCGTTCATGACCGTCGTGGAATAGTCGCGGTCAATATTGCGCACCACTTCGTTCAGTTCCAACAAGACGCTCTCCTGCGTGTCCTGCCACTTCTGGGTATTCTCGACCGCGCCCAGGTAATCACCGTTCCTGGCGTACCTGCGATCCAGCACCGCCCCCTTGGCCGCCGCCGTCGGATCCTCGTATGACTGCGAGAACCGTCTTCCCGATTGAACTTGCTTTCTGGCGGACTCCAAGCCGCCAACCGTCCTCGACAAATTCTTGTTATAATTCCTCATTACCATGTTTGTCGTAATACGCATACTCATAATCTCAGCTACCTCCTTGTCTGCCGTCACCTGTCATTATCTACCTACGACACCCGTTCCCGTAATCAGACGTTCCAAAATCTCGTCAAGCGTGGTCATCAAACGAGCCGCCGCGTTATAGGACTGTTGGAAACGCATCAAATTCATGACTTCCTCATCCATGTACACGCCGGAAACAGAGTCCTTCGCGTTCGAAATCTGGTCGGCCACGGTCTGGTGGTTTTCCAAAATCGTGGAGGACGCCTGCCGCTCAATCGCCTGCGTGTTCCAGAGATTCGTGTAAATCTCTGCCAACGTCCCCTTGAACACCTGCTCGCCGTTGGATTCCACCGCGAACCTCGTGTTCGTCAAATCGTCAATCATCTGCAACACGTTCGTGTAGTCCGTGGACAAGTCCTCGTCTCCGGTCTTCTGTATCTTGATTTGTGCCTCTCCGCTCATCCAGGCGTCCGAAACCACAATGTTTGATGCGGTAAACTCATCCGAACCGTCCGAAGTCTCAAACAACTTCCCGTTTGGCTCGTTCCACTTGTTCATGATTTCCGCGAATTGAGCCACGAACTTGTCAAGTCCCTTGATGTAAAACCCGATGCCCTTCGTGTCGGATGGCGGGTTGTCATACACCTCGGACTTGTTCACCATGTCCATGTCACCCTTCAACACGCCATTCTCCAACATGTCGGCGGCATCAATGCTCTTGTTTCCTTCCGTATCCATGAAATGCAAGGAAACCGGATTTCCCGGAACGCCGTTCGCGTCCGGTGTCGTCTTAATCTCAATCGACCCCCTCATGTCGTCCGACACCAGGTTAATCTTTGTCCCGTCCTTCAACTTCACGCTGATGTCAAGCACGTCAACCGAGATGCCCGCCCCATAGTTCTCCGTCGTGTACTTCACGTCTATCGGGAAATAAGTGGCCAGCGCGTCAATCAACTCGTCCCGCTGATCCTGCAACTCCAATGCCGGATTCCCCAAAATCTGGCTGTTCTTAATGGAAATGTTCAAATTGCGAATCTGTTCCAAGCAAGTGTTCACGTTTGGCACCACGGACTCGTTGAGCTTCTGGATCAAGTCCTTCTGGACTCCCTTGATGTCCGTCGCGTTCTGGTGAATCGTGTCCAGGAAAATCTCGCACGCCGAACGTACCAGTGAATCCGAGGTGCTCGTCGCCGCGTTGTCCGGACTTGCCATGACCTGCAGCTGGGAGATGATGTTGCTCAGCTTCTGGCACACGGCATTCTTGTCCGTCTCGTCAAACACGTTTCCTATCTCTGCCAGAATCGCGTCCATCGCGTCCGCCGTCCCCACTTTGGGAAGCTGGTTCCTGTACTGGACGTCCAGGAACGGATCCCGGATACGCTCGATTTCCTCCATCTGCACTCCCTGCCCGACCTTGATGTCATACGGGGAACTGGAAATGCTGGCCCCTTCCGGGCTGATACTGGTAAGATCGAGGCGCTGCCTCGTATACCCTTGCGTATTGATATTCGCAAGATTCTGCCCCGTCACATCCAGGGCGCGCTGGCTGGCTGCCATGGCCAGCTGTGCCGTGTTAAATCCTGCAAACGTGGAACGTAATGCCATCTTTCTTATCCTCCTATCTCGTCTCTTCAAATCTATCGTTACAATTTATGCCCACGCCGACGTGGGTTCAAAAAACAAAACTCCATCGTTCATGGTTCTTCAAGCCTTCCGGCTCGTCATATGCGTCGTCTCAGGCTTGCTTTTCCCTTTTTCACTATATGTGCCGCCCTTATTGTCCACGGCCTTCTGAATCATGCGCAAGTTGTTGCGCATCACTTCTTCCGCGTCCCCCTTCACCTGCTGGAAGAGCCGCATCTCCCGGCTAAGTTCGTCGAACAGCGGGTAAAGCGCTTCATATTCCTCGGAAGGGACGGCGGCCAAGATTTCCCGGAACTTCATCCCTTCGTATCCGGCCTCTTTTTGGTACTTCTCGCGCTCCAGTTCGAGCCCGCGCAACTTCAAAATCAATGCCTGTTCCCTGGTCATGCACTCGTCAACCGCCGCGACGTGGTTCGCTTGCGCGGACTTCAGCTTCATCTGCTCAATCCCGTTAAACTGGTGGAACAGTGCGATCATTTCCCTAATCACCCTCTGAAATTCTTTCATCCGACCATATATCCTTTCTCAAGCAACATGCGTGAAACAATCTCCTCCGGGTCAGGACGGTAAGTCCCTTCCCTGACCTGCTGCTTCAAACTTTCAATCCTCTCCTGCGAGGTCGGCGTGCGCACTTCCCGGCTCACCCTGGACGCGGCCTCCGCCGCAATCTTCTTCTCCTCCATCTGGGGCGTGCCGGAACCGATGATGATCTGGTCACAATTCCTCCTCACGGATGCCAGTCCCGCGTCCATGCCCTGAATCCTCACCTTGTATGTCGGTTTATCAAAACGCCGGATATTGTTCTCGGTGGATATCTTCATTCTCCTCATCTCCTTACATTCACGGATGCCCAACGACAAACTTTCTACATAATTTAATATCGTCAACTTATGTCAAATATTAAGTCTCTTCTCTTCCATTTTTTCTCTCATTTTACTTTTTTTAATCACACCTTTCGCGTGACTTCATCTCGGGCGGCGGAACGGATTCCCCCGCTCCATGCCATACACCCCGTTTTTGCCGTCCCCGACCAGTTCTCCCCTGGCAAACGTAATGACACGCTTTTTCATGATGGTGACCAGCTCCCTGTCATGGGAAGCCACGATGACCGTGATTCCCATGCGGTTAATCTCATCCACCAGGCACATCAAATCCCATGACGCGGAAGAGTCCAGGTTTGCCGTAGGCTCGTCAAGTATGAGGATCTTCGGATCCGTCACCAACGCCCTGGCCAGCAACGCCCTGGCCGCCTCACCGCCGGAAAGCTCATGCGGGTAATGCCTCGCCTTAGAAGGGATGCCGACGGTTCGGAGCGTCTGTTCCACCCTCCTTCTCGTAAGCCCCGCCGGCTGCTCTGTCGCATACATGGCAAATTCGAGGTTCTGCCGAACCGTCCGGTCCTTCAGCAATCCCATGTCCGCCTGCACGATACCAAACATCCGCCTGTAAAACGGCACCTGGTAATGCGTAAGGCGGGACGTGCAGTGCCCCCTCACCCACACTTCTCCCGATGTAGGTGCGTCCTGCCCGCTCAGCAGCTTTAAAAACGTACTCTTCCCGCAACCGCTCTGTCCCGTCAGAAAAACGAACTCCCCTTGTTCGATTGTCAGTGAAACCTCCTTCAACGCCAATATGTCCGGACTATATATTTTGGTCAGGTTTTTCAGTTCAATCTCTTTCATTCTCCAACTCTCCGTTTGCCAGACTCCAAAAGTACCCCAGCCATAAAAATCACCATATGCAAAGATGCCGATCGCGGTAAGTGAAACCTTTTTCACCGCCCTATCGGCATCTTTTCCAGCATCGCTGCTGTTTCATCCGTCATAAGACACTCATTTGTCCGTATAGAAAGAATCTTTCCCCGAAAGCCGCATGTTCATACGCCGGTCTACCACCATCGTCCTCTCCCACACGCTACGCGTGTTGGCCGCTATCCGAAGGATAACCGCCCCTTCTTTCCCGTAAGGATCTTCCGTGACGGGCAACTTCCCCTCCAAGGCCTCGGAAAGCCAGTCGGCAAGCTCTGGCGGCATGCCATCCCTGAAAAGCCCCACGTTCTTGTCACACTCGCGAATCCGATCCATCTCTTCCCCGCGCATTCCCAAAATCATCTGGACGCTCACCTTGTCGTCACGTCCAAGCGCCTGGGCGGCTTCCTCCGTCAAGCGGAAAATTTCTGACATACAATTGTATTTTTTTTGGAGAATCTTGGCAACCTCCATCAATGTTTGCATATAAATCTCATCCATGTCACACGTCACGCTTTCGTTGCCGCTTCGGCAAATGTATCCCGCAGTTCCTTCACGAGCGGTGTCAGCTCGTCAATGACTTCCTTCCTTCTCCCCGCGGACAACCTGCTGATTTCATATAAGAAAAAATCATACATCGAATTAAGTTCCCTGCTGATTTGGTAATTAAAGTTCAGCGTGTCCTTCAGGTAGTGGACAATGTCCTGACATCGTTCCACCGACGAGTCAAACAGTTCGTAATTCTCTCTGTCCAGCGCAATCGAGGCCATCTTGAGCCTTTTAATCAGCTCGTCATAAAGAAGGAGAAGCATCTCTCCCGGCGTCATCGTCATGATTGACTGCGCCTTATAGTCCTGATATCCATTCGCCATGCCTTTATTCTCTCTTTCTTCTAAATAGATTACCAAAATTTTGTCCCACGTTTCCGACGTGCCGGCACGTTCAGGTTAAGCAACATGTCGGCACGCCAGTATGACCTTGACAGTCAATTACGAACTAAACATCAAGAGAACATGGACTGCAAATAACCGCTCTGGTTGTTCATCTGGGAAATCAACGTCTACAACTGCGTGAACTGGGAAATGTAACGGTCCGTCTCGGTTTCCAGCTTGTCAGCCAGCCTGTCG
>Ga0073906_1003738_pt1 | contig 16577 bp, 22 predicted proteins | sample Inofromicrocosms_FD_65485 | JGI IMG/M metagenome (GOLD analysis project Ga0073906, IMG submission 65485) | Mouse cecum microbial communities from Vienna, Austria - Inoculum for glucosamine and mucus D2O microcosms | ecosystem: Host-associated > Mammals > Digestive system > Large intestine >... | reverse complement strand
TTTTGCTATGCCTCGTGCGAATTTATAAAGTCGTGCAGCCATTGCCGCAAAAAGGGAGTGAGCCGGGCCTGTACCTCAATTAAGGATAACTCCATCATATGCCTGCCCGGCACAAAGCCCCGGCCTCCCTGTTTGCGGTGGCCGTATTCCACCATAGCGGCGTATTCTACATTGGTGTAAACCTCAATGTAATAGCAATCGCTGCGCTTAACAATATCCCCAACAATCCAGCTATCCTGCAGCCGCCCGGTTTTAACCGGCGTTTTCTCTTTAACCTTGGTTTGCAGCTCTCTGGCTATCTGGATAACCAGCTCCCTAAATTCTGCCGGGTACTGGCGTTCAATCAGCTGCGCCAGCCGCCGCTCCAGAGCGTCCAGACCGTCAAAGCGGTATTCAGTGCTGCTCATCAGACGCGCTCCTTAACCAGCGTTACCGGAATTTCATTGTGCGAGGGATAGAAAAAAGCCCTGCCGGCTACCCCTCGGATTGTGCGCCCCTGCTGGCGTACTTCCAGCAAATCGCCGGGCAGTATTTCCACCTCCGGGCGCACAAACAGGGTATAATCCACGCCGGCCTTGGCTACCGGCTGCTCCCTCTGCCGTTTGCCGCCGCTGGGGCGGCTCAGGGAGCAGGGCAGGTCTGCATAAACAAGCTGCCGCTCCTGCTCGGTTTCACCGTCATTTTTAAGGCTTTTGCAAGGCCGGTAAACGCTGCATAAATCGTCATAGGTGCCGGCTAGAATATCCGCCTCAGTCATTTTTATCTGCCTCCGCGTTTCTTGGTATTTTCATGCGCTTAAAAGGGATAAGCAGGCTTTTGTAATTGCGCGCAAACTCCACCGTTTCCGTATAGCTGCTGCGTCTGTCCTTATAGCTGATAGTGGTATCGCCTCTGGATATGCTGGAAATAATGCCGTCGGAGGTATTATCCCCGGCCTGATTATCATAGTGCAGCATATCCTCAACTATCTGCGCCGCCACATCCTCTAAAAGCTCCGGCAAATCCGGGCGGCTGCAATACACCAGAATGCGGTTGACTGCCCGGCGCGTATAGCGCTGGATGAGCGGCGCCTTATCCTCCGGCAGCTTTAACGTCTGCTGCACATCAGCGGCAATTTTCAAAATCTGCTTATCTAACGCTGTCTTTTTGCTTGCCATAGCTTATTTCTCACCGCTGGAGGGCGTTGTCGGAGCCGCCGGTTTTGCCTGTTTAATATTAACCATAATGCCGCCCATACGATTTTTAGGCACCCAAATATCGTGGTATCTACGATAATCCGCTGCCCAGGCATTAGCTTTTTGATAAGTCTGTGGGTCAAAAATTCGTGTATTATCCGTGCGCGATACGGCAATAGGCGCTCTTCTGGCGCTGATAATCCAGTTGATGTCCAGAGCGTCTTCCAACGGCTCAAAACCAAATTTATCTTTTTCCTCACCTCTGGCGCTCCAGAATTTATAGGCGGTTTTCAGACGCTTAGAAGAAACGCGAATAATTGGAATATCGCCGTCCAACGACTTAACTTTATATGTCAGGTCGCCTTTGGTAAAATTGCTTACATCCACAATACGCTTTGTTTTGTCATTCTGACTTAATATGCCGGCAGTTGCAAAACTCATAGTGATAGTAAGCGGCGTTTCCTCGCCAACTTCTTCCCTGACGGTTTCAATGTCAGCGTCAAGTTCTTTCAAAATCGTGGCTGCCGCCGGAATATAGCCATAGCGTACTCTGTCCAGTTCCATAGCCCTTTGAGCAATAGTGCTGTAACGACAGGCGTCAATTTCCGGCACCACCTTTTCCCTCTGAAACTGTCCCATAATCGCTGAGGCTGTAGCCAGAAAACCGCTTTCGTTTACTGTCATAGCGTCAATAATAAACTGAGTGCCGCGGTCATGCTTCATTGTCATAGTTTCATAATGCAGAGATACGGAGCCGGTAACAAAACCCTCGTTGCGGTCATAATCTGCCAGACCGTCCATTTCCAGAATAGGAATTTTTACGTCTGCGCCGCCGTTATAAATAATAAGGCTTTGGTTAGGCTCCATCCAGCCGCTGGTACACTCCTGCACAGCCAGTGCATCCAGCTGCCGCTGAAAAATAGGTGCAAACTCAATAACATTTGGCATTTTATCTTACCCCCTCTTTCATTGCCCTGGCAATTTGTTCTTCGATTGTTTCTTTGCTGTTGCCCATACCCAGACCAAGCGGCGTTTTGCCCTTGAGTCGCTCCTTAACCGCCGCTTCAAGACTGCTGTTAAAGCTTTCGCCGATGGTTTTCAGACTGGCCTCCATTTTCTCCCTACTGCTGTAATCCAGCAGCGCCGCCAAATCCGCCGGCAAATTGCTTTCTTTCAGCCTAACCGCCGCCAATTCGTGCAGTTCACGGCTTAAAAGCTGGGCTTTCAGTTCGGCCAGTTCCTTTTGTGTATCTGCCTCGGCTGCTTTTTCTGGCTGCTTTTGGCCGCCGACTGTAGCTTTGGCCACCGCCTCGGCCACTGCCGTCTCAAATTCGGCCTGCGTGTAGGTTTTGCCGCCGCCCTCGGCTTCGGCAGGCTTGTCCTTGTTTGGAGCAGATTTTTTCTCGCCCCGGCTCAAAAAGTCCATAAACTTCTGCATCAGCCCGTCCTGTTCTTTGGCGGCTCCTCCCTCGGCGCCTTTATCCTGTGCGCCGTCGCTGGCAGCAGCCGGTTCTTCGGCTGCACCGGGTGTGGGTGTGGTTTTGGTTTCGTCCATAATTTCTTACCTCCATAATCATTTTATTTTTATATAATCAAACGCCTGCCAACTGCCCTTTAGCAAGCGTTTAATTGACGTTTAATTCTTTGGCGTATTTCTTAGCCCATTGCTTAAAATTGGGGTTTTGGGTAATTGGCGTGGCCCCATCCGGCAAATGGCCGAACATACTGCGCTTAAAATGCGCCACCACCGTACAAAGACAGTTGGGGTGCATCGGCGGAAAGTTGACGCCCGGCTCTGCGTCCTCCACGTCAAATATCTGGCCGTTTAACTCCAGACAGCCGCAGTAAGCGCCGCTGCGCTCGCTGCCGCCCAAAAAGCGATATTGCTTAATGCCGTTTTCTTTATAAGCAGCCAGCTCTCCCTGATTGGCAAAGTATTTACATTCCGTTCGTACCAATCGCTCCGCTGCATAACGCCCCTTGTGCATCACTCCGTCAATAGCCGCCGCCATTTTATCCACGCTGCTGCCCTGGATAAAGCCCAGAGCAATCTCTCTCCGGGCTAAAGCTGCCAAATGCTCGCAGTTGCCCCAAACAGCCTGCGAGAAATGCTTCTCCGCCCAAGGATAAGCCAAAATGCTTTTAACCAGCTTTTCGCTGATTTTAGGCACCGTAAAGGCCATTTTTATACCGCATTGGATACGCCAGCAACCCTCATAATAGTTAACCTTAATCATATCTCCCAGCAAATCGTTAAGCCGGACGGTGGTATCCCCGGCCAGATTTATCATATTCTGGTATACGTTGGCCAGCAGCTGTTCCCTGCGGCTAATCCGGCTTTTCATAGCCAGCGTGTTCAGTTCCAGCAGCAGCTTAGCGCCCTCCGGGGTATTGCCGGCGGCTTTAACAGCCGCCAGATATTCCTCCATAGATTTGCGCCAGCGGCTGTATTCCGCCCCGGATAACAGCCGCGCCGCCTCAGCAGTGGTCAGAGCGTTATCTTTGGCATATCTGGCAAACAAATTGTAAATATCCTGCTCCAGCAGGTTTGCCGCCTCATCATAGAGCATCATCAGTTCCTTAGTAACATCATCAGCCCGGCGTTCGTTGGCCAGCAGCCGCGCCTTGGCCTGTTCTATCCAATAATTACGCTCTTTTAAGCTCATGGCTTATCCTCCTCGCTAGTTGGTTCTGCCGCTGCCAACGCGTTAGCCAGCATATTATACCCGGCTGACGTATCGCTACCAAAAGCGCTAACTTCCGCCTCCTGCTCGGCTTGCAGCCGCTCCAGCTCATCCTGCGGATTATCCACGTTAGGCAGCAGCTGGAGCCGGCTCTCTTTGCTCAAAACATCCGCCAACATTTGCACAATCTGGGCGGTTTCCAGCATATTCTGGGGTTTGTTGCGGCGGAATTTAATATCCACCTCGCGCCAGTCCCAGGCCGCGCCCTTAATAATCCGGAGCATATTGCAAATAAGCTCAATTCGCCGCTGCAAACCACGCTTAAATTTGCGCTCCTTAACCGCGCAAATCTGCTCCATAGCGCTGAATTTATAGGCCAGCGCCACGCCGGAGGAATTATTGCCAAAGTTTTCGTCCGATAAATCCGGCACACCGCCGAATATGTGCATATCTCGCCACAGACGGTTTTTGTAGTTCTCCAGAGCGCTGTCGTCCAGCTCTTTAATGAGCCACTCAATATCTCCGCCGTCCTCCAGAATAATTGCACCCAACTCTTTCATATCTCGAACATTCTGTGAAGTAACATCTCCAAGCCGGGATATTTTCAAAATAGCGTTATCGTTATACTGAAATAAATTTGCCGTATTGCTTTGCACCAGATTATAGGCGTCAACCAGTGATATTACATCCTCAAAATCTCCAATGCCCTCCTCATTATTGGCAAAATAAACAAAAGGCACGTCCTGCCAATAGTGGGGCTGCTCATCGTAAAGCTGATAGTTAGCGCCGTTTTTGCTTATGTAATAGCGGCAGCGCCATTCGTCCCAAATTTCCATTCTGGTGATTTCGTGGTCGTTTTTATCCCTACTGTGAATTATCCGGATAAACAGCAGCGGCGTATCCTCGCCGGTGGCGCAAATCATTATACCCTGATAAGCTGGTACCTTGGCAAAGCGAATGTTGGCGTATTCATCCAAATAAAGCATTTCAAAACAGCCGCCACCAATAGAGCAGCATTTTGCCAATTCTGCATTATGTGCCTGTTCATCGTTATATTCCAGTACAGCCTGAAGCTCTGCCATTAAAGTCTCGTTTTGGCTGGCGTAAACGATAGGCTTGCCAACAAAACAGCCTACAAAGCTATTAGTAATATATTTGGGGATATTATGCACCAGTTTATTATTGGGCGCTGTACTGTCTTTTTTGCTTGTTTGCAAAATATCGTGTTTGCCCTCGTAATATTCCTGCAGCCGGTCATATTTCAAATCGGCGGCGGCCTGCTTATCTATGAGCTTTTTTATATCTGCATCGTTAAGCTCCGCAATCGACGCTCGCTCCATATGCAATATCACCGATACCCACTCCTTTGCAGCCGCAAATCGTTATTTGCCAGCAGCAGGCAAGGCTGACATTGAGCAACAAGCCGGGATATTAAGCGGCCATCCAAATTTTCTCGCAGTTGTTCGCCGTTCAAATTGGTGGTAATAATGGTGGTCAGTTCCTCATTCATTCGGTAATTGAGAATGGTAAACAGCACGCTGCGCACCCATTCGCTAAAGTTATGGCTGCCCAAATCGTCAATTACTAACGTGTCCGTCTTTTTGACTTTCTGCTGCAAGCGAAAGACTTTGCTTTTAGTTTCCTCATCGGCGTCAAAGCTGCTTTTTAATTCCTCAAAAAAATCCGAGGCTATAAGGAAATACACATCTCGATGCGCCTCCAGAAGATAATTGACCGCTGCCGCCGCCAGATGCGTTTTACCGCTGCCCACATTGCCTTGCAGTAATACGCCGCGCCGGCAGCCGCCTTTAACCACAGCCTCGCAGCAGGCTTTGGTTTTCTCCAGTGCCGCCCTGGCCAAATCTAAATAGGTTCTGTTATCGCCTGCCGGCGGCCATTGGTTACCCGGATAATTGGCCAGATTAAAGTTGCTGAAAGTCATTTGCTGCAACGCCGTCGGCAAACCTGCCGCGCTTTTGGCCGTCAACATACTGCGCTCCTTATAGCAGCTGCACGCTCCGGCGCTGCCGTCTTCCAACAGCACATACCCGGAGCCGCCGCAAATTGGGCAGTCTAATTCTTTTTTCATTGTTTCTGCCACCTCTCTAAATATTCAGCCCAGCTTTGTTTGCGGTAAATACCGCTGTAAACATAACGCTGGGCAAATTCCAGCTGCATTTTGTTTGGTATAACCCCCTGCCGCTGGTTACGCTCGGCCTGAGCATAAATGGTAATATTGCCCAGTTTTTTCAAAGCTTCCACGCGCCGGGCGGCGTCCTCAATATCCTCTGTAACCAACAGATAAACAAAAAAACGGTAGGGCTTAATACAATATTTGCCAAGAAGTTCGGCAGTTTTGTATATTGCTTCAATTTGCGCCTGCTGGTCGCAGCTGAAGCGGATAAATCTAATCCATTTAAGCTGCGATATAATTTTAGCAATCTGCCCATCAACCAGCCGGGCGTCCATGCCCTGATTAAGGTCGATTGCATAACCGCTGCCAATAAGCCTTTCCAGTTGGGCAATGCCAAAATGTGAGGCCAGAATATTGTTATCCATAAGCACAAGTTTTTTACTGTCCGGCCTAACCAGCTGTTCCCAATCACGATAGGGTTTAATATCTCCCTCTTTGGCCGGAACACAGCACCAGCGGCAATGATTGGGGCAGCCCCTGGTTATATAGCCGATTGCATAATCGCAGGCTGGATAAATACTGTAATCCGGGAATGTATTATCAATAGCCGGGGCTAGTTGCTGCTGAATTGGCACGTCAGGATAGCCTGTGCCGCCACGGATTGTATCTTTGGGCAAATAGGGATTTTTCGGCGTAAAGTCAAAAACTTTGCTGGAATATACCCGGTCATATTGTTTAAGAGGGTTCCACCATTCCACTTTATCGCCCATTGCCTTATGATAGGCAGATATTTTCATCAGTGCGTAATTAGGAAAAGTTTTTCCTTTTATATGCTCCTTGTCGGCATCGTGCAAACCAACTAACATTGCCACCCTCCTATAATCCAAAACTTGATTTATCCATAATTCTAAAGCCCTTGGTCTTCTTGACTACCGTTCTGGCGCCCTCCAAAGCGTCCGGGCCGTCATCGTGGTCGGCCATTGGAAAATGCTCCAGCTGCTTTAACAGCAGCTTGTGCCGTGGGTTGAACTTGATATATTTATTTTTAATATCTGGCTGCAATGTTTGGATGCGGAGCATCTTATCTGTGCTTTGCTGCACCTCAATAATCGGCAGATATAACCCGGCTTTAGCCGAGGCTTTGGCCAGCTCCTCCTTGAGGAACCACTGGAATTGGTTTGTTTCAGCACCAAACTTTTTATAACCCCGGCCAAAGCTGGCTCTGAGCCACCGCTCCTTTTCCAAAATATCTGCAATAATTCTATCCGGGTGGCGGCGCTCAATATCTGCGTCTATAACGTACATATAACCGCTGATTTTATGCTTGGCCAGCGTAATAATCGCCGAATAGTCGCTCTTTTTGCTTTTGCCCAAAGAAGGGTCGACAAAACCGAAAAATTGAAAAACCCTGTCCCTGAAGCTGAGTTCGGCCTCGTTGTAATAGTCGAACCACTCGCTCATAAACAGGCAATCTTCCGGATTAACAGGCTCGTTCTGCATTTCCGAGTTAAACGCAGCGTCGCCCTCGGCTATGCGCATCACCATTAAATCGTAATAGCTTAGTTTTTCCGGCCACAACACTTTGGCGCCGGCCAGCATTTCCGCCTCATTAGCAGCAAAATAAGCCCTGGCGTCCCGTTCCCGATTGGGATTATCCAAATCGCAGAAAATATCTTCCCAGGTCTTCCACAGATTGTCCGCCGTTGAAAAGCTGATAACCGCCTTATACAAAATAGCTCTGTACGCCGGATTTCGCAGCGTATTGGCCAGCAGGCTGTCATAATGGAGCATTGTGCCGATGTAGATAATATCCGTGTAATCGTCGCCGGATTTAGAAACGGCCTTATTAAACCAGCTTTGCAGCTTGGCTCGCTGTTCCGGGGTACGGACGTTTTCGTCATTCTCGACGTCGTCCAGAATAAGCAAATCCGGGCGCCAGTTGCGGTGCTTGCGGCCACGAATTTTTTTGCCGCTGCCAATAGCCTCAATCTTAATATTGCTTCTGGTCAGCAGCACGTTAGAGCGCCAGACTTTACCGGCCAGCAGCCCAAAATCCTCAATTATAGCTTCGTTTTCCTCAAACTCCACGCGCAGGTTGTCCAAAAAACCCTCGGCCTGTTCGGAACTGTCAGAAAGAATAATAGGGTAGTGCTTGTATCCGTACAAAACGGCGTGCATAGTACCCTTAAAGGTCAGGTTGGTACTTTTAGCGTGGCCGCGCGGAGCCGCCACCACCCGGCGCACGCCGGGCGCACGGTTTATCTGCTTAGCCTGCGCCGCTACATAGGGATTGCTGTTTTTCAGCACGCCCTCCTGCCAGATAGTATCCAGTTCCCGGTGAAAATCCGGGCTTGGTCGGCTGAAATAGTGGGGGAAATACGCCCGGCCAAAGAATTCTAAATCAATGGCCGCCAGCTTGCGGCGGACGCCGTTTGCGCCGGTAAGCGCCGTGCCGTTCAGCCAATCTCGCTTAATAGCCTGTTTGTCCAAATTGTCGGAAATTTTATCCTGGCTTAAAAACTGCGCCAAAAGCTCATTCAGGGCGTTTATATCATTGCCTGGCTGTTCTTCTGCCAGCGCCTCGGTTTCCTGGAGAATACCAAACAGGGTTTCGGCAGCATCTCTTTTGGTTTTTCTCAAATTTTAACAGCCTCCTTAAATATCTTCAGGCGGTTCGGGCAACGGCATCCAGTGGGTAATGTCTACTTTAATTTCTGTGCCTGTCAACGACCAACGCCAATTCACATATTTTCTGTTAAAATAAGCAACTCCAATATCAATATTGCCACGGGAACGTTTACAAACAACCAACACATCCTTATCAAACGGCGGCAAGCCATCTAAACATTTTCGCCATTGCCATTTTTGTGGTTCTCCAGCTACTGTCTGAAAAAAATCGTTCATAATTAATTCCTTGCACATACCAGCGCCACAAGGTTCTAATATTTCCGGGCAGGTTTTTGACTTTATCGCTTCAATCTCTTCGATTATTTTTTTCGCATCCATAATATCCATAAGCGGCTCCTTATTAATTGCCAAATGTTTAAGTATAAAAATAAGCCCCCGTGTGGGCGCTTTTCTGCGAATAGGTATAGTTGTTAGTGTTTTGCTCTTTGAACGTTTTTGAAAGGGTTTGTGGGCAAATTAAACGGTATATTTTAGGCCGGGCTGCGCCATTCAGGATAAACCTGCTATCCTGATATTTCGGCGCTGCCAACGGCCTTTTTATGTCCCCTGTTTAGCCTGCCGGTGGGACGCATCAACCGCCCGGCTGCTCACAGGTTATTTTACTGTTCGCTTTCCTCGCCCTCCAAGACAAAGGAGAGGGTAATTATCTTCTTTTCACCGCAAACGCTCAACTCCACGCTGGCTTTGCGGCTGTGCTTGTCCAGTTTAATAATTCGACTGGTAAAGCTTTTCAAAATGCCGCCCTGCAAAATAATCTCACCGTCCGCATTCAGGGCGGCCTTGGTAGGCTCAAGCGGCTCTCCCTCGTTAGCCAGCGCCCTTAGCCATTCAGCCTCAATATAGGTCAGACTGTCCGAGTGTAGTCCGTCAGCTCCCAAAAAGCGCAGCACGCCGGGCAGCTTTTTAATTGCATAATAGCTTTCGGCAGTATATTTCAGCTGCGCAAATACATATCCCGGAAATAGCGTGTAAAGCTTGGTTTCCCAACCGCCGCCCTTGCGGATTAAGCGGTTTTCACTTGGCGCGCAGGCTTTAATATTAAAGTCCGGCAATGCCGCCAGCGCCTCGGCCACCGCCTGTTCTTTGCCGGTGGTAACCTGCAAAACGTGCCACATAATCATTCCTCCTATTCCAGCTCCTCGGCCTTTTTAGCCTTGAGGAATTTATTAACTTCTTCGTATAAGTCCGGGCGTTCCTTGGCCATTGCGTCAAATACCAGCTGCCGCACGGCCTCCAGCCCGGCCTCGGTGTCCGTCTGGTTCTGCACTTCCACGCGCTTTTTGTATGCCGCCGCTCTAACAAGACCGGTGGCCTGCTTCATAAGCTCCTGCGGCTCAATTTCCTGCCAATCCTCCTCGCTGGTATTAGCCAGTGCCTTAAACAGGTTTTGACTGGTTAAGCGCACAATGGCCTCTGTGGTATCCAAATCCGGGCAGCGCTCCAGCTCCTGCATCATCGCCTTAAAATTTTCGTTGGCAATGGTTAGCGTTTCCACGTCTGCCCTAAAGCGCCGAGCGTGGGTGCATATAGCCGCCAGCGATATGCTAACACCGTTTTCGGCCAGATAATCTTGTATCTGCCAATATTTATATCCGGCCAGCAGCATATGTTGGACGGTGCTTTTAAGCTCTGGCGGCAGTGCGTCAATCTTGCTGTGCTTGCGGTTGGGTTCCTTGTTTGCCTTTTTGCCCATAGTCTATACCTCAACCATATCATCTTTAATATATCCATACAAGAGCCGCGTCCCTTTGCCGGTCGGTTTGCCCTCCAGTTCCTTATACTCACAATCTGCCAGCATAGCAGGACAATGTTCGGCAATAGTGCGCAAGTGGATATATTTTTCTTCGGCCAGAAAATCGATTGACTCAATAAATTCTTCTTTACTTACACCGTCCAAATCTTCCGTTACTTTTTGAATGTCGGAAAGTCGCTTGTATTTTCCAGCTAACATATTCATTCTTTCAAGGACACTGCCATTATTGCTGACAAATTTAGCATTGCTAAACTTCCGCAAATCTGATTTATCCATTATGTTTGCCTCCTTTGTCTATAAGAATATCTAATATTCGGTCTAGTTTATTTTCGGTTTTGGCCTGTTCGCGGAAAAAATCTTCCTTGGTCAGATAATTTTCGGTAATTTTCTTGATGTCGGATCTAACCTCATCAAAAGCTTTGTTATGCACATCTCGCGGCGTATAGTCCTTTTTTATCTGCTCAATATCCTTTAGGGCTTTATCGTGCGCCTTTTCATAGTCGGCCTTTTTTACCATATTATCATCAATATTCTTAATTTTACTGCTCATCTCATCTATACGTCCGAATAGAGAGCGTTTGAGCAAATATTCAGCGGTAGCAATAAGGCCAGCCGCCAGCAAACCAATAAGCCACCAAGTGCCACTATCAAATAACATCTCTAAAACCTCCATAAATAAAAAATAGGGTATAGTGATAACGATTTCTTATCACTATACCCTTTATATGGAAAACGAAAACTTTTTAACGATTTTTATGAGGTATAATGATAACTTTTTGCTATCATTATACATAAAATTTGCGAACTAAAATAATAAACTACTTTAGGAAAACACTTTACTTTTTAGCTGCTGTTCAGAAAATCAAATATGCTCATTTGGCCTGGCAATACTCTGGCAGTATTACTATTGACGGTTTCGCCCAGAATATTGCGTATCCATATTTCGGTTAGACCATATTTAACCGCCAAACTTTTAATATTTCTGCCGTTATACTCCTGGCGGATTTTTTCATTGCGGACGCTGCGCCCAAACGCCTCCGGCTTGGGAATATAAATATTTGTGCCGCCGAACACCTGCACCAGTTTGGCAAAGTTATCCAAACCAATCAGCTCTGCTAAATGCTGCTGTTCCTCGTTGAGGTCGTCCGGCTGGATAATAAAATCCCTCATAGCCCAGCGCCTGCCTTTTGCGCTGCCTTTTGCGCTGCCTTTTCGGCGCTCTTAACATAACCTTTTAGCGTTTCCAGCAGTTTAGCTCCAGCCTTAAAATCCACCCAGACAAAGGGATTTTGCGGTCTGGCCTCCACGCCCAGCTCCTTTTTGATAATACTGCACAGGCGCTCGCCCAGCGGCCTATTGTTCGGCTCCGCGTCCAAATCTCTTAATTTATACATCAGCGCCCAAACTTTGCGCTGCTGGTCGGCGGTAATGCCGCCGGCCACCGCCGGGTGTTCTTTGGTTTTGCCGGAGCGTTTGGGCTTTTCTGTTTGCCGCTTTTGCAGAGCAACTATAACGGCCTCGCCCTCGGCGCTGGTCAACTCCTTAATGGAGCTTTTGCCGGTTTTGGCCGCCACAAAAGCGTGCAGTTCATCATCAGCATTACCCCTGTCTAATATGCCAAGGGCATTGCCCAGGGCGTAAATAGTTCTAATCTGTCTGGCGTTTATGGCAGCCATTTTTCCACCTCCTGCCTAATTCTCCAATTCTATGCCCACCTTGAGGCTTTCGTCCACAATAACGGCGGAGCGGATAATCTCGATGGCCTCCTGCACAGAGCCGCTCCAGCCGCCGGCTTTCAGCACCTGACAAAGCCATTCCCAGCCAATAACCTCCGCCGCCAGATAGGCGCAGTCCGAGGCTTGCTGTTCTTCCAGCCCGGCCACCTGCATAAGCGCCGCCGTATCCTTTTCCCAACGGCCTTTAAGCTTTTTCTTCAGCGTGGCCTGAATTTTGGCGTCGCTGCTTATACCCTGAATAAGTTCTTCCAGACGCCCCTCGGTGTAATTGCCTTGGAATACCATAGCCAACAGCCGCTTGCAAGGCTCCGTCAGCGTGATTTTAACCTCCTGCTTAACAAAATCCCCGGCCACATTACCCAAAACCTCATTAAGCATAGTAACGGATATTGGCTTGACGCTTTTCGCCATTTGCACCACCACCCGGTTCTGGCCGCTGCCCCAATAGACTGCGCTTTTGCGTTTGGTATCCTTGAGATCGGCCATGGCCTGCTTTTCAAACCTCGCTTTTAAGGCTTCCAAACAGCCTTTAATAGCCGTTTGTTGTCTGGTCAGTTCGGCGTACTCGTCAACCATCTCTCGCAAATGTAAAGCTGTTCCACTCATCAATCCACCTCCCTGCTAAATGATGCGGCACACTCCCGGCAGAGCGTCAGCCCTTTGTGGGTTGTAACCTCCTCGGCGCTGCCGCATAAATGGCAGCTGGGCGCATGTTTGCAAAGCCGCAGGCTGCCGTCCGCCTCCGGCCTGATTTCCAAAGCCACGCCGGGCAGCATTCCCAACTCCTGCCGAATTTGCCGGGGCAGGGTAATACCGCCGCTTTTCGTGATTTTCTTAAAGCTTACATCAACCAATTATATCGCCTCCTTATGTTTTGGCCTCGCTCTGCATTATACCAGGCTTGCGACTGGCCTCCGCCAAACGCTGGAGGGCTGCATTAAGGCCGGGGATAAACCCCGAATTAAAAGATTTTTTCTTTGCATAACCAAATACCCAGCAAAACCGCCAGAATAGTCAGGGGTAAAATTGCTCTTTCACTATTGGCCAGCAGGCCGGCAGCTAAACCAATCTCAAAACAGGTCAGCATTTTATTCAAAAAATTTTTTATTTCCATTTGTAACCTCTCCTTTATACTATGCCGATGCCCATACTTCTTGCCATACCATATAGTCCCTTATAGCTTATATCCGCGTTATTTACGGCGTTATTATACAAATTCACCGCACCTCGAATGCCCCACTTGGAATGGCAGACACTGTGCAAAAATTTCAATTCTTCCTTAGCACTCTCCTCAGCCAGCTTGGGGAAAAGCGCCTCCACGTCTTTTTTTTGTACCTTTTGGGTGCTGTATCGCCGGTTCATTCTGATGCGGCTGAACAGCTGGGCAAATTGCGCCTCCTGCTTGCCCACCATTCGACTGTAAACCTCGGTGTTGCCGATAAGACAAATGCCGGTGCCTTTCTGGCCGGTCAGGCTGTTAGGGTCGGATAAGGTGCGAATTTCCTCCAAAGCGTTCAGTTTCAAATGCTGGGCCTCATCAATAATGATAACCCGGTTGGTTCCCTCCAGCTTTTCCCGGATAGCTAACAGCAAATCCAGCTTGCTGCGACTTTCCGGCACCCGGAGCGCTCTGGCCAGCAGCTTCAAAATATTGCCCAACGTGCCGCTGGCTGGCGTGGCCTGGATATATACCGCCGCCGTGGGGTTCTCCCTCACAAATTTTTCCGCGCCCTTGGTTTTGCCAATCCCGGCGTCGCCGTGCAAAATAACCATACCGCGCTCCATTTGGCAGTAACAAATGGCGTTGTAAACGTCCTCGGATATGGAGGTGGGTATATATTCAAGTACCGGCAGATAAGGAGCGGCCTTGGCGGCCTGCTCCTGAGCGGCGTTTTCCACCCTCAAAAACTCCTCAATTTTATGCTCCAGCGCGCCAATGTCGCCGTCATACTGACTGCGCCGCCAGCAGGAAAGGGCGGTTTGGCTGATATTGATTTTAGGCGCTAATTTGGCCTGGCTGATATGGCTGGCCTCAATGTAGCTTTCCAGCTGTTTTTGCAGCTCTTGATTATATGTTTTCTCCATCTTCATTTCCTCCGTTTCTTAATTTAGCGTTTCTGGTCATCCGGCTTAAATCCGGCGTATAATCATCGCCGATTGCTTTAAGCAGCGGCTCTTCGTTCGGCCTTTGCAGAGCGATAATTTTCGGCTCCGGCAGGGGATTTTCGGCCCTGGCCTGCTTATTCCGTTCAGCCTCACTCAAAACCAGCTCCAGCGCGGTGCGGCTGTTGATGCCCGGCAAAACGCTGCTTTGTAATACCTCCTTAGTGATTTTAGCAAACCGGCGCGTTTTATTCATTGCCGCTTTTACTTCTTCTTTGCTGGCGTTATAGCTTAATATAGCTTCGTTATCTGCTGGAACACTCATTATATAGCGGTCTTCCAGGTCATAAACTCTGACCTCGGCCAAATTCTCCGGGTCATATCTAAAATATACCGTCTGGTCTTGCAAAGCCAATAACTCATTATTCCAATAATCAATGCGTCCGCCGCCAATATCCAGGTGTACGCCTCTATTAGTAATTTTCTGCGGTCTGGCGCTGCGCATTAACATCAGCGCCAGTTCCTCGGCTGAGGTGGTGCGCTTTTCCAGCAGGTTCTCCTGATATACCTGCATTCTGGGCTTGCCCCGGTCTGCCGCCACCGCGCCGCCGTATGGAGCCTCGTTAAAGTAATGCTCCAGCAATTCCTCGACTATGGCGGTCAGTTCGGCGTCGGTGGCAATGCCGCCTTTTTTAAGCACCTTTTTCAGCCGCTCCGGTCTCTCTACCACATTGCCGCCGGTGTAGGTTTCAAACAGCCGGGAGAGGTGGTCTTTTACGTCCCGAAAACGCCGCTCAATGATTTTGGCCTTGGCGTTCCTGACTATGGCGTTGGTCATTTTAATGCCCAGCCGGGTAAATACCGGCGGCGGATTGTACTGCTTGCCGCCCTTATTTTTCTTTTGTCGGTGGCCGAGGCCGCCGATGTCGAATGTTAAAAACTCGCGGCCATTATCCACATAGATGTTTTTGGGTATGCCGTACTTTATAATGCCTTTGCGCAGGGCTATTAAGGTGGCCTGGCTGCTGGGGTTCAGCGTTACATAGCAGCCGGTGAATATGCCGCCTCTGGCGTCAAAAAAGGCTGTAAGATACAGGCGGTGGTTTTTACCGTTTTCGTCCTGCGAGATAATGTCAAAGGTATGATTGTCGGCAATCCACCAGTCGTTGCTCTGCATATCTTCATAGGTGCGGCGGATATATGGCGCGCAGCGGTCGCTGAAAGCTTTTTCACCCTCGCGCCCCAGCGTTTTAACTGCCTCCAGAACGTCGCTTTTGACGTGCCGGGAGAATGTAGTGTAGCAGGGTATATCCGCCACCAGTTCCGGCCGCTCTTGCTGCGCCCACATTTTGGTATATTCCCAGCACTTTTTAATTGGATGCTGGGCTTCGTCCAGATAAAAGCTCAAAAACGCCTGCCAGATAACTTCCGGGATACTCGACTTGCCTTTGCGGCTTTTGCCGCGTTTGTCTAATAGCCCCGATAAATTTTTGTTGCGCAAAGCCCTTTGTTTGCGGTATAATATATCTGTCGAGAAAAGTTTTTCCGGGTGGGCTTTAGCGCACAGGCACACATATTGTTCGTCGGCCTGGGCTTTGCTGCCTTTGGTGTAGTTTTCCCGGTATTGCTGCCACTCGCTCAGAGTATCCAGCCAAAACTGGATTTCTTCGCGCTCATCCGCGCTGAAGCTGTCCATTGTCTGCTGCTCCGGGGTTCCGGGCATATCTGTCTGCGGCACTGCAATATGATTTTGCGCCAGATATTTGCGCTGCAGCTCCGGGCTTAACTCGCTTAGCGGGAAAAACATCATCGGACGATTTTTTTCATTTAAAATTTTTCGGCTGCAAAGTTTACCAGTTGCGCCAAGCTTTTGCACATACCTTTCGGAGCAGCCCATTATCTGAGCTAGTTCAGTTGCTTTTAATAAGGTTTCCATATATCCACCCCTTTTGGCCTGCCTCATCAGTACATGGCGGCCAGCTCCATGCAGACGCCCCAAAGGGCGTTTCGGCTTAATCTTTAATTTCTTTGGCAGTGCAAAATCCGGCAAATTCATAGCCTTGGATTTCAGACAATGTTCTTAAAATGCGGTGGATTTCGCCCTCTGTGCCGTCAATACCCAAACCGTCCAAGTAGCTGCTTTCCCAGCCCATTTCTAAAATACTTTCGGCAATCTCATCGGCCATTGGCAGCACAATGCAGGTTTCGCAGCTTTCAGTGTCATTCTGCATATTGTAGGTAATTAAAAGCTTTTTCATTTCGTTTTCCTCCTTGTTTTCAGCCGGCCATATTAATTCGGTTTTG
>Ga0073906_1003733_pt1 | contig 16588 bp, 19 predicted proteins | sample Inofromicrocosms_FD_65485 | JGI IMG/M metagenome (GOLD analysis project Ga0073906, IMG submission 65485) | Mouse cecum microbial communities from Vienna, Austria - Inoculum for glucosamine and mucus D2O microcosms | ecosystem: Host-associated > Mammals > Digestive system > Large intestine >... | reverse complement strand
TTTTTCCTGCATTCACCTGGTTTTCTTTTTTTCCGCAGATTGGACATTGCCGACCTGCTTCTGCTCTTGCTTTTCTCATAGTTCTATTTTACCTTCTTCTGCGCTTTTTGTCCACACCCAAAATCAAGAAAATAGCAGTGGAAACAGTTTGGCTTTCTCGGACTGCCGTCCTATACAATCCTCTTTTTCCAGTTGCTTTCCTTCCAGCTATGCAGTATAACAACCTGCGTGCCACCTTTGATGGCCTGCGGAGGATCGACCATGCCGACTACCCAGGGGAAGCGATGCGTGAGGCGCTGCTGAACGCCGTAGTGCATCGGGACTATGACTATTCTGGCAGTATCATCATCAATGTCTATGATGACCGAATGGAGTTCATCTCTCTGGGCGGGCTGGTAAAGGGGCTTACCTTGGCTGACATTAAAGGGGGCGTATCTCAGCCCCGCAATGCGGTGATTGCGAATATCTTTTATCGTCTGGAGCTTATCGAAAGCTACGGTACCGGGATCCAAAAAATGATAGAGAGCTATGCTGACTGCGGCATGGAACCCAAGTTTGCCCCGGCGCCAGCATCGTTTGTTGTTGTCCTGCCCAACCGGAACGCCATGGAAGTTATCGCCCCTGATTTGGGTCTGAGCAGGGAGGAGAACATCCTGCGGCTCATAGCGGATCATGGCTCTGTGACCCGCAAGGATGTAGAGCTGTTTTTAGACTGTTCCTCGTTCCCGGCAAATAAGGCGCTGACCGAGCTTCTAAAACAAGGGAAGATCATAAAAACGGGAGCCGCACGGGGGACCAAATATATGCTAAAATAGAAACCACCCAAATACGCAAGAAGGCGCTGGCGAGGAAGTTTATCCTGGCCAGCGCCTTCTCGTTCGTACTTTATTCCCATTTCGCAACCATCCGAATAAAGGCCAGAATATCCCCCTGCTGCTGCGGGCTGAGCTTACCCATCTGCCACTGCAGGTCCAACCAGGCGTTTTCGTCCAGCTTGCCAGTCCGGTATTCCCGAATATCCACAAGCTCTACCAGAGACACGCCCAGCCCTTTCGCAACACGGTCAAGGGTCTGGACGGTGGGCGTTGCTCTCTCCGCGCTCCAGCTTGCTGAGGGGAGCGGCATCGATGCCACGGCGGCCGGATAACTCCTCCAGGCTGAGGCCCTGCCCCATACGAATAGAAGCATTGTACATTTTCCTTCCCAGGGTTTACAATGAAAGCATCCCATCTGAAACAGGAGGTGACAGAGTTGACCATCCACGAGGCAAGCGAACGCTACTGCATCCCCCTTTCTATTTTGCAGGAATACGAGAGCTGGGGGCTGTGCGGAGCGGTGAAAAAGGTGATGGGAATCTGGCAGTACGATGACCAGGATCTGGAACGGCTGAGCATCATTATGACCCTTCACGACATTGGCTTTACCAGCGGCGAGGTAGAGAAGTATATGCGGCTGCTCCTTTCCAAACAGTCTACCGAGGAAGAAAGAATGCGGATGCTGAACCGGCAGCGGAAAACCACCTTGGACGAAATTCACTTCCGGGAAAAGCAGCTGAGCCGGCTGGATCATCTCCGGTATGAAATACATAAAGCCCGGCAGGGCTGACTTGGTATCTACGAAGACTACGCCGCCGCCTTAAATCTTCTGTTGGAGGGAACAGATATTAAGACGCGATATATAACCGGTATGACCTATCTGGCCAGGGGCGGCTGCGAACCCCAACTCACCGCCCACATCAAGGGGAATATGAATATGGGCAACGATAAAGATTATCTGATTCAGGCGGTGCTCCAGTGCCTGCCCTATGTAGGCTGTCCCCGGAGTGTCAAAGCCATCGCCTGTGTGAACAAGTGACCTATCACAAAAGAAAAACAGCGGCCCAGTCTCTGGTTTGGAGATTGGGCCGCTGGGCTTTTATGGGGATTTTTCTTTACAGTTTGGCATATTCCTCATGGTGAATGTGCCAGTTGTTGCGGCACCCCGGCTCGAAGGTGACATTAGCGAGGAACACCGGGCAGCTTTTCGGGTCAGTGAGGGGATTGAAAGGATCTGCCGGTAAAATACTGGGCAAAGGCGTTGTTAGGGTTGCCGTTGCCGAAGACATTCTGTTCCGCAAATTCCGCTTGATTCCTAATTTTCATGATAACACACTCTTTCTATACAATTAAATTCACAAACAAGCCTCTCATAAGGGAAAAAGCCCTCACGGACAGCAGGTAGGGAAGAAACCGTCAGCGCCACCGGTCCCAGTGCGGCGCTGTAGAGAATAAGTTGGGATTGAGCAGGATGGAGGCCATCATAAAGGCGGCCAGCCAATCGTCACGCATCCCCTTCTCATAAAAGGAGGCGGCGATGGAGATGGTGCCGTTACATAGCGGAGAGGCAATGCCGATGGAGACGTTTTTAAGCACCCCCAAAGCCGCCCAGGGCGTCATAGACCGCCGCCACCCCCTCTCCAGGCTGATGTCGGTGGGTCATGTAGACGATAGATTCATCCCCTTCAGGGGTGGCTGTTTCTTCTGGCACAGACTGTGAGGACCCAATAGGTAGCCCGGCCTCAGAGGAAGACACAGAGGATGGGTCGCTGCCGGCCACTGGTGCAGAAGAGCTTTCCGCTGGAACAGATACCTGTCCGGAGGGGAAAGAACGGAAAATGCGGCGTTCGTTCCGGTGGGACAGCCCGCTATGATGGAAAGGTACATTAGAAGGGCGAAGAGCACTGCAAATTTCTGTTCCCCTTTCCCTTTTAGTCCAACGAGAAGGTCACGCTGACGCTGCCGTTCCCCAACGCCGCCAGCAGCTCCTCCTGTGTCACGCCCTCGATTTTGCCGATGGGGGTGAAGTTCCAGGAGTTAGTGTCATAATAAATCACCAGCGAATTGCCCTGATAGAGGATAATATCTCCGGGGCCGGTGGTGGTCTGGGTATCGTTTCTGGGGAGGCTCTGGCCGATGGGACCTACCTTCTCCATGTTGCCGTAATCGCTCATTTGGATGGTCAGCGGCCCCTGAGCCAGCAGCTCCTTTAAGGCTGCCGCCGAAGAATTGTCCGCCAGGGTGGCGGTAAAGGTGATGTTTCCTGCCTGAATTTTCATGGTGTTTTCGGTCACTCCTTCTGTTCCTGTCTGCTCCGGCGCGGTTTCGCTGGGTTCCAGCGCGCCTGCGGTGATTCGTATCGTTCCCGAAAGCCCGCCGATCTGCTCCGCCCCGGAAACAGCCTTACCAAGCTGGTATAAGCTCCCATTGGAGCTAAAGCTATCATAGAACATGACCACATCCCCCCAAGGGGCGTAGTAAGCCAGAGTACCGGTGCCACCCTCCGCTATGGGGGCGTTTGTGGTGTCCAGTTTTTCTGGTGGATAGAAGATTTTTTCGTTGCTGCTGAAATTCTCTACCTCAATTTCCAGCGGAAGCTGGGCCAACAGGTCTTTGGCCGCCTGGCTGTCACTCAGGGCAAAGGGGATGACAATATCGCCGCTCTGTACGGTGATGATCGTTTCCCCAGTTGGCCCAGTTACCTCTGGCTGGGAGGGAGCCGCCTTATCGGGAACTTCTTTTTCGATCACGGCAACTCCCGACATGGCACTAATCCCGTTTACTCCGCCAAGGCATATCCCCAGGCGGTGCATATCGTCCCCGGAGTGGAAATCCTGGTGGAGCATGAATACATCGCCCCATGGTTCGTAATAGCTGAGTTCACCCTTCTTGCCATCGTGGTAGGCTTCTTCCGGCCTGACATTCAGCCGCTGGGGCGGGTAGAACATCCACTGCGCCCCGGCAAAGTCGGAAAGTTCCAGTTCCAGAGGGAGCTGCTCATAAAACTCCGTAGCAGCAGTGGTATCATACAGCTGGAAGGTAGTGGTATTCCCTTGAGAGGTGATTCTCACCACCTTATCGGAGAGCGGCAAAGGCACTGTACTTTCCGATGATTCTGATGGAGCAGCTATCACTTCTTGGGACGGTGCAGCGGAGGTGATAGGAGGAGTTGTTTCTGGTACCGAGCTGGAGGAGGTTGCAGCCTGCGTCCCACACCCCGCCAGCAGGGAGAGCACAAGAAGACTAGATAAGAGTATTGCTTTCATGGGATCATTCCTTTCCTGGGATTTCTGACCCTATTGTAATAGAAGCGGATCAATATGTCCAATACTTAGTTTTTATAAACGATTATGCTTTTTGAGCATCAAAAAACAGGTGAGAAATTATGCCTACTGGTAATTTTACTTATATCTCCAAAAGCATTGGACATTTTTGTATTTGCGATTACACGAATGCTATCCCATTTGAATTTTTGCAAAGGAGATCTTGTACGATGAAAAAAGGCAATGCTGCTTTGTTTTCGCCTATTTTCAGGCTGTAGAACTTCGCAGGAGGCGCTCTCGTCCTCTTCTGTGGAAAGCACCTCTTCCCCGGAAAGCATAGCTTCTTCCAAAAAATAGAGGAAAAACCATTGAGTGAAAGGCGCTTCGATCCAGGTACGAGGATACAAATGGGGACGGCAGTCCCCAAAGTCATTTTAGAGTTTCTACAGACCGTGGCAGCACCGGCTGATGAATGTCCGCTTTGCGGACTATTCTGAGGACCTGCCGCTGACAAGCATCCAGGCCCTTACCTTGGAATATATCATGCTGCGCGTGGAACAGGGCGATGTGTTCCCAAAAGACGTGGAGGGCTTTCTCTCCATTCGCAATTCGTCAGTGGTGAGTCTGCTCAATAATCTGGAGCGCGATGGCTACATCTGCCGAAAGGCCGCTGATTTTGACGGGCGTTACAGCCGCTTAATTCCTACAGGAAAAGCGTTAGCTATGAGAGAAGAAATCTCCAAGCGGATCGACCAATATATGATGGCCCTGTTTGTGGATATCCCGGAAGATGAACTTCGGATACTGGAATCCGTTCTTGAAAAAATTGAACAAAACGCACGGTGATTTTTTTGCGCAAATACATCGAGTTCTACTTAATATGGGCAAAAAATATTTAACTTTGAGTGGAAGTTCTGAAACCGTCAGAACTGCGGGAAGAGCTTGGGAAGTCTTTTGCGCAGATTGCTGAAATATATGAAAAAGGCAGTTCACAAAGATAAAATATTTTTTGGTATGAGATAATTTAGAGCAAAGGGATGATTTAAATGAATGATTTCTCCTCTATTCAACTATTGGATTATGCAGCAGCGATTTTAAAATTGAAAAAAGAGTGTCCGCCAACACTGGGAGAAAATTTTAATATCTTTTCCATTTTGAATCTGGAGACAGATGAGGTAAATACACATTGCCGCCTGCTTTATGAACTTCTTTCTCCTAATGGCTGTCACGGAATGGGGGATCGATTTCTGCGGGCTTTTTTTGAAATAGTGCTTCATAAGCCTTATTGCGAAAGTGTTTCGGTTTACCGTGAATACACAATTGAGAAACAGACAGATGATGATTATGGCCGCATAGACCTTCTGATTCGGGGAAACGATATTTGTTATCCGATTGAGGTAAAAATCTATGCCGGGGATCAATGGGGACAGATAGACCGCTATTCCCGCTTTGCCTCCAAAGCAAAAGAACACCAAGTGTATTATTTAACTTTTTTACTTTAACAGCCTGGGACAATCGGTACAGCCATCTACGCGGCAAACAGGATATGGTAATTTATTTCTGGATGAGTCCCGCCTTTCGGACAATTTTATCGAAAAGCCTTTGTCATAGAGCCGGAATGCCCTGAAGTATCAACATCCGCAAAAAACAAACGGTTTAACAGTCCGCTCCCCATCCCCCTATTTGTTTTACAGCCAATCTGTGCTATAATTAACCCAATATCCCAAATTCCCCATCTCCCCACGAAAGGAAGATTTTCTATGACAAAAGCTTTTCCCTCCGTCCTTGTGACGGGGTTTCAGCCCTTTGGCGGGCAGACGGTCAATCCCTCCTGGCTGGCCGTCTCCCGGCTGCCGGAGGAAATCGGCCATGCGCCAATCCACCGCGCCGAGCTGCCCGTCAAATGGTTCGCTGTGCTGGATTGCCTGGAGGCCCTGGCAGAGCAATACCGCCCGGATATCCTCCTCCTCACCGGTCAGGCCGGAGGACGGGACGCCCTCTGCCTGGAGCGGGTGGGGATTAACCTGTGCGAGGCCAAGGGCGCGGACAACGATGGGCTTGTCCTCCAGGATACCCCCATCTTCCCAGAGGGCCCGGCGGCCTATTTCTCCAACCTCCCCTACCGGAAAATGAAGGAGGCCCTGGACGAGCTAAAGATTCCCAACCGGTATTCCTTTTCGGCGGGGGCGTACCTGTGCAACCATGTCCTGTACGGGGCGCTGCACCTGGGCGCGACCCGCTTTCCGGAGATGAAATCCCTGTTCCTCCATGTGCCCTACCTTCCGGAGCAGGCGGAAAAACTGGCCAAGGCCCAGGAAGAGGACGCTGGCGGGGAGCGTTCCGGCCCCGTTTCCCCTTCCATGCCGCTGGAGACAATCGTTAAAGGAGTAGAAGCAGTTCTGGCCGCGGCCATCGCCCAGTGGCGGGAGGAACACTTGTTATGACAGACCGCCGTCTTTTGCGGGCAGGGATGCTGACCGCGGCGATGCTTCTGGCACTGTTTGGGTGCCGGAGGGAGCCGGCGGAGCAGGCCCCGACTGTCCAGCCGTCCTCTTCCAGCCTGAGCGTTTCGTCTTCCCCGCCCTCACCCCCGGAGACCAAAACCGTGCAGGGCGTTGTCCACTGGGAGGAGGACGGAAGCTTTACCATATCCAACGAAGCCGCCAAAGAGGTTCGCCTGTCCCTGTCCGGCTTCCCAGGGGACCAGGATATGATACAGGAGGGAGCGGTGATCGAAGCGGAATATCTGGAAGAAAACGAGGAGCCTTACTCCGTCTGTTCCCTGACGCTGATTGCAAAGCCGCCCCTCTGGGCGGAGTACCGGGTCCGGGCAAAGGAAATTCTCTCCACTATGAGTATAGAGGAAAAGGCGGGACAGTTGTTTTTCATCCGCTGTCCCGATCAGGGGGTTGCGGAAATAATCGAAGCATACCATCCCGGCGGGATTTTGATGTTCGCGCGGGATTTTGAAGGACTGACCTTTGACGAGACGGCGGAGAAGATCGCCGCCTTTCAGGAAGCGTCCCAAATCCCCCTGCTCATCGGGGCGGACGAGGAGGGGGGAAGGGTGACGCGGATCAGCTTCAATCCCCTTCTGCGGTCCGCACGGTTCCCATCCCCCCAGCAACTTTACAGCAGCGGCGGTATGTCCGCCATTGCTGAAGACGCGGAGGAAAAGAGCCGTCTGCTGCTCTCCCTGGGGGTCAATGTAAACCTCGCCCCTGTCTGCGATGTTTCCACCTCTCCCTTGGATTTTATCTATGACCGCACCCTAGGGCAGGACGCGGCCCAGACTGCCAACTATGCGGACATTGTGGTCCGGACGATGAACCGGGAGGGGATTGGCTGTGTCCTCAAGCACTTTCCCGGCTACGGGAATAATCTGGACACCCATACGGGGATCGCCTATGACTACCGCCCCATAGAGACCTTTGAAAGCTCCGACTTTCTCCCCTTCCAGGCTGGAATAGAGGCGGGGGCCGGGGGTGTGCTGGTCTCCCACAACATTGTCTTTGAGATGGACCCGGACCGTCCGGCCTCCCTCTCCCCGGAGGTACACCGCATTTTAAGGGAGGAACTGGGGTTTGAGGGCGTTATCATGACCGACGACCTCTCCATGGGCGCGATTGCGCAGTATACAGACAGCGCCGCAGTACAGGCAATCCAGGCGGGAAACGACCTGCTGATCTCCACCGATTACGTCCGGCAGATTCCGGAGGTGCTGAAGGCCCTGGAGGAGGGGAAGCTGACGGAGGGGCAGATTGAGAGCGCCTCCCAGCGGGTGCTGTGCTGGAAGCTTTCCCTGGGGCTGGCGTAAAAACGGTCCAAAAAACAATAAAAATAGCCGGACTGGCCTATAGTAAAGTCCGGTTGTTTCTGATATACTGGAAGAAACGGCCTTGACAACAGGTCAGGGCCATGTAAATCTGTCCGGCGCCCGCGCCGTGTCTTACAGAAAGAAGATGAGTTTATGTCAGAAACCGATCAGCAGCTGAAAAAAAGCCGCAGTATCCTGGGAATTGTCACTGTCTTTTTCTGGGCCTCTGAATACTGCCACGTCCCCTTTTTCACCCCTTATTTGAAGACATTGGGACTTACCGCCACAGTCATTGGCTTCCTGGTGGGCAGCTACAGCTTTACCCAGATGTGCATCCGCGTCCCCCTGGGGATTTTCGCGGATGTCAAAAGCAAGTACCGCCTGATTGTCATTGGCGGGTGCTTTTTTACCACGGTTTCCTCTCTGGGGTTATATCTGACGCAGAATATTGTCCTGATGTTCTTTTTCCGGGTGCTGGCCGGGGTGGCGGCCTCCACCTGGGTGGGGTTTACAGTGATGTACTCCGGCTACTACCCCGCCTCTGAGGGGACCAAGGCCATGGCAGCCATCAACGCCTGCAACAACACCGGCAAGCTTCTGGCCTTTGTGTTGGGGAGCGTCACCGCCAACCTGTTCGGCTACCGCGCCCCCCTGCTGATGAGCTGCGTTACAGGCTTTATCGCGGTGGGGCTGGCACTGTTTGTCAAGGACGTCAAGGTCACACGGAAGCCCGTCCAGTTCTCCGCCCTGCTGAAAACCTTCGGAGAGGTGGGGGTGCTGCTCCCCGCCGGGCTGGCCGTCGTCCAGCAGATGATTCTCCAGGCCACGGCCTTTTCCTTTACCTCCGAGGTGACAAGGGGTCTGGGGGCCTCCGCCGCCCAGATTGGCTTTTCCTCCTCCCTGTTCACCATCTTCCAGATACTGGCCGCCATGTTTGTCGGGCATAAGTTGGCCAACCAGCTGGGGGAACGGAAAATCATCCCGGCGGCGTTCCTGGTGATGACCATTTACTGTGTCAGCGTGGGTTATGCGTCCAATATCTATGTCATCTACGCCGCCCAGATTTTCGGCGGTTTTGCCAATGCCACGCTGTTCTCCATGCTGCTGGCAGGGTGCATCAAATATGTACAGCCGGAAAAGAAATCTACCGCCATGGGCTTTTTCCAGGCGGTGTACGGCTTTGGCATGACCCTCGGCCCTGTCCTGATGGGCAGGCTGGTGGATGTGGGAGGCAGCCAGACGGCCTTCTCTGTCTTTGGCGTATGCGCGGTATGCGCCGCCGCTGCCGCTTATCTGCTGATTCCCGTGGTGGCCAGACACTACAGCCGGACCGCCGAAAACGCATAACCGCTGTTCTGGGCATTCTTCACAGCAGCAGATATCCCACGGCCAGCAGCAGCGGAAGGTCTGCTTTCTCCGCCCGCAGCAGAATCAGCAGCGCCAAAATCAGCAGCAGGTCCTGGTCCTGGAGCAGCGCCTGAAGGGGGGACGGTGTGTTCCCCCCGTTCCTGGGAACGCCGGAAGCGGAAACGGGCTCTTGTCCATTCCCGGAGGAATTTTCCCCGGAGGACATTTTGGGGAAGGGCGGCGGAAGCGCAGGTGGGAGGTTTCCGGCGGCACGGCGAACCGTCTCGTTGGCCTGCTGCTGCATTCTGCGGACCCGCTGCTCTGCATCCCGCTGCATCCGGAGCACATCCCTTTCCGAAAGAACTGTGGGACTGTGCCAGTGTTCCAATGTGGGCATAAGCTTTCTCCCTTCCTTGGAGCCTGTATTCACAACGGAAAGGCTTTCCTACTGCGGAACAGGCTACAGATTTACGGCTGGCAACAGTCCTGACTCCCGCAGCAGCGGGAACATCCGTGCCAGAACCAGCAGCCGGGCCGCGTCGTCCACCCGCCTGCCCCGCTCCTCGCTGAGCAGCGGCTTCAAGGCCCGGAGCAGGGCGATTCCCTTGTCCTCCTTTTCCAGCTTCCCGGCCCTGTTCACCAGCCCAATCAGAGAGGAAACCATGGCCGGGTCCATAGCTCCAAACAGATTGCCGGCGGATGCCTCCGCTGGTCCCGGTCCAGAGGGAGGGGAACCGGGCGGAGGAGGGGCAGGCGGGTTTTCTCCTCCGCCCAGCCCCAGCATGGACGCCAGCTTCTGCAAATTCTGCATCTGCTCTGGTGAGCTGAGGATCTCCCCGATTCTGGCGCTGATATCCTCCATCCTTTTCCCCTCCTTCCGCTTTTGAGCGTTATTGCTTTATTTTTAACTGCTTCATCAGCTGCTGTGCCTCTGGAGAGGCCAGAACCTGCTTGAGGCGGGCGGGGTCGTTCAGAATTCCCCGCACCATCTGTGCGTCCTGAGGGGGCAGACTGCCCAACACCTCGTTTATATTCCCCTGCCGGAGGCTGTTCTGCAGCTTCGGATCGCTGCCCGCCATCCTCAGCAGCTCGTTTACTCTGTCCGGCGGAAGGTTCTTTCCATTGGATTTCATCATAAAAGCGCCCTCTTTCCCTGTTAAAATGGAGACTTTACGGGTCACACTCCATCATATGCGCACAATCGAAAAAAAATTACCGCCCTTGCTTGGCAAGGGAACGATATGGAGATGTTAAAAATTGCGTTACCACATTCAGCCCCGAACCCTGGCCGTTGCCTCGGACAGCCACGGTAGCTTTGACGCGTTAGAGCAGATTCTGCTGGAGAACCCCAAAACAGACGGGTTTCTGTTTTTGGGGGACGGTATGCGGGAATTTGAGGACCTCCAGGGACTCTACCCTAATCTGCCTATGGTGGGCGTTCCGGGAAACTGCGACTGGTCCAGCCGGGGGCCGCTTGTCAGAATTTATCAGGACCATGATCTGCGGCTGATGCTGACCCACGGGCACCAGTACCATGTGAAAGCAGGGCTGGAATATCTGTTGGACGCCGCGCGGGACCAGGACGCGACGGCGGTTTTGTTCGGCCACACCCACAAGGAACTGCTCCGGCAGGAGGATGACGGGCTGTGGGTGATCAATCCGGGCAGTCTGGGGTATTCGGGAACCTACGCGCTGCTGGAAATTTCCGAAAACGGAATCAGCGCCAAGCTGAAAGAACTGTAAACCCGAAAGGAATGACGAGTCAATGAATGCAGACGAAAGGATCGGAGCCAACCTGATATGGCTGTCAGAGGTTGACTCCACCAACACTTATCTGAAGGACCGGATGGACGATCCCGCTTTCCCCCACGGAACAGCGGTGTTCACCGACTGCCAGACAGCGGGAAAGGGCCGCCGGGGCAACCGGTGGGGCGGGGATGACCCCAAGGCCATGAACCGCCCTGGAGCCAGTCTGGCGCTTTCCTTTCTGTTGCGGGGGACCTCGGTGGAGGACATGGGGATATTGCCCCTTCTGGCGGCGATTGCCGTCTGCCGGGGGCTGAAGGAACTGCATCCCGCCCTGGAGTTCGGCGTCAAATGGCCCAACGACATCATCTGTCAGGGAAAGAAGCTGTGCGGCATCCTCTGTGAAAGCCGCATCACCCCGGAAGGGGCAGCGGGGGCGGTCTGCGGCATAGGGGTAAACCTGACCCAGACCCAGGAGGAGCTGGATGCCGCCGGGCTTCCCCACGCCATTTCCTTGGAAATCGCGCTGGTGGGAAGGGAGAAGACGCCAAACGCCCCTGAACCGGCGGCCCGCGCCATTCTGGATGCCTTTGACCAGGTCTATGGGAAATACCGCCGAGAGGGATTTGAGGGCCTGCTCTCGGAATACAGAGAGAGGTGCGTCACCCTTGGAAAGGAGGTACGGATCATCCGGAACCGGGAAACTCAGGAGGGGGTTGCCCTGGACATCACCCCGCTGGGGGAGCTGGCCTGCTCCATTGAGGGCAAGGTTCAGGTAATCCGGTCAGGGGAAGCGTCGGTGCGGGGGTTGTACGGATATATCTGACAGATCCAAACGGTCCCATGCCGGAAGTACGGAAAGCCCTATAAGACTTGCGGAGCATACCGGCCCGGTATGCTCCGCTTCCTTTCCCTATGCTCGAATTACAGCTTCTCCCTTGTGAGGAGCTCATACCCCTGAAGGTAGATTTTCTTGGTCTGTTCCACAACCTCCTGGGGAAGGGTCCAGTTGTGGTCTGTGTGGGCCTTCAGCCAGTCTCTCGCATACTGCTTGTCAAAGGAGGGCTGTGTGCGTCCCGGCTGATACCCTTCCGCCGGCCAGAAGCGAGAGCTATCAGGGGTCAGCATTTCGTCCGCGACAACCACATTTCCCTCTGCGTCCAGGCCGAACTCAAACTTGGTGTCGGCGATGATAATCCCCCGATTCCGGGCATACTCCGCGCACCTTTGATACAGCAGAATACTATAGTCACGCAGCTTTGCCGCGTATTCCTCCCCCTTGCCGGGGAAGCGTTTCTCCAGATAGCCAATGCTTTGCTCATAAGAGATATTTTCGTCATGCTCGCCAAGCTCCGCCTTGGTGGAGGGGGTATAAAGGGGCTGAGGAAGCTGTTCCGATTCCAGCAGGCCCTGGGGAAGGCTGATGCCGCACACCGTTCCGTTTTTCTTGTAGCTTTCCCAGGCGCTCCCGGTGATGTAACCACGGACAATGCACTCTACCGGAAGCATCTCCAGCTTGCGGCAGAGCATGGTGTTTCCGTTAAACCGTTCCTGCCGAAAAAACTCCGGCATATCCGCCGTATCGGTGGATAGCATGTGGTTGGGGACAATGTCCTTGGTCAGGTCAAACCAAAATTTGGACATCTGGGTCAGCACTGTCCCCTTTTTGGGCACCTCGTTATTGAGGATCACATCAAAACAGCTGATCCTGTCCGACGCTACAATGACAAGGGTGTCCCCGTTGTCGTAGATTTCCCGTACCTTGCCCTTTTTCATTTCCTTCATTTCCTTCTTTTGGAAGCTGTCAAAGTCCATTTGATTGTCTCCTTTCAGAATGCGGTCGATGTTGTTTACCAGCTGCTCCATACGCTGTATTTTGGCTGTGAGCATCTTTCGCTGCATTTGCAGGATATGGCTTCTGTTCAGAGAGGGGTTTTCCATCACTGTCATGATCTCCTTTAAGGGAACGTCGAACTCCCGGAAGAACAGAATCTGCTGAAGCTGTTCCAGGGCCTTATCGTCATAGAGCCGGTATCCCGCCTCGCTTTTCCGGGATGGCTTCAGCAGTCCGATTTCATCATAGTAGCGGAGCGTGCGCATACTGATGCCTGTGATATCCGAAATTTCCTTTACCGTCCTCATGGCTGCTTCCCTTCCTTTCCTGCTGTTACTATTATAAACCATAACGTTACGGAAAGGTCAATAGCTTTTTAGAAAAAACATTTCGGTTGATTCCGCAAAAAAACTGGGGTATAATGGTGGTAGAATCATATGAGTTTTCACATAGCACCGACAAAATTCTATTTCTTTCATTTCAAAAAGGAGCGATCTATCATGGTTCGTATGGCCTGCCCGGATGACGGCCCCGCCTTGGCCAAAATCTACCGCCCCTATGTTTTAAAAACTTCTGTTACCTTTGAATATGAGCCTCCGGACGGGGCGGAAATGTCCCGGCGCATCTCACAGTTTTACCCCAAATTCCCCTACCTGGTCTATGAAGAAAAGGGCGTGGTTTTGGGCTATGCTTACGCCCATCCCCAACACGAACGCGCCGCCTACCAGTGGAGTGCGGAGCTGTCCGTCTATGTGGAATGGGACCACAGGGGACAGGGAATCGGGAAGGCGCTGTATCAGCCCCTGATCTGTCTGCTGGAGCGGCAGGGGTATTACAGCCTCTATTCCTGCATCACCCAGCCTAACCCTGTCAGTATGGCAATGCACCAAAGGATGGGCTTTTCCGTCGCCGGTATCTTTGATAACGCGGGCTACAAAATGGGAGAATGGCACGGAGTGGGTTGGCTGATTAAGTTTCTCCGGCCCTTTACCGAAGAAGCCCCCGCCGCGCCCCTGCCGGTCACGGATATTCCAGCGGGGGAAATGGAACGTATTTTAAAAGGAGACGACAGCGTATGCCGTTTCAGTTAGTTCATCCTTCTATGTTACATAAAAGGCAGTATGAAGAGATGATGGACGAATGGGAGGCCTTTGGCGGGCGGATCAACCCCGGTGCAATCCGGAGATACGCTTCCGGCCAAAAGGAACCGGTATCCTATGGGCAGTGGCTCTCCTGGGTGGAGAAAGAGAAAAAGACACAGGAGCTGTTCTTTTTTATGGAGGATGATAGGCTTTTAGGGGCCATCAGCATCCGGCTGTATGAAAATATAGGGCTGGAGGGCCACTCCGGATATGGAATCCGCCCCTCGGAGCGGCGGAAGGGTTATGCTGTCAGAATGCTTTCCATGGCGCTGCCCATTATGAAAAGCCGCGGCATCTGTCCCGTTGTGATAACCTGCGCAAAGGACAACATCGGTTCCGCCAGAACCATTCTCCACAACGGAGGAATTCTTCAAGGGGAAGCTCTTGACGAGGGAGAGCTGATCCAAATTTATCATATTCTTTAAAGTTTTGAATAAATTTTTCCCTGAGATTGTTTCATAGGAGAGAATATGGTATACTTGAAAAAGAGGATATTTTGAGCAATCCCAAATTGAGGTGATATTCTGTGTGGGTCATTTATGCGGTTTTATCCGCGGTATTTGCCGCGCTGACCTCTATTCTGGCAAAAATCGGGGTGGGACAGGTGAATTCCAATCTGGCCACCGCCATTCGGACCATCGTCGTCCTGGTAATGGCCTGGGGAATCGTTTTTCTCACTGGGGCGCAGAAGGGAATCCACGATATCAGCCGGAAAGGTCTGATCTTCTTAATTCTCTCCGGATTGGCCACCGGCCTTTCCTGGCTCTGCTATTACAGGGCGCTGCAAATCGGAGACGTTTCCAAGGTCGCCCCCATTGATAAATTCAGCATTGTCCTCACCCTCATCCTCGCCTTTGTCATTTTAAAGGAACCACTCACCCCAAAGGCGGTGATCGGCGGTTTGCTGATTACCGCGGGAACCTTTGCGCTGATCCTGTAACAATCTGCCCAGGAGGACATTTTCATGGTAATAAAGAGTTTCCATCAACTGGATGACGCCCAGGAGGAACAGATCCGGGAGCTGGAAGAAATCTGCAATCTGGCGGAAAAGCCCGCCCTGCAAAGCTACGTCTATCTGGATTCCCAGGCCAACGCCGAACCGGACCGGGATTGCTTTTATCTTCTCTATGAAAACAGCGTTCTTGCCGGGTTTCTTTCGGTGTTCGCGCCGGGGGAGGAAGGGGAGATAACCGCCTTTGTCCATCCAGGCTACCGCAGGCGGGGATTTTTCACCGCCATGCTCCGGCAGGCTTCCCGCGACTGGAGGGGGCTCAGCGCCCTTTCCCTCGTCACGCAGCCCGCCTCCTCCAGCGTTTCCGCTGTGGTCAAAAGGCTGGGCGCTGTCCTCAGCTTTTCGGAATACATGATGACCTATCAGGGAAAGCCCCTCCCGAAGGAAAAGAACGCCAAGGGGGGCCAGAGCGTCACCCTGATAAAGGCCGGACCCGCCGACGGGAAAAAGGCGGTCCCGCTGCTGGCGTCCCTGTTTTACATGACGCCGGAGGACGCGGAGGGCTGGTTTTCCCGCCTGTGCGATTCGCCGGATACATCGGTATACCTTGCCAAAGCCGGGAACGCCTTTGTGGGAACCGGCTGCTTCAGCGTAGAGGAGGAAAGGATGACCGTCTTTGCCGTGGGGGTCAAAAGGGCCCTGCGGGGCAGGGGATACGGGCAGGGAATCCTCCGCGGCCTGATGGAGCAGTGGGAACAGAAGTACAAAAATACCGAGGTTTCCGCCGAACTGGACAGCGAGCATCCCGCCGCCGTTTCCCTCTTTCAAAAATTCGGCTTTGAAACGGAAATCCAATTTGACTACTACCGCCTTCCCTCCAGAAGATAGGGCGGATATTCCATATCTTTCAACACAACTGAAAAGCAATTTTATACAATCAGAAAGAGGTGTTTCCATTCATGAAAAAAACCTTCAAACGTATCGCAGCATTTCTCACCGTCTGCGCGGTTCTACTGGCAGCCGCCCTGCCTGTATCGGCGGCGGATAATCTGTTTGCCGCGGGCCGGAACATTGTGTTTGTGGGAAAGGGCGCTAAAGAGCAGACCGTTGTCATGGACCTGAAGGGTCAGTCGGAGGTAAAGGCCACCTTTTATCCTGTCACATCGAAAAAAATGTCCAAGCCCAAATACTATGTGGATGTGGAGGATGTCCCCGACAACGAAAACCTGAAGGTCCGCGTCGTCTATAACGAAGGGCTGGAGATGTACGGAATAGAGATCACCGCCAAGGAGATGATGCGGTGCAGTTTTGTTGTCAAGTACCTCAAGTACACCGGTCCCAACTACGAGGCGTTCGCGTATAACGATTTAAAGCTGCTGGTCATCAATGGAGAAGATCACCTCCCGGACCCGGACGAGCGGGAGGACGATGACGATCTGTACCGGGGCTATCGTTCCCAGGCAGGGAGCACCAACGTCCTGGAAGGGCTGGAGGCCTGCGCCGATTACCAGACCCTGGCGGTGGATGTCTCCAACGACAACCGGGTTCCCAATGCCTGGCTGAAGGCCCTGAAAAAGTACCCCAACAAATCCCTCTCCTTTGTGGGTGAACACTACTCCTGGACGGTACGGGGTTCGGATATCAAGTCCTCCAGCAAATATCTCTCCCACTA
>Ga0073906_1003731_pt1 | contig 16593 bp, 14 predicted proteins | sample Inofromicrocosms_FD_65485 | JGI IMG/M metagenome (GOLD analysis project Ga0073906, IMG submission 65485) | Mouse cecum microbial communities from Vienna, Austria - Inoculum for glucosamine and mucus D2O microcosms | ecosystem: Host-associated > Mammals > Digestive system > Large intestine >... | reverse complement strand
GATGAGGACGCGGACGAGTGGGACGAAGATGAGGAAGGCGAGTGGGATGACGAGCTGGACGTGGATGACTCCGAAGACTGGGAAGAAGCATGATTGCTAATACTACGCCTTTGGCGGCGAACGAATATGAAAAAGACAAGGCGGAGAGAAAACTCTTAATGAAATTGCAGGAAGCAGAGGATGCTGTTAAGGAAGAAAAAGGCTGGATGAGCCTGGATGAGCTGAAAGCGGCCATGGGGAATATAAACTCATCAGGGAAGTCCCCCGCTTTTTAAAGCGGGGGTCGGACTTTCCTGTTTCAGTGGGAGTACATGCTCCCATTGAAATGCCGCGAAGCGGCATGAGGTTATGAGCAAGTAGCGAAGCGGATTGCGAATATCCGCTTGACTTGATTGGATAAAGTGGAGGAGGAATGACAGATGGAAATGTTGACGTTGGAGAAGTTTGAAGAGGCGAGCGAAGTCGTAAAGAAAGTGACGAACGAGACAAAACTGATTCGCAGTAATTACCTTAGCGAGCAGACCGGGGCAAAGGTATATTTGAAACCGGAGAACATGCAGCACACGGGGGCATACAAGCTGAGGGGCGCTTATTATAAAATCAGCACGCTCACGGAGGAAGAGCGCGCACGTGGGCTGGTGGCGGCATCGGCCGGCAACCACGCGCAGGGCGTGGCCTATGCGGCGAGCGCGTTTGGTTGCAAGGCGACGGTGGTGATGCCGGAAGGTACGCCGCTTATCAAGGTGAACCGTACCAAGAATTATGGTGCGGAGGTCATTTTGTATGGAGAAGGGTATGACGAGGCCTGCAAATATGCCGTGAAGCTGGCGGAAGAGCGGGGGTGCACGTTCATCCATCCTTTTAATGACCTGGACGTCGTGACGGGACAAGGGACGATTGCCATGGAAATCATCCAGGAATTGCCGACGGTGGATTATATCCTCGTGCCGGTCGGGGGCGGCGGCTTGTTGACCGGCGTGGCGACATTGGCCAAGATGTTGAACCCGAAAATCAAGGTCGTCGGCGTGGAACCGGTGGAAGCCGCGAGCATGTCCGCCGCGCTGGCGGCCGGGGAAGTGGTGGAATTGGAATCCGCCAACACGATTGCCGATGGCACGGCGGTGCGGGCCGTGGGGGACAAGCTGCTTCCGTACGTGCAACAAAACGTGGACGGTGTGCTGCTGGTGGACGATGACGAGTTGATCGGGGTGTTTCTTGACCTGGTGGAAAACCACAAGATGGTGGTGGAAAATTCAGGAATGCTGACGGTGGCAGCGTTAAAGCAGATGGATTTGAAGGGAAAGAAGGTCGTCTGCATCCTAAGCGGTGGAAACATGGACGTGATTACGATGTCCTCCGTGGTGCAGCATGGATTGATTCGCCGGGACCGCATCTTTTCCGTGTCGGTGCTTTTGCCGGACAGGCCGGGCGAACTGCAGCGGGTGGCGGCTTGCATCGCGGAGGAAAAGGGAAATGTCATCAAGTTGGAGCATAATCAGTTTGTCAGCACCAACCGCAATGCGGCGGTGGAACTAAAAATCACGATGGAGGCGTTCGGGACGGAGCATAAGAACCGGATATTGGACGAGTTGGAAAAGGCGGGATTTCGGCCGAGACAGATAAGCACGATGTTATGACGCGCCGGTTGGATTTGGGATAGGGAAACAGCCGGGGGGACAGAAGAGGTGCCAGGAACGCGGAACAGAGGGAATCTTATGGGAAATGAAAAAATATATCAGATGGATTTTTCAAAAGTATACCGTCTCCTTGTTACTAAGGCGGAGAAAAAAGGACGGACAAGGGAAGAAGTGGATGAAATCATCCGGTGGCTTACCGGGTACGGCCGGCTGGAACTGGAAGGGATGCTGGAAAGGCAGGTGCCGTATGGGGATTTCTTCCGGGATGCCCCGGAATTGAATGAAAATAGGAGGCTGATCAAGGGCGTGGTCTGCGGTGTCAGGGTGGAAGATGTTGAAGAGCCTCTGATGCGGGAGATACGTTATCTGGACAAACTGATTGACGAGCTTGCCAGAGGGAAGGCCATGGATAAAATACTGCGTAAACAATAGAATCGTATTATTAGATGACATCGTAACGGAAAATAAGAGCCTTGGAGATTCATTCCCCAAGGCGTTTGTTTATCATATAGGAAACTTTGTTCCCTATATGATAAAACCCTCCAGGCGGATGCGCCGGGGCGCGAGTTGGAACATGTCGCTAAAGCGACCGTGCCTGGCGCGAGGGTTTCGCAAGCGAAACTAGTGTCTTGTCCCATTGACTTTCAGCAAAATAGTTGCTCTTATTCATTTTGCGACACGTTTTTCCCGAGATATTTTTCCAGCAGGGCGTGTATCTTGTCCGTCGGGTTTAGCACGGCCCCGATTGTCAGGTCATGGTTTAAGGAGTCGATAATCAATGCCAGGAACTTGCTCATGTCGGCGGTGATGAAATAGGGTTTTTCATTGACCGCTGCCGGCAAGTACGTCAAATTGGTCGTGATGACCTTGTTGATGTATCCTTTTTCATAATATTCGTCAAACTTGTCAAATCCATCCGTGAACAGTCCGAACGTGGTGCAGACGAAGACCCTCTTCGCGTGCCGTTCCTTCACTTGCAGCGCCACGTCGAGCATGCTCTCGCCGGAAGAAATCATGTCGTCCACGATGATGACGTCCTTTCCCGACACGTCGTCGCCCAGGAATTCATGTGCCACGATGGGGTTCCGGCCGTTGACGACGGTAGAGTAGTCGCGCCGCTTGTAAAACATGCCCATGTCCACGCCGAGGATGTTGGAAAAGTAGACGGCGCGGTTCATGGCCCCCTCGTCGGGACTGATAATCATGAGGTGTTCCTTGTCCACTTTTAAATCAGGGACGGCGCGGAACAATGCTTTCATGAACTGGTAGGGCGGCTGGAAATTGTCAAAACCGCTTAGCGGGATGGCGTTTTGCACGCGCGGGTCGTGCGCGTCGAAGGTCATGATGTTGGCCACGCCCATGTCGTGCAGTTCTTCCAGGGCAAGCGCGCAGTCCAGGGATTCCCGCTTGCTTCGCTTGTGCTGGCGGCTCTCATAAAGGAACGGCATGATGACGTTGATTCGTTTCGCCTTTCCGGTCGCCGCGGAGATGATGCGCTTCAAGTCCTGGTAATGGTCGTCCGGGGACATGTGGTTCACGTGCCCGTTCACCGTGTAGGTCAGGCTGTAGTTGCATACGTCCGTCATGATGAAAAGGTCGGTGCCACGGATACTCTCCTTTAGAATCCCCTTGGCCTCGCCGCTCCCGAAACGGGGACAATTACAATCGACAAGGTAGGAATTCGGCCGATAATTGGAATATAGGGGGGAATCCGTAATCTCGTTCTCATTGTCCTTACGGAATGAAATGATGTAGTCGTCCACTTTGCGCCCTAGCTCGATGCAGCTATCCATGGCGGCAATCTTCAAGGGGGCGTACGGCAACAGCTGTTCCATTAATTCGATGTTCGACATATTTTGCTTCTCCTATGTTTTGATGATGCTATGTATCTGTCCGTAACCCATGCAATCCACGCCATGTCGATTCGCCAATGGGTTCAATACAACGTGATTATAACATGCTTAATTTGGAAATACAAGAACGAAGTGGTTGAATAAAAAAGTTTATCATGTTAAAATACAAGAGCCGCCAGGCGGGCGGTAAGAAATATAAGGTGGCAGAAGATTATGGAGAAGAAACGCCATACACATATCATACGGAGCGTGGACGAGGGAAGTATCGCGTGGGAGATGGGCATTGAGCCGGGCGACGGGCTGCTTGCCGTCAATGGAAATGAAATCGAGGATATTTTTGATTACCGCTATCATGTTGCGGACGAGCTGGTCGTGCTGCTCATCGAGAAAGCGAACGGGGAGCAGTGGGAGCTGGAAATTGAGAAGGAAGAGTGGGAAGACCTGGGGATAGGGTTCGGGCAGGGGTTGATGGACGAGTATAAATCGTGCCACAACAAGTGCATTTTCTGCTTTATCGACCAAATGCCGCCGGGGATGCGAGACACCTTGTATTTCAAGGACGATGACTCGCGCTTGTCTTTCCTGCAGGGAAATTACGTGACGTTGACGAACATGGACGACCACGACGTGGAGCGCATCGTCAAGTACCGTTTGGAGCCCATCAACATCTCGTTCCAGACGATGAACCCGAAGCTTCGCTGCCGGATGCTTCACAACCGGTTTGCCGGGGAGGCGTTGAAAAAGGTGGACGTACTTTATGGGGCGGGGATTGAGATGAATGGCCAGATCGTCCTTTGCAAAGGCATTAACGACGGGGCGGAACTGGAATACAGCATTCGCGAATTGACCAAATATTTGCCGCATTTGCGCAGCGTGTCCGTGGTGCCGGTGGGGCTTAGCAAGTACCGGGAGGGGCTTGAGAAGCTGGAGCCGTTCACGAAGGAGGACGCGAAGGAAGTCTTGTGCACGATTCATCTTTGGCAGGAGAAGTTATATCCCAAGTACGGACTGCATTTCATCCATGCCAGTGACGAGTGGTATGTTTTGGCGGGGGAGGAGCTTCCGCCGGAAGAAAGGTATGACGGCTATTTGCAGTTGGAAAACGGCGTGGGCATGTTGCGCCTCTTGTATGACGAGTTTAAGGAGGCGCTTGAAGAGGCGGAAGGGGACGCGTGCGAGAGGGAGTTGTCTTTGGCGACGGGATATCTGGCGTACCCGCATATTGAGCGGCTCGTCGGGAGGGCGCGGGAGAAATTTCCGCGCACGATTGTCCATGTTTATCCCATCCGCAATGATTTTTTCGGGGAAACGATTACCGTGTCCGGCCTGGTTACCGCGCAGGACTTGATGGCGCAGCTTAAGGGGCGGCAGTTGGGGGAGCGGTTGTTGATTCCATGCAACATGCTGAAAGCGGACGAGGATATATTTTTGGATGATTTTAGCGTCAGGGACGTGGAGAACGCTTTACAAATCCCCGTTCATGTTGTAAAATCAGGCGGACGGGATTTGTTGGAAGCAATGGTTGCATGAAAGAAAGAGGTAGGATAGATGAGTAAACCAGTAGTAGCGATCGTGGGTCGCCCGAACGTCGGGAAGTCCACGTTATTCAACGCGTTGGCGGGCGGGCGCATCGCCATCGTCAAGGACACGCCGGGCGTGACGCGTGACCGCATTTATGCGGACGTTTCGTGGCTTGACAAGGAGTTCACGTTGATTGACACGGGGGGAATCGAGCCGGACAGCAAGGACGTGATTCTTTCGCAGATGCGCGAGCAGGCACAAATCGCCATTGACACGGCGGACGTGATCGTCTTCATCACCGACGTGCGGCAGGGGCTCGTGGACGCGGATTCCAAGGTGGCGGACATGCTGCGCCGTTCTTGCAAGCCGGTCGTGTTGACGGTCAACAAGGTGGACAGCTTTGAAAAGTTCATGCCGGACGTGTACGAATTTTATAATTTGGGAATCGGCGACCCGGTTCCGATATCGGCATCCTCCCGATTGGGAATCGGCGAGCTTTTGGACGCGGTCATCGCGCATTTTCCGGAGGGAAGCGCCGGGGAAGCAGAGGACGAGCGTCCGCGGGTGGCCATCGTCGGCAAGCCGAACGTCGGCAAGTCTTCCATTATCAACAAGCTGGTAGGGGAGGAGCGGGTCATCGTCTCCGACATCGCCGGGACGACGCGGGACGCCATTGACACCAGCGTCATGCATGACGGCAGGGAGTACGTGTTCATCGATACGGCGGGATTGCGCCGCAAGAGCAAGGTCAAGGAGGAACTGGAGCGTTACAGCATCATCCGCACGGTGACGGCCGTGGAGCGCGCCGACGTGGTCTTGATGGTGATTGACGCGGCCGAGGGAGTGACCGAGCAGGACGCGAAGATTGCCGGTATCGCGCACGACCGCGGCAAGGGCGTCATCGTCGTGGTCAACAAGTGGGACGCGATTGAGAAGGACGACCGCACGATGCGCGGGTATGAAAGCGACATCCGGCAAATCCTCTCCTTCATGCCATATGCGGAAATCATGTACGTGTCGGCCAAGACGGGGCAGCGCCTCGTGAAGTTGTTCGACATGGTTGACATGGTGATTGCCAACCAGACGATGCGCGTCGCAACGGGCGTGCTAAACGAAATCATGACGGAGGCGGTGGCGATGCAGCAGCCGCCATCGGACAAGGGCAGGCGGTTGAAGCTCTATTATATCACGCAGGTGGCCGTGAAGCCGCCGACGTTCGTCATTTTTGTCAATGACAAGCGTTTGATGCATTTTTCATACACGAGGTATCTGGAAAACAAAATCCGCGAGGCGTTCGGCTTCCGCGGGACTTCGCTGAAATTTTTCATCAGGGAACGAAAGGAGAAGGACCAGTAGCATGATTTTGGAACGAGTTGTTTGTCTGGCGGTCGGATATGCGTTCGGCCTCATCCAGACGGGGTACATTGTAGGGAAAATCAACCATGTCGACATCAGGAAACAGGGAAGCGGGAACGCCGGATCGACCAACGCCGTGCGCGTGATGGGCTGGAAGGCCGGGGCGGCCACGTTCGCCGGGGACGTGCTGAAATGTGTCGTGGCGGTGCTTTTGATGCGTTACATTTACCGGGATGGCGCGTGCGCGCCGTTGCTGGGCATTTACACGGGGCTGGGCGTGACCCTGGGGCATAATTTTCCTATTTACTTGAAATTCAAAGGTGGCAAGGGAATGGCGGTGATGGGGGCGTTGGTGCTTTTGACTTCCCCTTATCTGGTGCCGATTCCGTTGTGCGCGTTCCTAATCGCGGTTGTCTTTACCCGTTATGTGTCGCTGGGCTCCCTGCTGGCGGCGGCACTCTTTTTCATTGAGACGGTGTTTTACGGCTGCATGGGGGGATTTGGAATGGCGTTGCAGTACGAAGTGGAGTTGTACGTGTTGATTGGGCTGATTGCCGTTCTCGCCTGGGTGCGCCACAAGGAAAATATCAAGCGGCTTTTGGCCGGGACGGAGAACCCGGTAAGGGCGAAGAAAAAGGAAGCGTGACAAGTAGGAGCGCGATGGCTGAAAGCGTACAGCCATAGGCATGGCGGGAGTCTGGACGCGTGATTGGGGGCGGCGTGTTAGAAAACGTAAAGAGAGGTAAATTACATGGCGAAAGTAGGCATTATCGGGGCGGGAAGCTGGGGTACGGCACTTTCCGTATTGCTCCATGACAACGGGCACCAGGTGACGATTTGGTCGATTGACGCGGAAGAGGTGAAAATGCTTGATGAAAAGCGGGAGCATGAAAAGAAGCTTCCGAATGTCAAGCTTTCAAAGGAGATGGTCATCACGGGCGATTTGGAGGGCGCGGTGAAGGGGAAGGACTTCCTCGTGTTGGCGGTGCCGTCCGTCTTTACCCGTGCGACGGCAAGGAAGATGGCGCCTTACGTGGCAAAGGGACAGATTATCGTGGACGTGGCCAAGGGCATCGAGGAGGACACGCTGATGACGCTCTCACAGCAGATTGAGCAGGAAATCCCGCGGGCGACGGTGGCCGTGCTTTCGGGGCCGAGCCACGCGGAGGAGGTCGGGCGGAAGCTGCCGACTTCGGTCGTCATTGGCGCGAGGAAGAAAGCGACGGCCGAATATTTGCAGGAGATGTTTAACAGCGGGGTGTTCCGGGTGTATACCAGTCCTGACATGCTGGGAATCGAGCTTGGCGGCTCGTTAAAAAACGTCATCGCCCTGGCGGCCGGCATCGCGGACGGCATGGGCTACGGCGACAATACGAAGGCGGCCCTGATTACGCGGGGGATTGCCGAGATTGCCAGGCTGGGCATGAAGATGGGTGGAAGCCTGCAGACGTTTTCAGGGCTGACCGGCATCGGCGACTTGACCGTGACTTGCGCCAGCGTCCATAGCCGCAACCGCAAGGCGGGGTATTTGATGGGGCAGGGCAAGAGCATGCAGGAGGCGATGGACGAGGTGCAGATGGTGGTGGAGGGCGTGTACTCGGCCAAGGCGGCGGCACGTTTGGCAAAGAAGCATGGCGTTTCCATGCCCATTGTCGAGGCCGTCAACCAGGTCTTGTTCGAGGGGAAACGCGCGTCCGAAGCCGTAGAGGAACTGATGATGCGGCAGACGCGCAGCGAAAACGCGTCCCTGCCGTGGGAGGAATAAGGAAGAAAAAGTCATAACCCCTTGTTTTGGCGCATACATTGGTATCAGCAGAACAAGGGGGTCTTTTTATGGATTCATTTGAACTATACAAGGATATGCAGGCGCGGACCAACGGGGAAATCTACATAGGCGTGGTGGGACCGGTGCGGACAGGCAAGTCTACCTTTATCAAGCGTTTCATGGATTTGCTCGTGCTGCCCGCGATGGAGGATGAAAACGCCAGGCAGCGGACGACCGACGAATTGCCGCAGTCGGCCTCCGGCACGACGATCATGACCACGGAGCCGAAGTTCGTGCCCAAGGATGCCGCCGATATTACGCTGTCGGAGGACGTGAACGTGAAGATACGTCTGATTGACTGCGTCGGCTTCATGGTGGAAGGGGCGAGCGGCCACATTGAGAACGAGACCGAGCGCCAAGTGAAGACGCCGTGGTTCGAGTACGAGATTCCGTTTACGAAAGCGGCGGCGATTGGCACGCAGAAGGTCATTCGCGACCATGCCACGATTGGCATCGTGGTGACGACGGACGGAAGCATCGGCGATTTGCCGAGGGAAAATTACATAGAGGCGGAGGAGCGCACGGTACAGGAACTGAAGGCCATCGGGAAGCCCTACATCATCCTGCTCAATTGTATCAAACCGTACGGGGAGGAGGTCAAGAAGCTGAAGGAGTCGTTGGAGACGAAGTACGGGGTGGCGGTCCTGCCCGTCAATTGCGAGCAGCTCAAGGAAGAAGACATCCATACGATGATGCGGCAGATTTTGTACGAGTTCCCGGTTTCCGAGGTGGAGTTTTATATTCCGAAATGGGTGGAGATGCTTTCCAGGGACCACCGCATCAAGCAGGACTTGTTGCAGACGGTGCGCACGCTGATGGACGGCTTCGCGGACGTTCGCAGTGTCCTCGGCATCCAGCCGGAGACGGAAAGTCCCTACATCGAAAAGGTGCAGGTGGAAAAAATCGGAATGGACAGCGGGCAGGTGCGCATTCGTATCCAATTCCATGAAAGCTTCTATTATGAAGTGTTAAGCGAACTGACCGGAACGTCCATCCACGGGGAATACGAGTTGATCGCGGTCATGAAGGAATTGTCCGCCATGAAGGCGGAGTACACACAGGTGAAGGATGCTTTTGCCGACGTGAAGATGAAGGGGTACGGGGTGGTGAGCCCGAAGCGCGACGAGATATCCCTTGAAGACCCGGTCATCATCAAACAGGGAAACAAGTTCGGGGTGAAAATCCATTCGCAGGCGCCTTCCATCCACATGATACGTGCCAACATCGAGACGGAAATCGCGCCCATCGTCGGCAGCGAGCGGCAGGCCGAGGACCTGGTGGAATATATCAAGGCCGAGAGCGAGACGGAAGAGGGCGTGTGGGCGACCAACATTTTCGGGAAATCGGTGGAAGAACTGGTGATGGACGGCATGCGCGGCAAGATTACCAAGATTAACGAGGAAAGCCAGGTCAAATTGCAGGATACCATGCAGAAAATCGTCAATGACAGTAATGGCGGGCTGGTGTGTATCATTATCTGACTTCCTTTTGCCGGGATTGTTGACTTCCCTTTGAAAAGTTGCTATAATACCTTTTGGCAGAAACTGCCATGGGAATGTTCCGGTTTTTCTGAAAAGTTTGTTACCGCCGCGGCCGTAGGCTGTGAATAGTAACAAAGTTTGATGGGACGGGGCGTTTTCTGGCGGCGAATTGAGTTCCCCCTGCGTGGCTTGGGGGCAAATACGGAGAAAAGGAGATAGGGACAATGGGATTTTTGACGGGAAAGACAGCAATTATCACCGGAGGCGGAAGGGCTGTTTTGAGTGACGGCAGATGCGGTTCCATCGGTTACGGTATCGCCACGGCGTATGCCAAGGAAGGCGCGAACCTGGTGATTACCGGACGTAACGTGAAGAAGCTGGAGGACGCGAAGGAAGAGCTCGAGAGGCTTTACGGCATCAAGGTGCTGGCCGTGCAGGCGGACGTGAGCGCGGGCGCGGACAACGAGGCGGTCGTCAATAATGTGGTGAAGCAGGCAATCGACGTGTTTGGCAGGATTGACGTTTTGATTAACAACGCGCAGGCTTCCGCTTCCGGCGTGACGCTTACCGACCACACGACCGAGCAGTTCGACTTGGCCATTTATTCTGGTTTGTATGCGACGTTCTATTATATGAAAGCCTGCAAGCCGTATTTGACGGAGACGAAGGGAACGGTTATCAATTTCGCTTCCGGCGCGGGCTTGTTTGGAAATTATGGACAGTGTGCCTACGCGGCAGCCAAGGAGGGCGTGCGCGGATTGACCAGGGTGGCGGCCACGGAGTGGGGCAAGGACGGTGTCAACGTGAACATCATCTGCCCGCTGGCTTGGACTTCCCAGCTGGAGAATTTCGAGAAGGCGTATCCGGACGCGTTCAAGGCAAACGTGAAGATGCCGCCGGCCGGACATTACGGGGATGCGGAACTGGAAATCGGCCGTGTGTGCGTACAGCTCGCGTCGCCTGACTTCAAATATATGAACGGTGAGACGCTCACGCTGGAAGGCGGAATGGGCCAGAGGCCATAAATGAAAGCAATAGACATGAAACAAGAAGAGTCTCATGAGGGGCTCTTTTTGTGTCATGGGGAACGTCGTTCCCCATGACACAAAACCCTTCGGGGGATGCGCACTTCGCGCCTAAGGAAAATGGCTGCTGACGCAGCCGCGCTCCGGCGCGAGAGCCCGGCAAGCCGGACTCTTTGATTTTTATGGGAAGCGTCGTTCCCTATGAAACAAAACCCTTCGGGGGATGCGCACTTCGCGCCTAAGGAAAATGGCTGCGACTGGCACCATACTCACGGCAGATTTCATCGGCCGTGAGTATAATAGTAATAAGTATATCAGGAGGCTTATATGAGCAAGCAGTTTGACAGATTGAGGGAGGGCTACCAGTATTGCCGTGGCGTGACGGATTTTCGTCCGCAGGTTGGCTTGATATTAGGCTCGGGATTGGGAAATTATGCGAGGAACATGGACGTGGTGTATGAAATTCCTTATAACGACATTCCGGGATTTCCGGTTTCCACGGTGGAGGGACATGCCGGGCGTTTCTTGTTCGGATACATCGGCGGCGTGCCGGCGGTCGTGATGAAGGGCAGGGTTCATTTTTATGAGGGCTACACGATGGAAGAGGTCGTGATGCCCGTCCGCCTGATGAAGATTCTCGGCATTGAGACATTATTTTTGACCAATGCGGCGGGGGGCATCAACCGAAGCTTCCAGGCGGGTGACTTCATGATGCTGACCGACCATATTTCCAGTTTTGTTCCCTCGCCGCTTGTGGGGGAAAACGTGGAGGAGTTTGGAACCCGTTTCCCGGACATGACGCATATTTATGACGAGGGTTTGCAGCAGGTGATTCGTGACACGGCCAGGGAGGAGCAGATTGAAGTAAAGGAAGGCGTGTACTTGCAGACTTCGGGGCCGAATTTTGAAAGTCCGGCAGAAATCCGCATGTTTGCCACGCTCGGCGCGGACGCGGTCGGCATGAGTACCGCCTGCGAGGCGATGGCGGCCAGGCATGCGGGCATCAGGGTGTGTGCCATCTCGTGTATTTCCAATATGGCTTGTGGTATTACGGGAGTGGAATTGAGCCACGTCGAAGTGCAGGAGGTGGCAGATCGACGTGCCGGAGAATTCGAGCGGCTGGTGACGAGCGTGATTTCACGGCTTGCAAAGAATGAGTGAGAGGGTATTTGGGTGGCGGATAGGTATGGTGTTATACTGTGTGTCAGAGAAATCCGCCGTTTTGTATAATGGGATGCGCACAACCGCATAATAGAATCTGCTGTCATGTGGCGGCTGGCGCGATGTAGAAGGGAGTTTGAGCGCGTTATGTTTACCAGGATTTATAATGCAAGGATATTGACCATGGAAACGGACAAGCCGATGTTCCTGGGGGAAATCCAGATAAAGGACGATACGATTACTTACGCGGGATCCATGATGAAGGAAGGAAATGTAAAGTGGGATAGGGAGATTGACGCGGGGGGGAACCTCGTGATGCCGGGGTTCAAGGACGCGCACACGCATTCGGCGATGACTTTCCTTCGTTCCCACGCGGATGACATGAAGCTGGACGAGTGGCTTAATACCCGCGTGTTCCCGGCGGAAGCCAGGCTTACCGGCGAGTCCGTGTATTGGTTTACCATGCTGGCAATCATGGAGTACGTGACGAGCGGCATCACGGCGGCGTACGACATGTATTTTTACGTGGACGACGGCGCGAGGGCGGTGCGTGACAGCGGGTTCCGCTACGTGTTCTGCGACAGCATCAATAATTTCAACGGTACGGTGGAGGGCGTGGAGAAAGACTTCCTGCGCCTGAACGAGGACGTTACGCGGCAAATCAGCCATAGGATCGGTTTCCATGCGGAATATACGACGGGCCGGCAAATCATGGAGGCTCTGGCGGCCTTGGCGGAGAAGTACCAGGCGCCGGTGTCGGCGCATTGTTCGGAGACGAAAAAGGAAGTGGAGGAGTGCCGGGAAAGGAACGGGATGTCGCCGGTGGCGTATTTGGATTCCCTCGGCTTGTTCGCGCATGGGGGAACCTTGTTCCATTGCGTGCACATGGACGAGGGCGACTATGCGATTTTGAAAAAGCGGGGAATTTACGTGGTGACGAACCCGGCCTCCAACTTGAAGCTGGCGAGCGGTATCGCCCCGGTTAAGAGGTTCTTGGACGAAGGCGTCCCGGTGGCCATTGGCACGGACGGGGCGGCGAGCAACAACTGCCTGGACATGTTTCGCGAAATGTTTTTGGTGACGGGGTTGCAGAAGGCGGTGCGCGACGACCCGGAGGCGGCACCGGCATGGGACGTGCTTAAGATGGCGACGGTAAACGGCGCGCACGCGATGGGGCTCTCGGAGTGTGACACGCTGTCTGCGGGGAAAAAGGCGGACCTGATCATGATTGACTTGAAGCAACCGAACATGCAGCCGTTGCAGAACCTGGAGAAGAACCTGGTCTACAGCGGCAGCAAGCAGAACGTGAAGCTGACGATGATTGGCGGCAGGGTGCTCTACGAGGACGGGAAGTTTTATGTCGGGCATCCGATGGAGGAAGTGTACCGAAAGGCAAACGCGTTCGCGAGGGAAATTTTGGGGTAGGCGGCCATGTGGAAAGAGATTGCCCGTTGCAATTTGTAGCCGGTCGGACTGTAAATTGATACGGGCAATCCTTTTTTTAGTTGGCGGGGCGGCATCGTGCACCATGGTTTTCCGTCGTGTCCCTGCGAAAGAGCACGGGTGGGATGATTTTGTGAACGGGCTCTTTCAGGGGAACGGGATTCCTTTTTTTCCGTTCATTCATTTGCTCGACGAGAAGTCTCACTGCCTCGTAAGCAAGCTTGTCCACTTGTTGGCCGATGGTGCTGATTGACATTACGGCTTCCCTTGATATCGGTGAGTTGTCAAAGCCGACGAGGAGCCAGTCGTCGGGAAGCGTCCCGTATTTCCTGAACAATAGGTTTAAAAGCAGGTTGGCGTCTGTGTCATTTGAGATGAAGACGCCTTTTTTTTGGTACGCGTAGTCACGTGCCAAATCTTCCATGAGGGAAGTAAGCAAGGGGAGGGCCGTCTCATGCGTGTGCCCGAATTCCTGCAGGATGACTTGGTGTTTCATGCCGTGTTCCCGGCAAAAGTCGGAAAAGCCGAGAAGCCTTCCATGGGCGGGCACGAGTTCGGACGAGGGAGAGTTGACGTGGATCAGGATGTCGCACCCATGTCTCGCGAGCAGACCCGCGGCCTGGTATCCGCCCATGTAATTGTCCGTGTTTACGCTGCATACGAACTTGTCCTCGCGCTCGATGGTGACGATGGGGATGGGGAGGGTGGACAATTCCACGGAGGGAATGGTGTGGCTCAAAATAATCAACCCCTCAATTTTATATGCGAGAAGTTCCTGGATATAGAGCCGTTCGCTTTTCTCGCTTTTATCACCGATAAACACGAGGAACTTGTAGTGAAACGTTTCATAGGTGGAGAGGATTTGGCTAAGCATCTCCGAATAATAGTGATGGTACAAGTCGGGAATGATGATGCCGATAAACTCCGTCTTTCCGTTCGCCAAGATTCGCGCGACCTTGTTTTCCTGATAGTTCAGCTTGACGAGCGCGTCGGAAATAATCTGCTGGTTTTCCAACTTGAGGGAGTCGGGATTGTTAAAATAGCGGGAAATCGTGGTTTTGGAAAAGTTCGTATATTTTGCAATGTCGCTAAATGTCACGTTCTTCTTTGAACCCATGGGAAAACACCTCGTTTCAATAAAATATGGTAAATGGATAAAAATAGTAAATGGTTCGGCCGTGAAGCATACCCCGATGGAAAGGGGCTAAAATATGTCGAGATTTATTTTCCAGTATAACAAAATTTAAGTGGGGAAGCAAGAAGTAATCGGTCAAGTAACCGGTTTTGTTAGAAGTGAACAATTTTAGGACGGGATTTTTAGTACTATTAACGAAATCTGGAAATAGAGCGTGAAAATAGAAAAACCATATTGACGAAATCCTTTTTTCGCATTATAATGCCACTAAAAGTAACCGGTTACTTTACCGGTTACTCAAAAGAAATATAGGAGGAGTGGACGATGAAGAAGGAAGCGAGAAAAATCATTGCACTGGGGCTTGCCTTGGCGATGGCGACGGGCGTGCTGACGGGATGCCGGTTCGGGTTTGCCAGTGATCCGGACGACCCGAACGGGGAGGTGGAAGAGGAACCGATTGACTCTTCGGTGGACACGTTCGAGTATGACGGCTCCCTGGAGGGTACAAGTATCACGCTATTGAATTCGAAGGCGGAAATCCAGGTGGCGTTGGAGAAGATGAGCGTGGAATTCGAGGAACGCTCCGGCGTGCACGTGGAAGTGATGCCGGTGACGGACGGAGATTCGCCGTACACGAAGGTCGTAAGCTTGTACAATTCGGGTAATCCTCCCACGTTGTCCATATTGGACACCACGGACGTGATTGCCCTGGCGAAAGAGAAGGCGGAGGATTTGAGCGGTGAGGAATGGATCGGCGAGGCGGACGGCTACCTTACGGAAGTAGACGGGAAAGTCTACAGTTTTCCGCTATGTATCGAGGGACGTGGAATCATTTATAATAAGAAGGCGATCGAAGAGACCTTGGGAGAGGATTTTGACCCGGCGTCTATCACGACATTGGGGGAATTTGAGGCGTTATTAAACCGCCTGGCCGAGGCGGGGATGGAAAAGCCACTGTCACTGGCCAAGGAGGACTGGTCACTGGGGGCGCACCACCTGCAGTTCATTTATGAAACGTATGACGGCACGTCGGAAGGGGCGCAGGAAGCCATTGAAAAAATCAAGGCGGGGGATTTGGACCTGGCTTCCTACGGAAGGCTGGAAGAATTCATTGACACTTTTGACGTGTTGAAGACGTATAACGTGGCAGGGAAGGATCCGCTGGGAGCGGATTATGACGAGATGGCGATTGACCTCGCGGACGGGAAGACTGCGTTCTGGTTCAATGGAAACTGGGCGTGGCCGAACCTTTCGGAGGCCGGGGCCGACAATGGGGACGAATATGGGTTCCTTCCATATTTCATGAACAATGACGAGAAGGATTTTGTGAATGGGCAGATCCAGGCTTCTCCGTCAAAGCAGGTGATGATAGACGGGCAGATGTCTTCGGAGAAGGAACGGGCGGCGGCGAAAGAATTTTTAAACTGGATCGTCTATAGCGAGATCGGGCAGCAGATGTTGGCCAAGACGTGCAACATCATCCCCCCGTTTGCGAACAACCCCTATGAGCCGGGCGACCCGCTAAGCCGTGACATTTACGAGAAAGTGCACGCGGGGGAGACGTTCAACGCGTCGGCCATCGTGCCGAACGACCATTGGTCGATACTGGGGGCGGCGATGCAGAAATACCTCGCCGGGCGCAGTGACAGGGAGGAACTGACGGACTCCATCCAGCAGTACTGGGATGAACAGAAGTAGGAGGGAAAGCATATGAAGTCGAAAAGTAATGGGAAAGATTTCTGTATATTCGCGCTGCCGGGACTGTTTTGTTTTGTGGCGGTGGTCATCATACCGTTCGTTTACGGCGTGTACCTGACGTTGACGGACTGGGACGGCGTGTCACAAGTGAAAAATTTTGTCGGGCTGGCCAATTTCGCGGGCGTGGCGAAGGACGCCCAGTTTTGGACGTCCTTGCTCCTGACGTTCAAGTATGTGGTCTTCGTGGTCGTGATTGTCAACGTACTGGCCTTTGCTATCGCTTACCTGCTGACGCGGGGGATGAAGGGGCAGAATTTCTTCCGGGCGGGATTTTTCACGCCGAACCTGATTGGGGGCATCGTCCTCGGATATATCTGGCAGTTCGTGTTTTCCCGCGTGTTTGTCAACATCGGGGAATCGACCGGCTGGGGCTTGTTCGAGGTTTCATGGCTGTCTGA
>Ga0073906_1003727_pt1 | contig 16610 bp, 5 predicted proteins | sample Inofromicrocosms_FD_65485 | JGI IMG/M metagenome (GOLD analysis project Ga0073906, IMG submission 65485) | Mouse cecum microbial communities from Vienna, Austria - Inoculum for glucosamine and mucus D2O microcosms | ecosystem: Host-associated > Mammals > Digestive system > Large intestine > Cecum... | reverse complement strand
CACCAAGACTTTCAACGACTGCGCCGCGCTCAACGTCTACTCGCCGCGTTTCTATGCGGAGAATCTCACGATCCGAAATACCGCGGGCGAGGGTGCCGGACAGGCCGAGGCGCTGTTTACCGGGGCTGATGCCCACGTGTTCAACAACTGCCGTATTTCGGGCTACCAGGACACATACAAGTCAAACGTAGGGTCGCGCGGCTACTTCCGCGACTGCGTTATCGAGGGTACTGTCGATTTCATCTATGACGCCGGGCTCGAATGGTTCGACAACTGCGAGATACGAGCCCGCAAGGCTTCCAAGGGTGGCTACATCACTGCACCCGGCGGATCGCCTATGCCGATGAGCCGCGTGATGTATCCGGAATTGTCGCAGCCATATTTTTATCCGGGCCTTTTCTTCTCCAACTGCCTGCTGACGGCGGAAGAGGGGGTGCCGGCCTCGTCGTTCACCCTCGGTCGTCCCTGGCAGGAGAAGTCCGGCGCCATGTTCCTCGACTGCGTTCTCGGCACCCATATCGCCCCCGCCGGATGGACGGCCTGGGGCGGGGCGGAGAACTCCTCGTCGCTCTACGAATACCGCTCGAAGAATCCCGACGGCACCGCGGCCGACATCTCGCGCCGCGCCGCGTTCTCCCGCCAGGCCTCGGATGCCGAGGTCGGGGCTTATATGAACCCCGCGTTCCTCTTCGGCAGTTACAGCAAGGTGCCGTTCGACTTCGAGAAGATTCTCAAAACACCCGCCGCACCCTCCGGCTTCCACCTGACCGACAGCCGCTTCACCTGGGAGGCGGATGCTGATGCCGCAGCCTATCTCGTCATCTGCGAGGGGATTCCCGTTTTCACCACTGAGAACGCTTTCGACGGGTTCGACCCTTCTAAGAGCTATATGGTGAAGGCTGTCTCGCGCTACGGCGTTACATCCGCGGCGGCTGAGGTGAAGGAGGCGGTGCGTCTCACGGCGTTCCCCACCGCCGAGGGTTTCGGCAAATTTACTTCCGGAGGCCGCGGAGGCCGGGTGGTGACAGTTACCTCCCTGGCCGACGACGGCTCGGAGGGGACGCTCCGCTGGGCGTTTGACCAGTATAAGAATGAGCCTCTGACAATCGTGTTCGCCGTCAGCGGCCAGATCGCCCTCACACGCGAGCTGCGTGTCAGCCGCGCCGACTGGACTCTCGCGGGGCAGACCGCTCCGGGCGAGGGTATCGCGATCACCCGCAACAAGGTCAACCTCGGCGGCTCGTCGAACTTCATAGTGCGTAACACGCGCTTTCGCATCGGCCAAAAGTCTGTCGCGGGAGACATAATGGCGGAGAACGCCCTGGGGGCGGAGAACTGCTCGAACTTCATTTTCGACCACTGCTCGTTCGGCTGGTCGGTCGAGGAGAACATGAACACCGCCGACTCCCATTTCCTTACGGTGCAGTACAGCATCGTGCACGAGGGACTTTTCCGCGCCGGCCATTCCAAGGGTGACCGCGGCTATGGCTGCCAGTGGGGAGGCTCTCCCGCTACCTACCACCACAACCTGCTGGCCCACAACCAGTCGCGCTCGTGTCGCTTCAATGGCGCCCGGGGCGAGGACCACGTTGTGTTCATCGAGTACATCAACAACGTCAACTTCAACTATGGCGGTGCCGGTGCCTGTTACGGAGGCGAGAACACCGCCCCGATTTCCAACTACAACGGACTCAACTCGGCCCACGAGTGCAACTTCATCAATAACTACTACCGCCGCGGTCCCGCTTCCGACGGCTCCAAGGCAGTGTTTGTCAACTCCTCTTACGCCCGCTCCGGTGCCAAGTCATGGGCTCCCGCGAAGTGGTTCGTCAGCGGCAACGTGGCGACGGCCAGCGCGGCGGCCACAGCCGACAACTGGAAGGGGATGACCGCCGAAACCTATAAGCTCGACGACATAAAGGCGGCGGAACGTATCATTCCACAAAATCCTTACTACAAGTACGGTGTTGCCGGTAACCAGGGCGTCTACGACCCCTCTTTCTTTATGCTGACCGGCTTCCAGAGCGCCGAGGACGCGTTCAACACCGTGGTCGATAAGGCTGGAACCATCAACCGCGACAAGGTGGAGGCCCGCGTGGCGAATGACGCGCGTACCGGCAAGGTAACTTATGGCGGTACCGCCAAGGGGAAGACCTCCGGCATCATCGACACGGAAGCCGACGCCGAGGGCTTCTTCTCCTATTCCACTGACTACGAGGTTCCCGCCGATACCGACGGCGACGGAATCCCCGACGAGTGGGAGCGCTCCAACGGCCTCGATCCGCTGACCGCCGACGGCAACCGCCGCAACGCCGACGGGTACACCGCCCTCGAAGTCTATCTCAACTCGCTGATGGGCGAGGAGATGGACCGCGTCTTCGGCGAGAACGCCCTCCCGACCGTCAGCATCGCCTCGGAGGTCAGCTATAACTCAGCCACCCGCGTCCTGACCATTCCCGATGCCGCCGTTGGCGGAACCCTCAGCGTCTACGCCGCCGACGGAAGCCTCCTGCACGCCGCCCGGCTGGCCGCCCCCGAGCAGACCCTCCCGGCGCTCCCCGCCGGCCCGGCCCTGCTCCGCGTCGACTCCCCCCGCACCGCACCCGCAGTCCTCAAGGTAATCCTCTGATTCCCCGGCCTCTCCCGCCTATGCGACGCGATATATCGCCTCCCTACCAGGAACCTCCACAACCGTGAGTTGTATGATAGGGACGCGGCGTGCCGCGTAAAGCCAGGTAACCGCCCCAATACGCGGCACGCCGCGTCCCTACATCCAATCCCCAACCACTCTGTATAAACCACCAGCGGCGCACCTGGAAAGGTGCGCCGCTGTCTGCTTCGTTTATGGGGATGGCGGGTGTCAGGGTCAGGGGAGGATGTCGGTGGTGAGGCCGAGGTCTTCCATTTCGAGGGAGGCCCAGATGAAGGGGCCCACGCCCTTGGCGTCGTTGTCGCGGACCGGTTCGGAGAGGTAGTAGGCGTAGGAGCCGTCGCGGCGGGTGTTCTCCTTGACTTTGGGTGCGGCTTTCTGGACGGAGGGGGAGATGCCCGGGCCGAGGCCGGCCACGGCGCAGCAGTTTGTCAGGGAGATGGTCTTGTCGGGGTTTACGCGGATGAAGTTGTCGATGATTCCCATATATGCCTTCTTGCCGGTTTCGAGGTATTTCTTGTCGGCGTAGCCGCGGCGGGCGGCTTTGAGCATGGCGTAGGAGAACATCGAGGAGCAGGTGGATTCGAGGTAGTTGCCCTCGCGTTCCGGGGAGTCCATGACCTGGTACCATAGGCCGGTTTTCTTGTCCTGCCACTTGACGACGTTGGCGAGGGTCTTGTCGAGGAGTTCCTCCACCTCGGCGCGGCGCTTGTAGTCGGCGGGGAGGGCGTCGAGCACTTCGACGAGGGCCATCGTGTACCATCCCTGGGCGCGTCCCCAGCAGTGCTGCGACAGGCCGGTTGCGTTGTCGCTCCAGAACATGTCGCGGTTCTCGTCCCAGGCGTGGCGGTTGAGGCCGGTGGCGGGGTCGAATGTGCGCTCGTAGGTCTTTTTGAGCTGGTCTACGGCGTCGTCGTATATCTTGGTGAGTTTCTTCCCCTTGTGGAACTGGGGGGCGGTGAGCACCCGGTAGGGGAGCCCCATGAAGATGCCGTCGAGCCATACCTGGTAGGCGTAGATTGCCTTGTGCCAGTAGACCCCCTCGTTGGTGCGGGGCTGCTTCTCGAGCTGCTTCATGAGGGTCTTCATGGCCAGGAAGTTCTTTCCCTGGGGGAAGTGCTCGTGGAGGCGGGTCACGAAGTGTCCCGTGCGCACGTTGTCGAGGTTGTAGTCGTCGATGTTGTACCCGCGGATGGATCCGTCGGGATGAATCATAGTGTCGGTGTAGCTCAGGCAGTAGTCGCGTATCGCATCGTTGCCGTATTTGAGGTATGTGTCGAGCATGGCTTCCAGCTCGATGCCCATGACGTAGCTCCATTTGGGCTTCTTGGAGAAGTCGAGGAGGCAGCTCTGCGGCACGCGGGCCATCTCCGAGTGGGTCATCCACTGCGAGAAGGTCTTGTGGGGCTTTTCGGCGAGGGCGAGCGATCCGTTGATGAAGAGGTTGTCGTAGTGGAGGTCGTGGGCCTTCCCTTTAAGGTAGTTCCCGGCCTGCACGCCGTTGAAGTGGCAGTTCTTCACGTTGATGTTGTAGACATTGGAAACGGAGTCGAGGGCCACGATCATCACGCCGTACTTGCTCTTGCCGCAGGTTATGTCCTCGAGGTATATGTCGCGCACGGTGGGGAGGTATCCGCGACAGCAGATTTCCTTAGGCTCGTAGTCGAGGTTTATTTTCAGGACCGACTCCTTGCACTCGCCCACGCGGATGTCGCGGGCGTAGATTTTCTCGATCACGCCTCCGCGGCAGGAGTTGGTTTTCAGGCGGAACACGCGGTCGAGGTTGGGCGAGTCCATGTCGTTGTTCTCGGCGAAGAGGTTGCGGCATCCGCCGGAGATTTCGGACCCGATCACCACGCCTCCGTGGCCGTTCTCCATCTTGCAGCCGCGGATTATGATGTTCTCCGAGGGCCGGTCCCAGAGGCGGCCGTCGTTGTTGCGGCCGCTCTTGACGGCTATGCAGTCGTCGCCGGTGTTGAAGAAGCAGTTCTCTATGAGCACGCCGTCGCAGCTCTCGGGGTCGCAGCCGTCGCCGTTGGGGCCGTCGTTGCTGATGTGTACGCCGCGGACGGTGACATTCTCGCAGAGCAACGGGTGGATCACCCAGAAGGGGGAGCGGAGCAGGGTGAGGTTCTCGATGAGCACGCCCTCGCACTGGTTGAAGTTGACGAGCTGGGGCCGGAGGAGGTGTTCCGCGGTGAACACGCGCTCCTCGGCGGGCACGCCGTCCTCGGCCATGCGGAGCAGTCGGGGGCGGCACTGGTCGTCCTGCTGGCGGGGCTGCCCCTCTTTCCAGCCGTAGTGTTTCTTGCCGGACCATTTCCACCATGTGTCGTTCGAGGCTCCTCCGTCGATGGTGCCTTCTCCGGTGAGGCCGACGTTCTTGGCCTTGTAGGCGTAGACGCAGGGGGAGAGGTTGGTGCAGTCGAGGCCCTCCCAGCGGGTGGGCACGAGCGGATACAGCTCTGGCTCGAAGGCGAACAGCAGGGTGGCGCCTTTCTCAACCACGAGATTCACGCCGCTTTCCAGGCGTATGGCGCCGGTGGTGAAGGTGCCTTCGGGTACTACCACGCGGCCCCCGCCGGCTTTGGCGCAGGCGGCGACAGCCTTTGCGATGGCTTTTTGGTTCTGAGCGGCCGAGGCCTCGGTCGACGCGCCGTAGCTTGTTATGTCGAAGGCGCGGTCGGCGAACTCGGGCTCGCTGATTTTTGCCTCGACGGCGCGATACTCCGTGTCCCAGGCGCTTGCCGCCGCCAGGGCGGGCATGAGCAGGCTCAAAAGAATCAGGGAATACTTTTTCATGATATGTTTTGGGTTAGATTATGTTTCAGATTTCGGGCTTGTGCCTCCCAAGGTCAAAATTAGTGAATGGCGGACGCAAATCAGTGGAAGAATTGGCGGAATGGGTGCCAGCGCGGCTGTTAATTCGCGCCTGGGACCCGGAGGTGTCAGCGCCGCCGCGGGGGCGGCTTCCGCGAAGGGGTGCTAATTGGTGAAAAAAGGGGAAATGTTGTTATGGGGCGCGCATTGGGGCGAATTATGATGAATTTTTGCTTTGCCGTTTGACGCGTGTTGTTAAATTTGCGCGCTCTTAGATCGAAACCAACGTAAAAACTATATTTCCTCGAAAATGTACTTATTAGGCTACGATATCGGCACATCGTCCGTCAAGGCTTGCATCGTTGACGCCGAGACCGGCGCGATTGTCGCTTCGGACTTCTATCCCCGCCAGGAGGCTCCCATCAAGTCGCTCCGCCCCGGCTGGGCCGAGCAGAACCCCGGGGACTGGTGGACGCGCCTTAAAGAGGCGACCCGCTCGGTGCTCGCTATCTCGAAGGCCGACCCCGCCGACATAAAGGCGATCGGCATTTCCTACCAGATGCACGGAGTGGTGCTCATCGACAGGGAGGGGCGCGTGCTCCGCGACAGTATAATATGGTGCGATTCGCGCGGCGTGCCATACGGCGAGAAGGCCGTGGCCGACCTCGGAGCCGAGAAGATAATGCCCGGAATCCTCAACAAGCCGGGCAACTTCACCGCCACCAAGCTGGCGTGGGTCAAGGAGAACGAGCCGGGGCTTTTCGACCGCGTGTGGAAGGTGATGCTCCCGGGCGACTACGCCGCCTGGCGCATGACCGGGCGCTGCCTCACCAATCCCGAGGGGCTTTCGGAGTACATGCTCTGGGACTTCCAGGCCGACGCTCCCTCGAAGCTGCTGATGGACTATTTCGGTTTCCCGATGGAGATTCTTCCCGAGGTGACGCCTACTTTCGGCGACCAGGGAGGTCTCACCGCCGAGGCCGCCGCGGAGCTTGGGCTGAAAGAGGGCACGCCGGTGACCTACCGCGCCGGTGACCAGCCGAACAACGCTCTGTCGCTCAATGTGTTCGAGCCGGGCGAGATAGCTTCCACCGCCGGCACCTCCGGGGTGGTCTACGGCATCAACGGCACTGTTGACTACGACCCGCTGAGCCGCGTCAACAATTTCGCCCACGTAAACCACACCAAGGCAGCGCCCCGCATCGGGGTGATGACCTGCATCAACGGCACCGGCATCCTCAATTCCTGGATGAAGCGCAACGTGGCTCCCACCGGATGCTCCTACGACGAGATGAATGCCCTCGCGGCCGAGGCTCCCGCCGGGAGCGCGGGGGTGTCGATTCTCCCCTTCGGCAACGGGGCGGAGCGCGTGCTGGAGAACCGCGAGGCGGGCTGCTCGATCCACGGTGTCAACTTCAACATCCACAACCGCTCGCACCTGCTGCGCGCCGCGCAGGAGGGGATTGTGTTCTCCTTCATGTATGGCATGGAGATTATGGAGAGCATCGGCATGAAGATTGACAAGATTCACGCCGGGAATGCCAATATGTTCCTGTCGCCCATCTTCCGCGAGACCCTGGCCGGGGTTTCGGGAGCCTCGATACACCTGTTCGACACCGACGGCGCGGCGGGAGCCGCCCGCGGCGCGGGCATCGGCGCCGGAATCTACAAGTCGCCCAAGGAGGCGTTCGCCTCGCTGCGGCAGCTGGCGGTCATAGAGCCGCCGACCGACCGCGCGCCCTACCTCGAAGCCTACGCCCGCTGGAAAAATATACTGCTGCGGAACCTTTGAGCCCCGAATAATTTCTTTATAAGAATTATAAGAGTTATAATAAGCTGATTTTAAACAAAACAACAACCAACAATATAACACAAACCGCAATGTCAAAGAAAGAGTATTTCCCCACCGTGGGCAAAATCGCCTACGAGGGTCCCGAAAGCTACAACCCTATGGCCTACCGCTACTACGACGCTGAGCGCGTGGTTCTCGGCAAGCCTATGAAGGAATGGCTCAAATTCGCCATGGCCTGGTGGCACACTCTGTGCGCCGAGGGTGGCGACCAGTTCGGCACCGGCACCAAGAAGTTCCCCTGGAACGAGGGCGCCGACGCGATGACCGTCGCCAAACAGAAGGCCGACGCGGGCTTCGAGGTGATGCAGAAACTCGGCATCGAGTACTTCTGCTTCCACGACACCGACCTGATCGGCGACCTTGACAACATCGAGGATTACGAGGCACGCATGAAGGAAATCGTGGCCTACCTCAAAGAGAAGATGGCCGAGACCGGCATCAAGAACCTCTGGGGCACTGCCAACGTGTTCGGCAACGGCCGCTACATGAACGGTGCCGCGACCAACCCCGACTTCGACGTCGTGGCCCGCGCCGCCGTGCAGATCAAGAACGCCATCGACGCCACGATCGCCCTCGGCGGTCAGAACTACGTTTTCTGGGGCGGCCGCGAGGGCTATATGAGCCTGCTGAACACCGACCAGAAGCGCGAGAAGGAGCACCTGGCCATGATGCTCACCATGGCTCGCGACTACGCCCGCTCGAAGGGCTTCACCGGCACCTTCCTGATTGAGCCGAAGCCCATGGAACCCTCCAAGCACCAGTATGACGTCGACACAGAGACCGTTGTCGGCTTCCTCAAGGCCCACGGCCTCGACAAGGACTTCAAGGTGAACATCGAGGTCAACCACGCCACCCTGGCAGGCCACACCTTCGAGCACGAACTGTGCGTGGCCGTCGACAACAACATGCTCGGCTCGATCGACGCCAACCGCGGCGACTACCAGAACGGCTGGGACACCGACCAGTTCCCCATCGACAACTACGAACTGACACAGGCCATGATGCAGATCATCCGCAACGGCGGCCTCGGCAACGGCGGCACCAACTTCGACGCCAAGACCCGCCGCAACTCCACCGACCTGGAGGATATCTTCATCGCCCACATCGCCGGCATGGACGCCATGGCACGCGCGCTTCTCAGCGCCGCCGACGTTCTGGAGAAGTCGCCCTACAAGAAGATGCTCGAAGAGCGCTACGCTTCGTTCGACAAGGGCGAGGGCAAGAAGTTCGAGGAGGGTAAGCTGACCCTCGAGGACGTCGTAGCCTACGCCAAGACCCAGCCCGAGCCCGCCGTTACTTCCGGCAAGCAGGAGCTGTACGAGGCCATCGTCAACATGTACGCCTAACCGCGGCTCGTGATAACGGCCCGTCTGGGTCGTCGCCGAAGCCACCCGGGTTCGGTCACGGTCCTAAGACCGCTCCCGTCACCCTCGGACTCCGGCTCCTACCATCCGGACCGTTCTGACGAGCCGCCGGCCATCCGGCAGCAAACTTAGAAAACTGGTTTCGTCGGATGCAGAAAAATTTGGTTTCGTCGGACTTGTCGGACTTGTCGGACTTGTCTGACTCGTCCGACGAAACCTCTTTTTTATCAATTTAACCTATAAATCTGAAAACCCTCTAAACTCTCCTAAACTAATTCCATGAGCAACAACGATAAAGGGAGCAAGCTCTATCTGTTTTCCATCGTGCTGGTGGCGGTGCTGGGCGGCCTGCTCTTCGGCTACGACACGGCGGTGATTTCCGGTGCCGAGCGCGGCCTGCAGGCTTTCTTCCTCGGAGCGAAAGATTTCGTATATTCCGATACCATACACGGCATAACTTCTTCGAGCGCCCTGCTGGGGTGCATCATCGGCGCGGCCCTTTCGGGTTATTTCGCCGGTAGCTTCGGCCGCAAGAAGTCGCTGATTATCGCCGGGGTGTTCTTCTTCGTGTCGGCCCTCGGTTCCTATTATCCCGAATTCATGTTCTACGACTACGGCGTGCCCTCGTTCAGCCTGCTGTGGGCGTTCAACGTATACCGCGTGATCGGTGGCATCGGCGTGGGCCTCGCTTCGGCGATCTGCCCGATGTATATCGCCGAGGTGGCTCCGAGCAACCTCCGCGGCACTCTCGTTTCATGGAACCAGTTCGCCATAATCTTCGGCCAGCTGGTTGTCTACTTCGTCAACTTCCTGATTCTCGGCGAGCATACCCAGCCCATAATAGAGAAGATGGGCGAGGCGGTCTACGCCGTCTCCCCCCAGAGCGACCCCTGGACCGTCAGCACCGGCTGGCGCTACATGTTCGGCTCGGAGGCGTTCGTGGCCGGAATCTTCACCATACTGGTATGCTTCGTGCCCGAGAGCCCGCGCTACCTGGCCCTCGTGGGCAAGGACGGCAGGGCGCTGTCGATCCTGGAACGCATCAACGGCCGCGCCAAAGCCCGCGAGATTCTGACGCAGATCAAGGAGACGGTCGAGGTGAAGAGCGAGCGCCTGTTCTCGTTCGGCGTGCTGGTGATTTTCGTGGGCGTCATGCTCTCGGTGTTCCAGCAGGCTGTCGGCATAAACGCCGTGCTTTACTACGCGCCGCGCATCTTCGAGTCGATGAACATGGGCAACCCGATGGTGCAGACAGTCATCATGGGCATCGTCAACATCTCGTTCACCCTCGTGGCGGTGTTCACCGTCGAGAAGCTCGGCCGCAAGCCGCTGCTTATCTGGGGCTCGATCGGCATGGCGGTCGGCGCGCTCGGTGTCGCCCTGAGCAACGTGGTCGAGTGCCCGCCACTGATGCCGGTTGTCAGCATCATGGTCTACTCGGCCTCGTTCATGTTCTCGTGGGGCCCCATCTGCTGGGTGCTGATCGCGGAGATTTTCCCGAACACCATCCGCTCGCAGGCGGTGGCCATCGCCGTGGCGTTCCAGTGGATTTTCAACTTCATAGTGTCGTCGACGTTCGTGCCGATGTACAATATGAGCCTCGGCGACATGGGCGACAAGTTCGGCCACTGCTTCGCCTACGCCCTCTACGGCGTGATCTGCGTGCTGGCGGCTCTGTTCGTCTACAAGCTGGTGCCCGAGACCAAGGGTAAGACCCTCGAGGACATGACCGCCCTTTGGCGCGAGCGCTCAAAGAAAAAGTAAAAAACCTTAAACCATAAACCAACCTATGAAACTTATAAAAATGCTATGCGGAGCCTTTGCCGCCGGCCTTCTGGCCGTCGGCGGGGCTTACGCCGCGGGCGGATTCGCCGGTGCGGACGCTCCGAAGGGTGCCGCGGGGGCCGATGCCGCCTCCAAAGTGGCCGCCAGAGCGGAAAGCGCCCCGGAGGGGTGGGCCGCGATTCCCGGCGAGCTGCTTCCCGTGGCTACCGGCAACTGGGAGTTCAGCGGTTCCTGCAAGATCGAGGACAAGACCCCGCCTAATTTTGGCTCGATCAAGGCCAACGCCAAGATTTCCACCAACTTCTTCTGCACCGAGGAAGGGGCTTACGCGATGGACTACAATTTCACCTGGAACAAGGCCGGCTACACCAGCTGGATTTTCTTCGAGGTGGTCGATGTCGAATCCGGAGCCACCGAGGCGAAGGCCGTCTACACCTTTACCGACAAGGGTAAGGCGCGCATCCCCCTTAAAGGTGTGATCACCACCGGCAGGAAGACCCTGAAAATATCGTTCGACGACAAGGGGCACGGCCAGTACATCACCAACTTCGCCGCCCCCTCATTCGAGAAAATCGGCACCTGTTACTCCGAAATCTCCTCCGTAAGCGTAGAGGGGGTGGAGAACACGCCGCTCGAAGGGTTCGACTACTGCTTCAATTTCCCTGAAAGCTATGCCTCGGAAAGTGTCGTGCTGGACATCGCCGCGATGAACGGCACCGTGACCGCCGACAAGGGCACTATGGACGGCGGCAAGCTGACAATAGCCACTCCCGCACCCAACCAGGAGACAGTCGTGACCCTCACGCTCACCCCCGCCGAGGGAGCTTACTGCCCGCAGACCGAGGTGAAGGTGCGTCTCTACCGCATCGGGGGCGTGATGGTCAGTGGCATCGAGGTTGACGGCTACGAGGTCTCCACCCCCGAGCTGCTCGAAAGTCTAAACGGCGAGACCGCCGCGGCGACCCTCTCCACCAAGGTGTACACTGCGAAGCCCGCGGTTACCGCCAGGTTTGCCGACGGCACCACCGCGGAGGCCGCTGTTACTCTCGAAGGCACCGCCGCCAAGGCGGCGTTCAAGGGTGTTTCGGGCGCTGTGGAGAAGAGCTTCGTGTTCACAATCGAGGGAGTTCACATCTTCACCCCCGCCGAGGGGCAGCAGACCGTGAAGCTCGTTTACGATTCGGCCAACAACAAGGAGGACGGCTCGTGGAGCAACGGCGTCTACACCCTCCGCGACTGCAACGACGGCTGGGGTGGCACGCAGTTCAAGTTCCGCAGCAACAAGGAGCTGAGCTGGTCGGTGCCTGCCAACGTTACCGTCAAGCAGGTCAAGTTCTGCCAGCTTGGCGACAACTACGCCCCCGGCACGGTTGAATATGTCAAGTCGGAAGGCGCGACGGTCTACCTCCCCTCCGACAATGACTTCTCCAACACCAAGCCCCGCTACGACCTGGTTGTCAACATCGACAACCATCAGGCAGGCGAGCCGATACTCTTCAAGTTCAAGGACGGCTCGCAACCCGTGGCCTGGTTCGAGTTCGTGGTAGAGGAGGCAGCCCTCACCGGCGAGCCCCAGATTACCGAGTTCACCTGGCTCCCCACCCAGGAGCCGTTGCGCCAGAACCACTGCGTTATCAAGATCGCGTTCGACCGCGAGATGGCTTCGGGCTATCTGAAATACGGCCCCGGACTGGCCAAGACCGCCAAGGCCGAGGGAGGCTCGACGGTGCTCTACTTCTCGCTCTGGGACCTGGAATGGAACGCCTCCAACGCGTTCGAGATTCCCGCCGGCGCGCTGGTCGACAAGTTCGGCAACAGCAACGAGTATCCCACCCCGGCTGAGATCGCCGTTGGCGCTCCAGCCGACGTCGTTCCCGTAGAGGAACTGACCGTTGTCAGCGACATCGACGGGTTCAAGGCCGCTATCGCTTCCTGCATGGAGACCAACAAGACCGCCGACGCTCCCCGCCGCGTGATTTATATGAAGAAAGGCGACTACAACCTCGGCACTTCTTCCAAGTCCGAGCCGATGCTCCACCTCAACAAGGCGTTCAACGTGTCGATTATCGGCGAGAGCCGCGACGGCGTTGTGCTCCGCGGAAATATCACCGGCATCTCATACCCCGTGTTCTCGACCCGCAACTCCACAAATATCTATATGGAGAACTTCACCATCCGCAACGACCTTGACTGGGGCTGCTTCGACGAGAACGGCGACGGCAACGGCAAGGGGGTCGGCGTGGCCCACTACGGCGGCAACCGCGACATTATGGTGAACATGCGCTTGCAGTCGAATCAGGACACACAGGTGACCGGCGAGCAGGGCTACTACTACAACTGCGAGATCCACGGGTCGGTCGACTACATCTGCGGCGGTGGCGACCATTTCTATGACCGCTGCGTGTTCGTCAACACCCGCAAGGGCTCGGTTGTCACCGCGCCCTCTACCTCGGCGCTGCTCAAATGGGGCTACGTATTCCAGAACTGCGTGATCAAGGGGATTTCCAGCTATAACCTGGGGCGCCCCTGGCAGAACGAGCCCCGCTGCTACTGGCTGAACACCACTATGGAGGCAACCTGCTCGGCCAACGGCTGGGACAAGATGGGCACCCTCCCGACCCACTTCTACGAGTACGGCTCAAAGGACAAGAACGGCAACCTGATCGACCTTTCGGTACGCGGCAACTCGCCGACTTCGACCAACAAGTACACACCGGTGCTGACCGCCGAGGAGGCCGCCGAGTTCACTGTGGAGAACGTGCTCGGAGGCACTGATTCCTGGCTCGCGCCTGATGAGTACGAGGTGCTGGCCGCCCCTGTCGCCACCTATGACGCGGCTGCCGGCGCGATTACCTGGACTGCCGACAAGCGTGCCGCCGGTTACCTGGTTTACCGCCTTGGCGAGTACGCCGGTTATGTTCCCGGCAACCAGGCATCCTACGCCCTGGACGCTGCCGCCAAGGCTGGCGATGATGTCTACACCATCCGCGCAATGAGCGCCAACGGCACCCTGTCGGAGCACTCGGCTCCCGTAACCCCCTCCGGCCAGGTGGGAGTTGAGGCAGTCGGTGCCGACACTGAGGACGGAGCGGCCTACTATGACCTGCGCGGCGTGCGCGTCTCGAAGGACTACCGCGGCGTCAGCGTCCGCGTAGCCTGCGACGGCGCCACCAAGAACCTGAAACTCTGATTTGACAACCGCGGAGAGCCGGGGGAGGCTCACACACAACCACCTCCCCCGGCTCTTTTTCCCGTCAACCGGGGCAAAACCGTCAACGGCAGGGATGCGACATATCGCGTCCCTACACCAAGCCCCCGGGGGCTTTATAGCGCCGTACGGCGCTATAAATAAAATGTTAAGGGATTCCCCCGGCCCGTACGGACGCGGCGTGCCGCATATAAGTGGCCATTTAGAAGAATTCCCTGTTATACGCGGCACGCCGCGTCCCTACATCCCGGATGGCGGAAACCGGCCTGACCGCTTGCGAACAATCAAATTACCTATAAAATTACATACCTATCACTTACTTTACACAATGCGAATAACAAAACTAATGGGAGCTCTCGCATTCAGCGGCCTTCTCGCCGCCGGCGTGGCCTACGCCGCCGCGACCTCCTCGAATACGGCTTTCCCGGCACCACAGGCCGAAGAGGCCGCCACCCCCGTAACCGCCACCTGGGCGATGGGTGTGGCGCCGGAAGCCATAACAGGCGTGGCATCCAATGATGCGTTATCCCTTTCGTTTGAAATGGGTGAATTCTTGTCGGGCAATGGCACCAAGGAATTTGACGGAGTGGTGATGACTAAATTCAAGCATACCAATATCACCGCTTTCCAAAAAACGACAAATTATCTCGAATTCACGATTACACCCACTGGTGAGGATAAGTTTATTCCGAATAATCTGTCGTTTGAATATATGAACACCGGCTGGGGCGACGGACGTTATAGTGTGGATGCTATTTGCGGCTCGACGACCAAGGAGATATATGCCGCATCCGCATCGGTAGCGCCTTTGAGGGATAATGCCACAGATATTTCCCAGGCGGCAAGAACCGTCAGCCTCGGCATATCAGGCGTGACGGCTACATCTGAGAACCCTCTGAGGATTAGAATCTACCTCACCTCAAAATCAAACCAGGGTTCTGCGGAAAAAGCCACTACGCGAAACGCTTTTGTGGCAAATGTTAAGGTCTCGGGTGAAATGGTAAATTCCGCCACGGAGACCGCGCCCGCGGGCTGGGCGGTGGTTCCCGGAACGCTTAACAAGATCGAACAGGCCACGGACAAGACCGAGGCTGGCTGGACAATCGGCGGTGCGATCGCGTATGACGGACAGGACGGGCAGTTCGGCAGCATCAAGAACGGAGGGTGGTGCTCCACCAACTTCTTCTGCGACAAGGCCGGCGCTTATGATCTGGTTGTGCCGTTCCGCTGGGACCAGGCGAACGGTCAGAACGACGATATCCGCATACAGATCACCGACCAGACTTCCGGCAACGTCGAGATCGACCAGCACTACACGTTTACCGGCGGAAGGAACGACCACACAATCCCCCTCGAAGGGGTGATGGCCCGCGGCCGCAAGACTATCAAGTTCACTTTCACCGGCGTGGGCAACACCGGCTATATCACCAACATAATGGCTCCGACGTTCAATTGGGTCGCCGAGGACTACGACGCCACCAAGGTTCCGTCGGGCTACCTGGCGATGCCCGGCACGCTCGAGCTTTCGTCGACCTACTGGACCGAGGGTGGTCTGCGCATAGAGAACGCCGGTTCGGCCAACCCGAACTTCGGCTACGCCTCGAACGGTGCGTCGGCCACCGCCAAGGTTTACGGCACCGAGGCCGGCGTGTACTCGGCCAACATTGATTTCTACGCCTATTACGGCGAGGGTGACCTGAAAATAGAGCTGACCGACGAGGCCACGAAGAAAGTCGAGGCCGAAGCTGTCCACCATGTCGCTGCCCAGGGTAAGGCCGACATAATCCTCGCCGGCAAGGTAGCTACCGGCAAAAAATCGTTCAAGGTGTCGTTCCAGAATGTCGCCGGTTCGTTCTGCGCCAATTTCTACGCCCCCGTGGTGACCAAGGTGGCCGACGAGTTCGCCAGGATTTCGGGCGTTACCCTTGAAGGCGCTCTCGAAAGCTCCGCCGAAGGTTACGACTGGAACTTCAACCTCCCCAAGGCGTTCGCCGGGGAGACCGTCACGCTGAATGTCGCCGCCGAGAACGGCGCTGTCTCCGCCAAGGTGGGTGAGAACGCCGTCGAGGTTGTCGATGGCAAAATCACCATTCCCGCTCCCGCTCCCGGCGAGGGCACCGATATCATCATCACCCTCGCGGCCGCCGATAACGCCGTAGCAGCCCAGACGGAGTACGCCGTGCGCGTGTTCCGCCTTTCCGACGCCCGCGTGGCCTCGCTGACAGTCGACGGCAACGCCGTTGACGCCGCGGTGGTCGAGGCTCTCAACGCCGAGGGCGCCGCCACACTTTCGGGCAACATCTACACCGCCCTCCCCGCGGTAAAGGCCGTGTTCGTTGACGGCTCGACAGCCGAGGTTACCGCTACCGCCGACGGGGTCGCCACCTTCGTAGGGAAGTCGGGCGACGACGAGAAGACCTTCACCCTCACCGTCGATGGAATCCACCTCTACACCGCCGCCGAGGCCGACAAGGTGGTCACTATCAAATATGACGCGGCTTTCAAAGGGGAGTCGTCATGGTCCAACGGGATGTACACCATCCTTAACTGCAACGACGGCTACGGCTCGTGGTTCAATCTGAACCGTAGCGGCGTCACCTGGGAGGTTCCCGCCAACATCGTTGTCAAGCAGATGGTGTTCAAGAGCCTGAAAGAGAACTACGACCATGTTTCCAAGGTGCGTTCCGTGGTTTCCGGCGACGCTGTGGTCTATCTGCCCACCAACAGTGAGTTCATCATCGGCGACGCCAACGCCTATGACCTCGTCGTGAACTTCGAGAACCACCAGGCCGGCACTCCCGTCGAAATCAGCTTCGACTGCCAGGGCCAGCCAATGGCCTGGTTCGAGTTCGTTGTCGAGGAGCAGAGGCTGCAAGGGGAGCCGACAGTCCAGAGCGGCTCCAACACGCAGGTCGACACCAAGAACCACTG